>ENA-UEQB01002509-UEQB01002509.1-human-gut-metagenome-genome-assembly--contig:-NODE-2509-length-13043-cov-3.528845_pt1 | contig 13043 bp, 10 predicted proteins | sample MGYA00242901_ERZ507918 | MGnify/ENA primary metagenome ERZ507918 (study PRJEB26167, sample SAMN06115405) | human gut metagenome | host: Homo sapiens | place: China:Sichuan | collected 2016-04-06... | reverse complement strand
GCTATCAGCCGGGGTGGCATACTTCAACCTTGTTTTTTGTTCCCGTTAGGAAAAAATATGCCGCATGAGACTGGATGCCCTTTTATCCCGCTACGGATATTGTTCCAGGAGGGAAGCGCCGGGTTGGATCAAACGCCACTCCATTACATTCAAGGGAAAACCATGCTCCTCCCCCACGGACAAGGTGCAGGCGGAAGGCATCCTGCTGGACGGAGAACCTGTGGAATTCCCGGACGGCCTGTACGCCGCCCTTTACAAACCTGAAGGGTACACCTGCAGCCATGACGACGGGGAGGGGGATTTGATTTACGACCTGCTGCCCTTCCAGTGGCGGCACAGGAACCCTGCGGTTTCTTCCGTAGGACGGCTGGACAAGGAAACTTCCGGCCTGCTTCTCCTCACGGACGACGGAAAATTCATCCACCGCATGACCTCCCCCCGCCATCACGTCGCCAAAGTTTACGAAGCCGTCACGGAGGAGGACATTCCGACAGAAGCCGTGGAGTTGTTCGCCTCCGGAACCCTCACGCTGAACGGGGAAACCCGCCCCTGCGCCCCCGCCCTTCTGGAAATCCGGGAACCGCGACGCGCCCTGCTGACGCTTACGGAAGGAAAATACCACCAGGTTCGCCGCATGCTGGCTGCCGTAGGCGCTCCCGTCTTATCTCTGTGCCGTGTTTCCATCGGCTCCCTGCATCTGGACAGCCTGAACCTGAAACCGGGGGAATGGGCGCCTATCCGTCCGGATGCGCTGTAAACCTCCCATCCGCCATGTGGATTCCCATTTCCGAAGCACCAATTGCCTGTTTTCCGCACTTTGAGGTGGCGGCGGAATCCGGGGACTGGATTGTGGTGGACAAGGGAGCCCCCCTCATCGTCCACCCGTCCAACGGGAAAAAGGAACCCTGCCTCCTGGAAGGCGTGGAAGCCCTGCTAAGCTATGAAATAGCCAACGGAGCCGCCCTCTCCCTGGTCAACAGACTGGACAGGGAAACCAGCGGTCTGACGCTGGTTGCCAAACACAAAAGGGCGGCCAGGGAGCTGGGAAGAGCCATGCAGCGGCGCCTGATACACAAGGAATATCTGGCAATCGTGCAGGAATGGCCTGAATGGACGGAAACAGCATGCACCGCCCCCATTTTAAGACAGGGGGAAGTCGCGGAAAGCCGCATATGGGTCAAACAGGCCGTGCACCCAGCCGGAAAAGCATGCACTACCGTTTTCCGGAAAGAACGGACATGGAATACACGCCGGGGCCCCCTGGCGCTGGTTCGGTGCATTCCGGAAACGGGACGCATGCACCAGATACGCGTGCATCTGGCGCACCTGGGACATCCCATCCTGGGTGACAAAATTTACGGTCCGTCCGAACATTGCTATCTGGAATACATCCAGCACGGATGGTGCCGGGAACTGGAGGAGCGGCTGGTTCTGCCGCGCCACGCGCTGCATGCCTGCCGGCTGGAATTTCCGTTTGATGAAGAAACCTTCACCGCGGAAGCCCCCCTGCCGGAAGACATGCGGCTACTGCTTGAAACCGGGGATTAGTAAAAAACTCCGTCAGATGACCGGAATGACTTCATCCCGGTCAAAACGTACTTTCGCCAGACGGGCGTACTTATCCGCCTCTTCATTCCGGTAACCCAGAGCCAGGGCGCAAAGCGTGTAATAAGGGGAATTTTCCAGATGAAGAATGCGGTCATAGGCGGCCGGATCCATCCCTTCCAGCGCGCAGGTGTCCACGCGGAGATCCGCGGCGCAGCTCATCATGAACCCGAGGGCGATGTACACCTGCCGTTCCAGCCAGGCTTTCAGCACTTCCGGAGACTTGGAACCCACCAGTTCAAAAATGCGGGCGCGGTACTGGTCCAGGGAGTCCATGGCAACACCGCGCACTTCCACAATACGTTCCAGATAGCGCTGCACGTCTTCCGGCTTGAAATCCCTGCGGGCACAGAAAACCACCAGATGGGAAGCGTCCGTAACCTGGGGCTGCCCCCATGAAACTTCCCTAAGCCGGGAACGCACGGCGGGATCCCGGACATCAAGGAACTTCCACATCTGAAGCCCCAGGGAGGAAGGGCTCAAATGCAGGGATTCCAGAAGGGCTTCCCAGTCCTCCGCCGGAATGCGGCAGTCCGGATTGAATACCTTGGTGGCGTAACGCCATTCCAGCGTCTCGATCAATTCCTGAGCGTTCATATTCATTTATGATTATTCGTGCAGGAAGCCGGACGGTTTTCCGCCGCAGCTTGCTCCATGCCTTGGTATTTTCCCCGTTTCCCTGCCGGAATGCAAGCCAAGGTTCCGGCACAAGCGCGGCAGCGGCTCCTTTCCTTTTCCTCCTTTCTTCCTGTCCGGCACGCCGGGAACAGGCCGCTCTCCATCCTTCCAACCGTAGGCTTTCCGCCTCTTGCCGACCAGCTACATATCTTTCCCTTTCCGGAACAACACCCCGCACCGGGCAGAACCCATTCTCAAAACGCGAATCCTCTGAAAAAGGAAAAAGCTTCCGGGAAAAACCTCGCAAAAAACCGTGTCCTTTCCGGACATCAAAGGAATTTGACCGGCATATAATCTCCGGGCTGCTGGATGGTAAAGCTGATGCCCAGCCCGAATTCGCTTTTGTTCCCGTTCTTGCGAACGAAAGCGCCCTCCACCAAATACTAGGATCCCATATTGTGGTACACATTGTATTCCTGAATGTCCAGCTTGCCGTCCAACAGGGAAAAACGCCACTTGCCGCTGAAAGCCCAGGCTTCCGAAAAGCGCTGCAAAATACGCAGATCCAGCTGGCTGCTGTCCTCCAGAAGGGAATGCTGGTTCAAATAACGGTGCCCCACGACGAGCTCCGTGGAACGCCATGGCATGAAACGCAGGGAGTTGTTGTATTCACGGCAGCCGGAAATCTTGTCCTTACCCAAAACGGGAGCCTGCATTTCCGACCGGTATTCCATCCAGGGAACGGGATTCCAGCGCATGAATGAAAAAAGGTTGGAAAAATCCCGCTGGTTGACGGGATCATGCAGATAGGCATCCATGAACACATCCCAGGAAAACCAGCGATGGGAATTAGCGTCCCGGCTGGTCATCAGCATGTTGCGCAATCCATACCGGAAGACAAGCCCCGTGGACAGGGAATCAATCTCCGTGTATCTGCCTATGCTCAAGGATGGGGGATTGGTCGTGGGGGTATCGCCGTCAATCTGGGGATAAAGCTCGCTCAGGCGGTTGGTTTTGACATACGCCAGCGTAAAATGGGGCTGAACAATATGGTTCATGCCGTTCAGCCCAAAGGAATCATTATATACGGAAGAATAACGGCGGGAGAATTTGAAATCGGCATCCGTTCCGGCGTAAAAAATTCCCTGGTTGAGCGGTTTGTAGTCCTCCACGCCGTAATATCCCGTATAGCCTCCGCCCACTTTGGGGGTCAGGAATCCCATGATTTTCTTGGAAACGGAAACCTCATGGAAGGAGTGGAACCTGCTGTAGCTGTCCGTCATCAGCATTCGGGCCCAGTAATCATAGGAAGAAGTTCCGGGGTCCATCCCGTCCAGCATGTTCCGGATTTCCGTCCGCATGAACGGAGGAACGTACTGCTTGAGGAAAGCGAAGCTGGTGCGGCTTTCATACATGACGGGGGAACGGAATACGGGGGACTTGATACGCTCATAACTGAACTCCGTCCGCTGGTCCGCTATGTAGAAATTATTGGGGACAAAACGCTGCAACAGTGAAAAATCATTCGTATCGTCCGTACGGGAAAGAAGCACCGTGTTGTCCGGAGAAGAATTGCGCTGATAAATTTCCGGATAAAAATCGCGGAGCATGTACTCGTCGCTCAACATGTTGATGTTGGCCTTCAACCGCCAGTCCGTGCGGAGATTCACCCTGTGGCTCCACATCTGCTGGAGCGCGAACCTCCATCGGTCCGGGTCCAGATGCTCACGGTACTCATCATCACCGGCGTTGATTTTCACCCCCTTGTCATGGGTTTTGTAAAAGGACAGCCCCGTCATGTCCGGACAATCCTTTTCCAGCAGCACGTCGCGGATGTCCAATCCGTAGGCGAAACCGCGCCGGGTGCGGTAATCTGCATGCAGGGTTCCCAGGTAATCCGCGGAAGGCATGCCGTTGTCCGACCATTTTTTCCCCATCAGGAACCCGTATTCATTCAGGAGGTAAGGCCCCCAGATGGAGCGCATGCCGGGGATGGGAAGATAGCCAACTTCCGGATTAAGGGAATGGCTGAGGTAGGGGAAATAAAAGAAGGGAACGCCACCGTAATAAAGGGTCAGGTTCTTGAAAGAAAACCTGTCTTCCGGATACACTCGTATCCTGTCGGCGGAAATCCAGGTGAGAGGTTCGCTGATGTCTTCCGCCGTGACGGAGGCATTGCGGGCTTCCAGGTAAGTGTTGCCGGCGGCATCCTTCCGGGATTCAAACTTTCCGCTGCGCAGAATCAATCCCTCCATCTTCGCACGGATGGCATCCGTAAGAAGCACTTCGTTCTCCCAGTCAAACTCCGCGCTGTCGGCGCGTACCAGGCTGTTGGTCCTTGTCCTGCCGTCACTCTGGTAAATGGCCAGGTTCCCTTTCAGAAACACCTTGCCCTGGTCCATATCCGCCTGGGCATAATCCGCAAATACCTCCACCCCGGTATCCGTCACCATGTGGACATGCGGTCCTTCAAAAATAACCTTCCTGTATTCCTCCACCCTGATGGCGCCGTCATTGGTAATGGAAATATTGGAGGGAATCTGCGGCATGAGAGTGCCGGAAAGCAGGTTGCCCGCCATTTTCCCTCCGGCATTTTCCTGCCCGGTTTCAGAGGAAGGGACGGGCGGCTGCTCCGCAGCCGTTTCTGCAAACAGGGAAGCCCCGGCAACCAGCGCCGCCGCACCCCATAGCTTTGCAATCGTCCCAATCATGGCTAGCCCACAGAACACTATGAGAAAGGGCAAAAGACAAGCCTAATGTCACATTTCTCCGCCAGTGGGGCAGAAAATTTACCGGGTCAGCATGCCGTTGGCTATGATGCCCCAATCGGCGGCATTGCCGTCTCCGGCGTCATCCACGCGGATTTCCAGCTTCCTGCCGCCCTCTACTGCCGTCTTCACGGGAATGGAGTCCCCGTCCTTGAGCACAGGGGATTCTATAAGCTTCCTGCCGTCCAAATACACGCTGAATTTGACGCTGCCGCGGGAGCCGAAGGGCAGCCCCACATCAGCGCGGAACTCCTTCCAGCGCCCATCCAGGTCATAGGAAAAAACAGCCGGGGCATGAGCCAGAATGAAACGTTCCGGCCTTCCGATTGTCCGGAAGAAAGGCACGGGCCCCAAATCCGACGGGAACAGGACATCCCACAACGGAACGGCCCACCCCACCTGGGCTACGGAAGGCTTGCAGTCATTCAGGCTGATACTGGCGGTTGCCGCAGGAATCTGTGCCGGAACAACTTCCAGCGCGGGCTCCTGGCGCCCCAGAGCGCGCTTCCAGACAGGGAGCCATTCTTTCACTTCAGAACGGGAACCATGCCTGCGTTCCACTTCCGCCAGCGCCTTCCGGGCTTCTTCCGTGCGGCCCCGTATCCACAGATTCTGAACATCCCCGAAATAAACGATCTGGGCCAGTGAAGGGGCCTTGGCTCCCTGGGCATCCATCCACACGGGCAGAGTAATCATGCTGCGCGTGCTGTCGCAATTCAATACGGCCACCCGCATTTCTATAAAACCACCCTTATATCCCGGCCTGCAGATGGTGAGATCAAACTCCCCCTTTTCATCCAGAGAAGCGCCCACGGCATTGGAATCATAATCCGAACCTCCGGGCGGATCCAAATGGGCAACAATGCCATAAGCGGGGCGCGTCAGATGAACCCGCCCTTTCAGCCGCAGTCCGTCTTTGACGGGAATGGCCTCCAGCCGTTCAAAAGCCCCCGGGACATGCTAGCCGAGCTTGCGCCCGAAAGAGGCATCTGCGGGAAGCTCCGTCTCCACCCCGTTGAACAGGGGAACACTGGCCAATTTCAAAGCATCCGTCGGTGCCAGGTAAGAACCCTTCCCTTCATGGCGCAGCTCATTGCCGTACGTGGAATTGCCGCGCCCCATCAGGGAAGCTCCGGCGTTGGGGTAATTCCATCCGTCGCCTGTGTGGGGAAGGCCGAAGGAATGCCCCAATTCATGGGCCGTGCCGCCTATGTAAATGGTGGCGTTCTTCCCCCTGGTCACCTTGAAACGGCCGCCCTGCATCATTTCCGTATCCAGGAAGCTGGCGGGATCCAGCCCTTCCTGGTCGCAGGTCCACCCCGTGCCCTGGTGGCTGAAGCCGCCGCCGTAATAAGGCCCCACGCCGTCCGGAAGCTGGCACACGACCAGCACATGTTCCTTCTCAATATCAATCCCCTTGGAAGCCAGCACCTTCCTGGCGGCTTCCCGGGAAACGGGGCCGGAGCTCTGCACGCTCATCTCGCTCATGGGTTTATCCACATAGGCATCATGAATAACCAGCTTGCCCCGTTCATCCAAATCCAGCTGGAATGTGAGCGGAGGGAAACCGTTGGCCTGCATCTGGTCCGCATAATATGCCTGAATATTCTTCAGAATATGATCATACCGTTCCCGGTATCCTTCAAGGGCAGGCCTGTCCTTGAACGTTACGTAAACCACATGCAATTTTCTGGAGGTCTTCGGTTTGCCCCGGTGATAGGCGCTCAGCGTTTTCCAGGCGGCACGGGCATTGGCGGCATCCCTGGGATTAACCGTCCAGCTGACGGGCAGACGGGTAAACTCCGCTCCCTCCCTGTCCGAGGAGGCAGGAACAGATGCCCTGGAAGCTGACTCCTCATCCATCCCCATGGCAGGAACACTCCATATCCCGGACCCCAGGACCAGCAACAAGGCAAAAAAACGTTTCGACATAACATTCATGAACTAATATCAGGATATACGGGTAAACCGAAGGTGTTTTATCACCATATCATTCACCAGACGATTCATATTTTCGGAAAAGGAATCATACACCACTTCCACACGGCAGGGACCGGGCGTCATCACCGTTTCCACTGCCGTTGAATAAATAAAATACTCCCAGTTTCCGGAACGGGACGTATGGGGGAAAGCCAGCGTGCCTGCGCGCCTGCCGTTCAGGTACAGACTGCGCAGGGCGCAGGTATTCCCGTCTGAAACATCATAAGTGCCGTTAGCGAAAAAGGCGTCCACCCGGTACACTCCGGGCTTATCTATATTGACATTGTAACAAAGAGCGTCCGGGGATTCCGTGACGCGGGAAAACCAGACTTCATCCCCGCTCAAGCCGCAGGGGCGCGTCTCCATGCGGGAATCCGCAGAAGGATAATCATTGGGTTCATTAAGATAAGACTCCCTCCCATCCAGAGCGACTGCCATCACCTGGAAAGACACGTCCCCCCGGCCGGGTGCGGGGATATAATGGCAGTACTCCGTTTGAGACACAGGGATGCCATTCCGGTAAACACGGTAATAATCGGCTCCTTCCACAGACTCCCATGCAATACCATGGCGCGCCGCCTTCCACGCAGGAGACTCCAGGCTGCTGCCCATGCGGGTTAAATTCACCGCCCCTTCATCCTCTTCTCCGCCGTCCAGCTCCAATTTCACAAAAACGCGCCCCTTCATGCCCGGCAAAAGGACGGGAGGGGCCTCCTGCCCGTTGACCAGGCACCGCGCTATCCGGTGCCCGCAGCCCTGCAGAAACACATCTACCGTCATGCCGCGGTATTCCAACCCGGACAACTCATGAACGCCTTCAAAAGACTTTGGAACGCAAGGACGGAATTCCAGAGAATCCGGAGACAGACGGATGCCGAACAATCCCTTGTAAAAACAGCCCAGCATGCCGGCAATACTCCAGAGCTGGCTATCCGAACTGAGCAGCAGCCCCTCATCCAGCCCCGTTTCCAGAAGGACATTTTCCTTGTTCGTGCCGCACAACAGGGCGGCACGGACCATGCAGGCGACCGCCAGCGCCAGGGCAGATTCATTCTCCACCGCCGCCGCGGCCTGCGCATAATAGCCCTCCAGGAAAGGCCACATGGCGCGGTTATGGTAGGCGGGCACGCTATCAGGCATCTGGGGATGGATGCAGGGAATGCCATAAACGCCATGAGGAAGGGAGGCAACCATCCCGGCGGCATGGGAACCGCCAGCCTGCCCCAGAAGGACGCAAAGCAGATTGCCCAGGGAATCCACCTTCTCCGACAGTACGGGATACCCGCGTCCGTACAGGTACTGCCCGTACAGGACATGTTCCGGAATCCTGAAAAAACGCTCAATAACCGCGGCCAGGGAAACGCTCTTCTCCTCCCACTCCCGGGCCTTCTCCTCCAGCCCCAGCTCCCGGAACATCCGCGCCAGAATCTTGCGGGCCTCCGCATGCAGGAGCATGGTGGACAGGCTGCAAGAATCCCCAATATCGGCAGAAGTCATCCACGCAGGGTAGCTCTGCTCCCTCCAGTCCAGCACGGACGATTCCCCCTTCATCAAGCCGCCCGTGGCCGCAAGCACCTGTTCATCCCTTATGCATGTCTTTTCCATCACTCGGCAGGAAAGGAACAGCCAGTCGGCATCCCCCGTCAGGCAGTAAACTTCCCACGCAGCCATCCCCCACACCACACGGTCGGAAGAAATGGGCCAGGAACCGCCCGTGCCGGTATCCTGCTCCACCTCCCCGTTCCGGACCCGTGCATTCAGACTGTTCATACAGGCACGGACATTCCACAACCCCAATCCCAGATGGGTGGAATAGGAAATATCCCGGGTCCACACAGTAGGCCAGTTGGCTCCCGTCCGGAACGTCCCTTCTTCATTAAGCAGGGCTCCAGCCTCATGCAACGCCAGGCCGTAAGCCTGATTAAGCACTTCAAAATTTCCCCGGTAATGCGGGGCGTTCCCGGCTTCCGGAAAGATGCGCCACTCGGAATAGCGGCCGTTTTTCATGGTTTTCACCTGACCGTCCGGCTGTACCTCCGCCCAATGCGCGGCATCCTGGCGCAAGGAATTTCCGGTCAGCGTAAAAGCCTCTCCCCTGTATAATATGCGGTCCTGATCCATAAACTAGCGGATGCTGCATCCATCGTTTTTTTTAACACGGAAGAAAACTTCTGTCCCGCAGAAAATGAGGTTTATGGAATCTTCAGGACATAAAAAACCGGGCTTCCCGAAAACGGGAAACCCGGCGCAAGAGCAAATCAACATTAATGCTTCAACAAAGAGGAAACAGCGTCACGTTCTTCCTTCAGTTCATTAACGGTAGCGTCAATTTTTTCACGGGAGAACGCATCAACCGGCAGCCCCTGCACGATTTCCCAGCCGCCATCCTTGGTGGTGCGGACCGGGAAGGAGCAGATAAGACCTTTTTCAATGCCGTAGGAACCGTCGGAGCAAACGGCCACGGAATACCAGTCGCCTTCCGGAGTCTGGGTAGCCAGGCTGCGGACGGTATCCACGGCTGCGGAAGCGGCGGAAGCGGCGGAAGAAGCGCCGCGTGCCTTGATAATGGCGGCACCGCGCTGCTGCACGGTGGTAATGAAATCGCCTTTAAGCCATTCCGTATCCTTGATGACTTCCGTCACAGGCTTTCCGCCAATCCTGGCGTTGGTGAAATCAGGGTACTGGGTGGAGGAATGATTGCCCCAGATGGCCATGTTGGTCACTTCCGTCACATGGACGCCGGCCTTTTCCGCAAGCTGGCTCTTGGCACGGTTTTCATCCAGGCGGGTCATGGCAAAAAAGCGGTCGGAGGGAACGCCGCTCGCATTGTGCATGGCAATAAGGGCATTCGTATTGCAGGGGTTGCCGACCACCAGCACACGCACATCCTTGGCGGCGCTGCGGGCAATGGCCTGCCCCTGGCCGATGAACACCTTGCCGTTGATATCCAGCAGGTCCTTGCGTTCCATACCGGCCTTGCGGGGAACGGAGCCTACCAGCAGGCACCAGTTGGCGCCGGCGAACGCTTCATCAGGATCGCTGGTCGGGACAATTTCATTAACCAGCGGGAACGCGGCGTCACGCAACTCCATCACCACCCCTTCCAGAGCATTCATGGCCGGGGGAATTTCCAGCAGGCGCAGGTTGATCGGCTGATCCGGCCCCAGCATGCTGCCGGAGGCAATACGGAACAGAAGGGAATAGGCAATTTGGCCGGCGGCTCCTGTAACGGTAACGGTGATAGGTGTTTTCATAACGTTCAAATTAAAATAAACAGATATTTTCCTGTCTGGTCACGGTTATACCACAAGGAAAGGAGGCGCTCAATCAGGAACTTTTTATTTTGACAGAAAAAATTCCCTATCCCATAATGCTCAGGGGTTGACTGCTCTTACTTTTCCATACAGTTAAGTTTTTACCAATATTTACGCTAACACTATGAATTTAACAATTATCGGCAGTGGTTACGTGGGGCTGACCACAGGCACCTGTTTTGCCGAAATGGGCCATCACGTCATTTGCGTGGATAATAATACGGAAAAAATACGTACTCTTCAATCCGGGGCCATCCCCATTTACGAGCCCAAGCTGGAAGAGCTCGTGAAAAAAAACGTAGCCGTGGGGCGGCTGGAATTTTCCCCTTCCATCGCCGCTTCCATCGCGGAAAGCGAAGTCATCTTCATCGCCGTGCCCACGCCGCCCAATACGGATGGTTCCGTGGACCTGACCTACATTGAAAAAGTGGCCAGGGAAATCGCCCAGGCGCTCCAACCAGAAATGGGATACAAGGTCATTGTGGACAAATCCACCGTACCCGTCAAAACCGGGGAAAAAGTCAGCCAGACCATCAAGCACTATGCGGGGCCGAATGTTCAGTTCGACATTGTCTCCAATCCAGAATTCCTGAGGGAAGGATGCGCCGTGGACGACCTGCTGCACCCCGACCGCATTGTCATTGGAGCCAACTCGGAACAGGCCATGAACGTCATCAAGCGCGTTTACCAGCCCATTCATGCCCCTATTCTGGAAACGGATGTCAACTCCGCGGAACTCATCAAGCACGCAGCCAACTCCTTCCTGGCTCTGAAAATTTCCTACATTAACGCTGTCGCCAAAGTCTGTGAAAAAACGGGCGCAGACGTGGAACTGGTGGCGGAAGGCATCGGCATGGACAAACGCATCTCACGCCACTTCCTCAACGCGGGGCTGGGCTACGGCGGGTCCTGCTTCCCGAAAGACGTCAAAGCCTTCATCAATATCAGCCGCACGCTGGGCATTCCCTTCACCCTGTTGGAGGAAGTGGAACACATCAATGACACCCAGCATATCCACTTCCTGGACAGAATTCGGGACCGCCTGTGGGTCCTCAAGGACAAAAAGATAGCCGTTTGGGGCCTTGCCTTCAAACAGAACACGGACGACGTCCGGGAGTCCATCGCCCTGAAACTATGTGAAAAACTCTGCGGGGAAGGAGCCATTGTCACCGCTACGGACCCCAAAGCCATGCACACGGCGGCCCCCATTCTGAATCCTATGGGGGTCAAACTGGTGGAAGACATGTACGAATGCGCCCGGGATGCGGAAGTTCTGGTCATCGCCACGGAATGGAGCGAATATGCGAATGCGGATCTGCAGAAACTCGCCGGTGTCATGCGCAACCGCATCATTTTTGACGGAAGAAACATCCTCTCCCCGGCAAACCTCCGGGCCGTAGGATTTGAATACCACTCCGTGGGCAGACCCTCCGTTGAAGAAGCCTGACCGCCTCCGGGAACCGTCCCGGCTTCAAACGTCCCCATATGTAAAAGGCCTCCGGTACACTCAACGCACCGGAGGCCTTTGTCATGTATTCGCTAATCCTGTTGGCCGGTCAAAACTCAAATAGCAGCCCCGCACGCAAATAAAAACCGGGGTCATAGTGGTACTTTTCCAAATCATGGCTTCCGTTGCTGGTCTTGATAGTGCCGGAATTCCCGAAGGAAAAACCGACATCCGCCACCAGCCTGGGGCGCACGCTGCCCCAGTGACCCAACCCCACATCGGCGCCTATGCCGGCGACGCCGGAAATCCATGCAAACTGGCGGACGCGGCGGTCATGGTGAATCGTCCATGTGCCGGACACCACGGAAACGAAGGGTCCCCACTTCAACCCATCGCTCACCTTGTTGATATAGGAAAGGCGGGCCCCTTCCAGCTGAAGCGTCCAATTGCGGGAAGCTTCCCATTTAAACTGGATAAGGGGCAGGAAAGGATAATCCCCAAGCTGCGGATAACAGCCGATGCCGATTCCATAGCTGAACCGGTCGTTCAAGGGGCCTGCCAGAAGAACATGGCCTCCCAAGAAAATATTATGGCTCGTCCATGTATCGAAATCCGTGGAAATCTGGGGCGTCACACCGAAAACCAGGCGCGTCTTCCCCGTGATGGCATAGGAGGCGTTCACATTCAGCCAAATCGTGTACAGCCGGTCCACATCCATCTCATCCGCTCCTTTTCCATTAAACCAGCTCAGACGCAAGGCCGCCGTAGAAGAAAAATTCCAGGAACCGCTGGACATCCTGCACAAATTCAAATCCGTCATCCAATTCTGGATATCCACGCTTCCGCGCCCGTTTCTGGAATCCATGGGGCCAAGCAATTCAAAATAGGACTGCGTGGGGAAAACAGGCCTGGAGGCGGATTCCCCCGCCGGAGCCGGAGCGCTGTCGTAGCCGCCGGAATAAGCCTCTGCATAAAAACCGGTATCGTATCCGTCAGAAGAATCGGAATCCGGATAAGGCTGGGTATTCGCCTGAGCGGTCAAAACAATGCCGGACGCAAAAAAGAGACTCGATAAGAATCGAAGGAGCATGACCGGAAAGTATACATACGCGCGCGCGCGGTCAATCAAAAGATATACAAATGACTAATTAACCGCCTCCATTCCCAAACAGAACCGCAACCATAATCATCACGAGGACAAGAAGCAAGTACCACCGGGCAATCTTGCTGCCCCGGAAACACGCTTTATCCGCAAACAAACGGCAACGCCGCAGCTCTTGTCCGAACTTGATTTGGGCAATCCGTATCGGA
>ENA-UEQB01002507-UEQB01002507.1-human-gut-metagenome-genome-assembly--contig:-NODE-2507-length-13053-cov-33.798628_pt1 | contig 13053 bp, 6 predicted proteins | sample MGYA00242901_ERZ507918 | MGnify/ENA primary metagenome ERZ507918 (study PRJEB26167, sample SAMN06115405) | human gut metagenome | host: Homo sapiens | place: China:Sichuan | collected 2016-04-06... | reverse complement strand
GAGGGCTGGAGTACATGGGACGTAATGGGCGGCGGTTTGATGGCCGATCTTGCCAAGTATGAGGAACTGGACGATGCACAGGAACAAATCGAACAGCTCCAAGTGGAACTGCGGCGGTTCAAAACTGAGCTTGCCGATGTTGAAATCACCGCAGACCTTCAGGTTACGGTGGACAGCTTTTTGAAATTTGCGGATTTCTTCTTTGACGGCCTCTTTGCAGACTGGGCGGTTCTGGATCACATCAATCAGGCACAGAGCAGGGTGGAAAACACCAAGGATCAAATCAAGCGAGTTCTTGCACTTCTGAAAAAGATGCGCGAAGATGTTGATGTCCAAATCGCTGACGAAAAAGAAAAGCAGGAGCAGCTTGCGGTGGAAACTGAGCTGTAGTTTTGGAGTGTTCGCGTATGTGATATGCTCAACTCAATAAATCGGAATTGAGGGAGTAGGAGAAATCGAGATTGGAGGATAAGTTGGTGAACAAGATTTTCAAAGGTCTTATTCGATTTTTGATAGAAGTGATAGTTATGACTGTTTTGATTGTTGGGATCAACATATTTACGAATGGTATGTATCTTTGGGGATTGCCCCGCATAAATGATATTCAGTCTGTAAATATCACGTATCCGAGTGTCACGGATGATGTTAAAGAAATTTCGAGCAGTGAGGACATTGAGTTAGCCTTAAAGCTAACGGGATTTCTGAAATATGATTTATTTGGGGAAGTGAATAGCGAAGAAGAACCCGCTATTACAATTACTTATTTTCTCAAGGATGGAACAAGCAAAACAATCTCCGCTAATAACACTACTGTCTGGTGGAACAATAAAATTCATGTAATCAAGGACAAGGAAATGTTTGTCAACCTAACAGAGGGGATTTTCTTTCTGGAAGATTTACAAACAAAGTAAATCAATTCCTGTTTGACGGACAATCAAATTATTACATAACCTCTGCGGGCAACCACGAAACGGTTGCCCGCTATTTTTATACCCTAAAATCTAAAAAAGGAGGCAAAAATGCCAAGCAAAACCGAAGAATACCTTGCCCTTGCCCAGCGCACAGCCAACGGCTTGACCCGGTACTGGGAAAGCTGGACGGACTATCTGACCACCGCTTCCCGGCTGTACAAGTACAGTTTTGCGGACCAATTGATGATCTACGCCCAGCGCCCGGATGCCACCGCCTGCGCCGACTTTGACATCTGGAACAACCGGATGAACCGTTATGTGCGCCGGGGTGCCAAGGGCATCGCCCTGCTGGACGAATCCAGCGGATTCCCCCGGCTGCACTACGTCTTTGACGTAAGCGACACCGGGGTGCGCCGCAATTCCCGTGACCCGGAGGTGTGGCAGCTCGGTCCCGATTTGGTGCAGCCGGTTTCGGAAATGTTGAGCAAGACCTACGGCATCAGCGGCGAGCGTGTCAGCCAGCAGCTTGCGGATGTTGCGGGGAAACTGGTGGCGGATTACTGGGACAACAACGGCGGGGACATTCGTGCCATCGTTGACGGTTCGCTCTTGATGGATTATGATGAAGCCGGGGTGGAGATGCAGTTCAAGTCTGCCGCCGCCATCAGCGTCACCTACACGCTGCTGGAACGCTGCGGCATTGAGCCTGCCGGGTGGTTCGACAAGGACGATTTTCAGGCAATCTACAATTTTTCCACCCCGGATAGTGTCTACGCCCTCGGCGCAGCCGTCAGCGACATGAGCCGGGAGGTGCTGCGTAACATCGAGCGCACCGTAAAAACAACCATTCGCCGCCGCAATGCAGAAAGGAGCCAATATGAATACGAACAGCAGGAACGTGACTTACTCGACCGTCGGGGACTACCAGCTCCCGAACCTAACCCTGAACCAGCCCCGGAAGCCGCTGGGCAAGTACGGCAGGCTGCGCCGGACGTACCTGATGCAGTATCGCCCGGTACTGTACAATTCGATGCTCCTGAACGGGACGCTGTACCCGCATCTGATGGAACTGGAGCAGACAGCAGAGAGCCGGATGCAGCAGACCATGGAGCAGCTTCTGAAGCAGGACCCAGCCCCGGACAAAGCGCAGGACCAACTGATGTGGGTGCAGCACATGAACAGTCTGAAAGCGCAGGCAGAGGAACTGGTGATGACGGAGCTGATCTACAGCTAAGTTTTCTGGATGCGAACATCCCCACCGAAGCCCAGCAAATTGAGAAGATCGACCAAGCGGAGAGCGAAAAAACGCCCTCCGCTTTTGTTTTGTCGCAGGCTGAAATTGAGAACGAGCTGCGGCGGCATGGTTCAGGGTTTACAGGCGGCAAACAGCGCATTATTGCGCTGTACCAGACCCAGCCTGACCGCAAACTCTGTGCCAAAGCACTGGCAAAGGAGTACGGCATCGGTGGGCACTCCCACGATTATCTGGATGGCAGTCGAGGCTTCGTCAACCACGACTGGAAGGGTCTGGAATTTGTTCATTATCCCGACCACCAGAAAATCACCCTGAAATGGGCGCAGGTGGAAAAGTATATCGACCTTATGATTCAGTCCGACCGCTATCTGACAGATGAGGAAAAGGAACAGCGTGCTACCAGACAGGAAGCATCCAACTACAATGTCGGGGATGAAGTTGTGGTAGACCTGCCCACCAGAACGATTGAAGGTACCATCGGCTATGTTGGCGAAACCGATGTGCGCATCGACACCAGTGCGCACGGGCAGTCTTGGGACAATGAGGTTATTAACAAGCAGCAGTTTGAGCAGGGGCTGCGACAGAGTGCGACTGCTCAGCGTGTGGATAAAATGCTGGCGCAGGCAGAAGCCATCGCCAAGGAATCCGAAGTGCCTGAATACGAACGTTTCTCTGTCCGAAAAGTCGTTGACGGTAAAATGCCGCTTTTTGCTATCTGGGATGATCTTTATGATGACTACTATGAAACCAATCACGCCGTTCCACAGTTTTCTAACGAGAAGCAGGCAGAATCTTATCTGGAAAATCTGAAAAAAGAAGTTGCAGACAGAGAAGCCGCCGAGTGGCTCAAAGTCGAACACGCAAAATTTTTAGCAGACAAGGACGAGCCGGAGCCGTCTGACGAAGAACTGGACGAACTGCCCATCTCTGCTGTAATGGACGGAGAGGTGCAGACCTTCCCGGATGCCGCTGCCTTGGATGAAGCCTTGAACGCTGCGCCTGCCGGGAACTTCCGCATCACAGACGACCATTTGGGCGAGGGCGGTGCAAAGCAGAAATATGCCCGGAACATCGAAGCCATCCGAACTCTGTTTCGTTTGGAGGAGGAGCACCGGGGTGCCACCGCCGAGGAACAGCAGGTGCTTTCACAGTATGTGGGCTGGGGCGGTCTGGCAGACGCTTTTGACCCCGGCAAAGATAGTTGGGCAAAGGAATACGCCGAACTGAAAGGGCTGCTCTCCGAGGACGAGTATGCCGCCGCACGTTCCAGCACCCTGAACGCCCACTACACCAGCCCCACCGTGATCCGTGGTATCTACGATGCGGTGGAGCGCATGGGTTTCCGCAGCGGTAACATTCTGGAACCTAGTATGGGCGTGGGCAACTTCTTCGGAATGCTGCCGGACACCATGCAGGACAGCCGTCTGTACGGCGTAGAGCTGGATTCCATCACCGGGCGCATCGCCAAAAAGCTGTACCCGCAGGCCGACATTACCGTGGCGGGCTTTGAGACCACAGACCGCCGTGATTTCTACGATCTGGCGGTGGGCAACGTGCCCTTCGGCAACTACAAGGTCAACGACAAGGCGTACAACAAGTTGGGATTCAGCATCCACAACTACTTTTTCGCCAAGGCCATTGACCAAGTGCGTCCGGGCGGCGTGGTGGCGTTCGTCACCAGCCGCTACACCATGGATAGCAAGGACAGCACCGCCCGCAAGCACATGGCAGAGCGTGCTGACCTGTTGGGAGCTATCCGTCTGCCGAATAATGCGTTCAAGGCAAACGCAGGCACGGATGTTGTGAGTGACATTATCTTTTTGCAGAAGCGTGACCGCCCTGCGGACATCGAACCTGCATGGGTGCAGCTTGGCAAGACCGAGGACGGCTTTGCCATCAACCAGTATTTCGTGGACCACCCGGAGATGATTCTGGGCGAACTGACCACCGAAAGCACCCAATACGGACGGGAGGAACTGACGGTTGCCCCCATCGAGGGCGCAGTGCTGGCCGACCAGCTTGCCGAAGCGGTACAGCATATTGAGGGCCAGTATGTTGAAGTCGAGGTGGAAACACCAGATGTTGCGGATGCAGAAGTCGAGCGCAAGACGCTCCCCGCTGACCCGGATGTAAAGAATTTCTCCTATGCCGTGGTGGACGGTGAGGTGTACTACCGAGAAAATTCGATTATGACGCAGGTGGAGTTGTCCGATAATGCCAAAGCCCGTGTCACCGGCATGGTGGAACTGCGGCAGATCGTCAACCAGCTGATTCAGGAGCAGCTGGACGATTACCCGGATGAGGACATTAAGGCAACCCAAGCAAAGCTGAACACAGCTTATGACGCTTTTACCGCAAAATACGGTCTGCTCAACGACCGCAAAAATGGGCGTTTGTTTGAGGATGATTCTTCCTACTATCTGCTCTGCTCTTTGGAAAATCTCGATGAGAATAAACAGCTCAAAAGCAAGGCGGATATGTTCACCAAGCGAACGATTCGCTCGGAGCGCACCGTCACCAGCGTGGACACCCCCAGCGAAGCACTGGCAGTGTCCATTGGAGAACATGGCCGTGTTGATCTGCCCTATATGGCGAAACTTCTCGGCTCTCCCGGCGATTATGAGCGTATTACCACAGAGCTGCAAGGCGTGATTTTCAAAGACCCTTCTGCGGATGCAGATGAGCCGGAAGCAGGCTGGCAGACTGCGGACGAGTATCTTTCCGGCAATGTGCGGAATAAACTGCGCATGGCTCAGCTTGCCGCTGAAAGCCACCCGGAGTTCAAGATCAATGTGGAGGCTTTGACCAAAGCGCAGCCGAAGGACCTTGAAGCATCAGAAATCGACATCCGACTGGGTGCCACATGGCTGAATCCCGCCATTGTGCAGCAGTTTATGATGGAGACTTTTCAGCCGCCCTACCGCATCCGCTATAACAACCTGATCCAAGTCCGCTACTCTCCATTTACGTCCGAATGGCGCATCGGCAACAAATCTGCCGCCGGAATGTATGATATCATGTCCACCGAAACCTACGGCACCCACCGGGCCAACGCCTACAAGATTTTGGAGGACACCTTGAATTTGCGGGACTGCCGCATTTATGATACCATTGAGGAGGACGGTAAAGAGCGGCGTGTCCTGAACCAGAAGGAGACGATGCTTGCCCAGCAGAAGCAGCAGGCCATCAAGGATACCTTTGCAGGCTGGGTTTGGCAAGACCCGCAGCGGCGGAATCTGCTGGTGAAGCAGTATAACGAGTTGTTCAATAGTACCCGGCCCCGCGAGTATGACGGAAGCCATATCCATTTTGTCGGTATGAACCCGGAGGTCAATCTGCAGGAACATCAGCGCAATGCAGTTGCTCATGTGCTTTATGGTGGGAACACCCTGCTCGCCCACGAGGTGGGTGCCGGCAAAAGTTTTGAGATGGCAGCTTCGGCAATGGAATCTAAGCGTTTGGGCCTGTGTCAGAAAAGCCTGTTCGTGGTACCCAACCATCTGACCGAGCAGTGGGCCAGCGAGTTCCTGCGGCTATACCCCAATGCAAAGCTGCTCGTTACCAGCAAGAAAGACTTTGAACCCGCCAATCGAAAGCGTTTTTGCGCCCGCATCGCAACCGGCGACTACGATGCCGTCATTATCGGCCACTCGCAGTTTGAGAAAATCCCTCTTTCTGCGGAACGGCAGGCACGGATCATCGAAGATCAGATCGAGGAAATCGAAAAAGCCATTGCAGAGGCCAAAGAACAGTCCGGTGAGCATTTTACCGTGAAACAGATGGAAAAGACACGGAAAACACTGGAGGTGAAACTGAAAAAGCTACAGTCCACCGACCGCAAGGATGATGTGGTCACATTTGAACAATTAGGCGTAGATAGGTTATTTGTGGACGAGAGCCAGAACTACAAGAACCTATATCTTTACACCAAGATGCGCAATGTTGCTGGCCTTTCTACCTCCGAAGCACAGAAGTCCAGCGATATGTTCGGCAAGTGTCGTTATCTGGATGAAGTGACTGGCGGGCGCGGCGTGATTTTCGCAACGGGAACGCCCATCAGCAACTCCATGACGGAAATGTACACACTGATGCGCTATTTGCAGTACAGCACTCTCCAGCAGAAACAACTGACCCACTTTGATGCATGGGCTTCTACGTTTGGCGAGACCACCACGGCCATTGAGCTTGCGCCGGAAGGAACCGGCTACCGTGCGCGCACACGTTTTGCCAAGTTCTTTAATCTGCCGGAGCTGATGAATATGTTCAAGGAGGCAGCGGACATCAAGACTTCCGACCAGTTGCATCTGCCTGTTCCGGAAGCCAAGTTTGAAACTGTCGTGGTCAAACCCTCGGAGATCCAGCAGGACATGGTGAAATCCCTGAGCGAACGTGCTGCTGAGGTGCATAGCGGTGCGGTTGACCCCTCGGTGGACAATATGCTGAAGATCACCTCGGACGGACGTAAAACCGGCCTTGACCAGCGGCTGATGAATCCGCTCACCCCGGATGACCCGGACAGCAAGCTGAATGCCTGCGTCGACAATGTTCTGCGTATCTGGAACGAAACCAAAGAGGATAATCTGACGCAGCTGATTTTCTGCGATATGTCCACGCCCAAGGGAGACGGCTCGTTCAATGTCTACGATGATATTCGCACAAAGCTGCTTGCCGCCGGGGTGCCGGAATCGGAGGTCGAGTTCATCCACAACGCTGATACTGAAGGTAAGAAAGCGGATTTGTTCTCCAAAGTCCGCAGCGGCAAGGTGCGTGTCCTGCTGGGCAGCACTGCAAAGATGGGCGCAGGCACCAATGTCCAGACCCTGCTGGTGGCCGTGCATCATCTGGATGTAGGCTGGCGACCGTCCGATATGACCCAACGCAACGGCCGAATCATCCGTCAGGGCAACAAAAACAAACAAGTTTACGTCTATAATTACGTCACGGAGGGGACATTCGACGCCTACCTCTGGCAAACGCTGGAAAACAAGCAGAAGTTTATTTCGCAGATCATGACGAGCAAATCTCCGATGCGCTCCTGTGATGATGTGGATGAGCAGGCTCTTTCGTATGCCGAGGTCAAGGCCCTATGCGCAGGCGACCCGCGCATCCGGGAAAAGATGGATCTGGATGTGCAGGTAGCAAAGCTCAAGGTGCTGCGCTCGGATTACCAGAACCAGAAATATCGTCTGGAAGATAAGCTGCTCAAGCATTACCCGGAGGAAATTCAGAAAGCGAAGAACCGTATTGCGGCTCTGAAAAACGATGCCCAAATCGCAGACGCACACCCGCAGGATAAGGAGAACTTCTGCGGCATGACGATCAAGGGCATGGTGTTCGATGAGAAAAAAGCCGCTGGTGAGCGGCTGATGCTCGCCTGCAAGGAGATGCCGAATGCGGATATGATGCTGCTGGGCACCTATCGCGGCTTTGAGCTGAACATTCGCTTTGACAGTTTCAAGAATGAGCATCAAATCGTTCTCCGCGGCGAGCTGAGTTATCCGGTACCGCTGGGCGATGACCCTCGCGGCAACATCGTCCGTCTGGACAATGCCATCGGCAATTTTGCCGACCGCATTGCCGATGCTGATGCCGCACTGGATTCTCTGGAACAGCAGAAGCAGGCCGCAGAGGTTGAAATCGCCAAGCCGTTTGCGCAGGAGGAAGAACTGCAAACCAAATCTGCCCGCCTTGCAGAATTGGATGCGCTGTTGAACATGGAGCATCAGTCCAGCCGGACAGAACCCGAAGCGGAAGAAAAGCCGGATGCCCGCCCCTCTGTGCTGGCAGCTCTGGAAGAAAAGGCTGATAAAGTGGAGCCTGTCCGACCATTCAAATCTTACTTGGATAAGGATGGTGATGCCCGGTGACGGAGCACCGTGACCAGCAGATCCATTTTCGTGTCAGCAAAGTCGAACTGGAACGCATTCGTCAGAAGATGGAAAGTTGCGGTATTTTGAGCATTGGCTCTTATCTGCGAAAAATGGCTCTGGATGGTTACTGCCTGAATCTTGATTTACCACAGCTGCGTCGGATGGCGTACCTTCTTCAGAATTGCAGCAACAACCTGAATCAGGTGGCGAAACGGGCCAGTGAAAGCGGGCAGCTCTATGCCGCCGATTTAGAGGACTTGCGTAGTCGGTTGGATGAGCTGATAGCTATTGGCAAGCAACTTCTCGCCAAACTCACCGAACTCTAAAAAATTTCCCGCAGTAGGAGGCTGCGGGTTTACATAACGGTTGACACCCTTGCAAGGCAAGGGGCGATACCTTTATAATAGGGGCGAAAAAGAAAGGCTGGTGTTTGATATGAGGTTTTTATTCAAGATGATGCTTGCCCCGATCTCTCTGTTCGTGGCTTTTCTGGCTCTGATGGCAAAGTGGCTGCTTACTCTGTCCAGCTATGTTGTCGCGCCGTTGATGCTGTATATCTTTGGCTGCGGCATCTACACCGTCTACCGCCAGACTTGGGATCAATTTCTGATTCTGCTGGTTGCCGAATTTCTCTGCTTTGTCCTTTTTGTCGGCGCAACTGCAATGGTGGAGGGCGTTGAGAAATTCAGCGGTTGGCTCCGGGACCTGATTTGATTTTGAATCTTCTTGCCGCCTTCGGGCGGCTTTTTCATTTAGGAGGTGATCTGCTCTGGCTGCTACTCGTCTGATCGCACTGCATCAGCACAAAGGAAAATCTATCGCCGCCTGCCTAAAAGACCGCACTGACTATGCACAGAACCCCGACAAGACTGAAAAGGGCGAGCTTGTCAGTAGTTATCAATGCAGCCCGCTTACCGTGGATGAGGAGTTCATGCTCACAAAGAAGCTATACGAGCAGGCCACCGGGCGCAGCCAAAAAAGCAATGTCATCGCCTATCAGATACGGCAATCCTTCCGGCCCGGTGAAATCACGGCAGAGGAAGCCAACCGCATCGGCTACGAACTGGCCTCCCGATTTCTGAAAGGCAAACACGCCTTTATTGTTGCCACTCATACTGACCGGGAACACATCCACAACCATATCATCTACAATTCCACTGCACTGGACGGCACCCGGAAATTTCGGGATTTTTTCTTTTCCGGTCTGGCAGTGCAGCGATTGAGCGATCTGATCTGTCTGGAACATCAGCTTTCCGTAATCGAAAAGAAGCCTTACCGGGAGCGGCAGAAGCGCATCACTTACCCGCCAAGGGAAAGCAACCGCGACCGGCTGTGCGGTATCATCGATGAAATTTTGCAGCAGGAACCCACCGACTACGAAGAATTTTTGCAAAAGCTGGAACAGCAGGGCTATGAAATCAAACGCGGCAAATACACTTCCGTCAAGGGCGCACGGCAGAAGCGCTTTATCCGTTTCAAGACACTGGGTGCTGGGTACAGTGAGGAAGAAATCAAGGCGGTGTTGGCTGGTAGGGCAAAGCATCATCCCCATCAGAAACAGCCACCAAAGGAACAGACATTTCAGTTGCTGGTGGACATTCAAGCGAAACTTGCCGAGGGCAAGGGCGGTGGATACGAGCGTTGGGCGAAGAAGCACAACCTGAAAGAGATGTCCAAAACGCTGATTTTTCTGCAACAGCAGAAAATCAGCAGCGCAGACGAGCTAAAGGAACGTGCGGATGCTGCACTTTCTCGCTATCACGAACTGGGCGATTCCATCAAAACCTCTGAGAAGCGGCTGGCAGAAATCGCAGTGCTGAAAGCACACATCATCAACTATGCCAAGACTCGACCTGTGTATGATGCCTACCGTAAAGCTGGGTACAGCAAAAAGTTTTTGGAAGAGCACTGCACAGAAATCACGCTGCACAAGGCGGCGAAAGCGGCGTTTGATGAATCCAATTTGAAAACGCTCCCCAAGATTAAGGAGTTGGATGCGGAATATTCCAAACTGCTGACAGAAAAGAAAGCACGCTACCCGGACTACCGCAAGGCGCGCGATGAGATGCAGGAGCTTCTTCGAGCGCAGAAAAATATCGAGCTTTTCTTTGATGAGGAAAAGGATCCAAAGCAAACCGAACATTCCAGATAAACAATACGACCCTGAGAACTTTGCCGCTTATCCGGCAAGGTTCTCGGGGCCTTTTCTGCTTATTACTCAGTCTATACTCAGAGCAGCATTTCCGGCGCTTTCAATTTGTTTGGCAATCATGTTTTCCAGTTCCTGCGTGATCGTTGCACAATTTGCAACTCGGTAATTCCAGAAATAAGAAACACCTTCGCACTCTTCCACGGACAAATCACTGTTGACCAAAAGCAGTCGGTCGGAGGTTACTTTCAGCTTTTCGCATAGAGAAGCGTATTTTCCATAATCAATACTTCGGCTGGACGATTTGGCTTCCACCCAGAAGAATTTTCCGTTGATGGAAAACGCAACATCCAGTTCATGCGTGCTCCCTGCGGATGCCGCTTCTGAAAGAATCACATTGGAGCAAAGCGAAACTTCTGCGCCCTGCTCCTCCTGATAGCGATTCAAAATCTGCTGAACCTGATGCTCCACAAAAAGTTCCAGCCACTTCCCGCTCAGGAAATGCCGGACAGTCTCATTTTGCGCAAGCTCATAGACGATATTCTGCGGATAGATCACAATGGATGCAAAAAGTCCCATTTTATCCCACGTCTGAGCGATTTCCGAAAGTGTGGCAAACGAATTCTTGGAAGTACCCTTTGGGATACGAAACGAAAAAGAGCCGTCACTCTGCATATGTGTCCGAATAAACTGCAAGAAATCCACCACTACCGGGTCGCAAAGAGCTTCGCCTGTTTTCCATGCCATCCGCTGAACGGCAATCGGCGGAAGTTTTTTCGGTACGACCTGCTGAACGATTCTATACCCACAGCGTTCCAGATGCTCCAATGCGGTCAAAGGCTTCGGAGGGATTTTTTCTTTAACTTCGGACTTTTCTGCACCGGATGTATTCTCAGTCAGATAGTTAAACTTCCATCCGTATTCCCAAGCAGGCGAACGGGTCAACACACCAACTGCATGAAATCCGCTGTCCGGTTCCTCCATCGGAAATGTGATTTTGTTCTTTTGGATATTGATTTGGAGCGTTTTATTTTTCAGCGCTATCTGATAAGCGTCAAGAAGGAATTCCTTTCCCTTATATGTCAGCTCACTGGAACTATTTGCAGAAAGGCCAGCATTTTTTGCCAAAGAGAGAAGCAGACAGGTCGCTTTGGGCAGCTCAAGGATATGCTCCATCTGCGCAGTGTCCGGAATCACTTCCGCATTTGCGTTATCGGGCTGCGGCAATTCGTCTGCCGGAGTCTCCTTTGCTGGTGCAGAAACTTCGGGTGTCATTTTTGAAGCAGCCTCAGATTTTCCAGACTTGGGCAAAGGTTTCGGCTCCGTATAGACCTCAGCAATAAATAATTCATAGGAATCGATGCACGAAAGTTTTCCTGCCGCTGCAAGTCCCACATAAATCGCAGCCGCCCGTGAGGAATCGCCATAATACTTTTTAGAATCCGCTGCGGCAGCAATATCAGAAAAAGCATTATATCTGCTCAGCGGCTCCGCCTTTTCCGGGAACTGCTTCAACGCACGGCAGTAGAGCCACTCAAAGAACGAATCCATGTACGGCTCTGTCGGATACTCGTTTCCTTCCAGAGAGTAACGTAGCAGCTCTCCACTGGTTCGCAGCCGAGTGTCCTTATGGACTTTGGGTGGCTCACAGGTCAGAAGGTCAGCGAATGGCCCACCATGTTCAAACACTTTGGTGGCTTCAAAAACCGTGCTGATGGGTACATCCTGCGCAACAGAATCCAGATGCAGCAAAAGCCGCAGAGAAGAAACAGCTTCACCCTCCGGCTGAACGGATGCAGAGCTGACTTCCAGAATCGAAACATCAGGGTCTGTTGTATGGACGGCATCATGGACGGCACGGATATTCTGCCGCTTGCTGCCTTTTATCCATGTGAATGTCACCGGCTGTTCTCTGCAATAGGGATAGCCGGATATGGGAAAACAAATGGTTCGTGTTGCCATGAACACCTCCAACTTTTTAGGACAAACAAGTTTATGTAAATCAAGTATAGCACAATCCCGGATGTGCTGCATAGCACTATTTTCTGCTTCCGGGAATCCATCTGTGCAAAAAGTGCCGATACCACAGGCATCGGCACTCAGATTAAAAAGCATTTTTCAAAAATGTGCAGCCTGCATCCACTGGATGCAGAACACAAGGGGTTTGGGCACAGCCCAACAAGCATTTTGAATTTGATTTTTAGAAATCGGATTCAAAAATTGCAAGTTGGTACCAGCTTGCACTGCTTGCCACAACAATGCGTCCTTTTTGTCCGCAATTTGTAATTTTCAGATTGGAGAAAAACGCCATGGCAAAGACGAAGGCTGAAGAAAAAGCTCTCAACCTTGATTAGATTTTGTTTAACTGCCGGGATTATCTGCGCGCTGCGCGCAACTCCGGCTCGTTCTTTGAAAAGCGTGATATCCCCCGCAGTACAGCCCCGAAGTTCTCAAAAAGGTCATGGAACAGGTAGAGAACTTTGAGGAGAACAATTAAGCATTTTCTCGTTTTAACGTGGGATTAGATTGCTGTAGACCTTAATACAAAAAGATGGATAATGAAAATCTGGTGTCTGCTGGTACCAAAAAGCAGATGGTTTCCAATCGCTGTTTGGATATTATCAATGATATAGTAAACCTTTTCATTATGCGGTTTGACACGGCTGGATAAAGCAGCAAATTTTTGAAGCTGCTTTGCCTGATGTAGACTGGTCAGACGGCATAATTTCTGCACCAGCTCCTCAGACTTCTTGGCAGAAATGATCTTCGAGGATGCTACTGCGTCTGTCAACATTTTCAGTTCTGGATACTCAAACAGGCGGCTTCCCATAAAATATTGGTTTTGGGTACTCTTGACCACCACAATAT
>ENA-UEQB01002502-UEQB01002502.1-human-gut-metagenome-genome-assembly--contig:-NODE-2502-length-13081-cov-4.925408_pt1 | contig 13081 bp, 12 predicted proteins | sample MGYA00242901_ERZ507918 | MGnify/ENA primary metagenome ERZ507918 (study PRJEB26167, sample SAMN06115405) | human gut metagenome | host: Homo sapiens | place: China:Sichuan | collected 2016-04-06... | reverse complement strand
CTAAACAGTGATCTTTTTTCTATTTTTCGCTTGTTGATCTTTTGCGCTCAAATAGAGAAAAAAGGTCTGCGTTCTTACCATTTTATAATATCATTATACCATATGGGGCAAATGTAGTAATCATCCGGATGGGATGGTTACGGCATAATGAGCAAATGCAGTAACCATTTTCTCTCTTTGCTTACTGTAATTTGTCCGAAAGCCTATCGTTCTATCCCTCTCACGTTACTTCTGAGAGGGGTAGGACTATAGGCTTCATGTTATTACGCTTCCGGTTCGCCGGATTCATAAAAAGTGCATGTCAGCAATAGATAAGTATATGCTACATTCGGTCAGTATTCAGACCATTCTGCTTTCAAAGTGGAATGGGGCAAGAATCCTCTCCCATCAATGTTTTTTCCAAAGTTTACTCATATCTTCCAATGTCTTTCCTTTGGTTTCGGGCACCCAACGCCATACAAACAGTGCGGCAATCACACAAATGACCCCATAAAGGCTGTAAGCAAACATCGGACTGAAATCATAGAGGGCAGGGAAGGTGGACGAAACAATGTAATTGAATATCCATTGAAATGCTACGGCAATGGCTACGGCTTTGCCACGGATGGTGTTGGGAAAGATTTCGGATATCAGTACCCAGCAAATAGGTCCCCACGACATCATGAAAAAGGCTGCGTATACAATTACCGACAGCACGGGAAGTATCCCCTTGACGCCCATGCTGTCGCACAAGGCAACAGCGAATGCCCCGGCCGCCATACCGATGGACCCGATGATGAGTAAGGGCTTACGACCGAAACGGTCGACGGTAAAGATGGCTACCAGTGTGAAGATAATGTTGACAATCCCCATAATGACGGTTTGCATCATTCCTCCCCCTTCGGCGCCGGCATTTTCGAATATTCGAGGTGCGTAATAAAGCACGGCATTGATGCCGATGGCCTGCTGAAAAACGGAAAGCAGAATACCGATGACAATCACTGTTGCGCCATAAGTGAACAGCTTTTCTGCCTTTTCCTGCGAAGTAGCCTTTATATCCGCCAAGATTTCTTGTGCCTTGGCGGCTCCGTTCACTTTCTTTAGAATGGAATATGCTTTCTGATCCTGATCGATCATCACCAGATAGCGGGGAGTTTTGGGTACAAAGAAGAGCAGCATGCCGAAGAAGGCAGCCGGAAAAGCTTCGGAACCAAACATGTATCGCCATCCTTCGGTTACGGTCCACATATCCGATTCGCTGCTGACGGAAAGTGTACCGGCGGCATCTTTCAGGATGATCGGATTTTGGTGGTCACCCAAAATCAAGAAGTTTACAAAGTAGACTACCAGCATGCCGAAAATAATGGCAAACTGATTGCAGGACACCAGTGTACCCCGGATATTGGATGGTGCTATTTCGGCAATATACATCGGACAGACAGCAGATGCCAGCCCCACACCGATACCACCTACGATGCGGTAAAGGTTAAAGGCTATAAGCAGGTTCATATCAGCTTTTCCATATTCAAAGAACAGGAACTCGGGGTAATATGACCCCAGTGCCGAAAGGAAAAAGAGAACGGCAGCCAGTCGCAGCGAGTTGCGGCGACCCAACCGTGAAGCAAAGATGCCGGACAATGCACCACCCAGTACGCAACCAATCAGTGCACTTGAAGAGGTGATGCCGTGCATCACTTTGTCGTATTGAAAATCTGTGGCTGTGAGGAAGAAGGCTTCGAGCCCTTTCTCAGCTCCCGAAATCACAGCGGTGTCATAGCCGAACAACAGTCCGCCCAGGATGGCTACCGATGTGATGGAATACAGGTAGAGCTTGCTACCTTCGTTGGTATGATTCATGGCATTAGCTTTTTTGAATTACGGTTTGCAGACGGAAACTGTCTGCAAACCGCATTGTACGGACTTATAGTGAGTATATGTTAACGAGCGCTTCATACAACTCCTGTTTACCACTGGTTTGTTTCGGCTCACCATTGGATTTTGCATAAGCAACAAGTTCATCCAGAGACATTTTACCTTCTTCAAATTCTTTCCCTTTACCTGTATCGAACGAGGCATAGCGTTCGGACAGCATCTTCCGGTAAGGAGATTCATTGAGCAGATTGGCTGCGCTTTCCAAAGCACGTGCCATCGCGTCCATTCCGGCAATGTGGGCAATGAAAATATCCTCCGGATCGGTAGAGTTCCGGCGGGTCTTGGCGTCGAAGTTTGTTCCGCCGTTGCCCAATCCGTCATTACGGATAATCTGCATCATGGCTTGTGTCAGTTCGAAGTTATCAATCGGGAACTGGTCGGTATCCCATCCATTCTGATAGTCGCCGCGGTTTGCATCGATAGATCCTAACATACCGTTATCTACAGCCACTGCCAGTTCGTGTTCAAATGTATGTCCCGCAAGGGTGGCATGGTTCACTTCAATGTTCACTTTGAAGTCGCGTTCCAGCCCGTGAGCTTTCAGGAAACCGATGACGGTTTCGGTGTCGACATCATACTGGTGCTTGGTCGGCTCCATGGGTTTCGGCTCAATCAGGAAGGTGCCTTTGAAACCTTGTGCGCGGCCATAGTCACGGGCAATGGTGAGCATTTGTGCCAGATGTTCTTTTTCTCGTTTCTGGTCGGTATTCAGCAGCGACATATATCCTTCGCGTCCGCCCCAAAAGACATAGTTTGTCCCCCCCAGTTCTATAGTGGCGTCAATCGCATTCTTAATCTGAACAGCAGCACGGGCCACAACATCGAAATCGGGATTGGTAGCCGCACCGTTCATGTAACGAGCATGGCTGAATACATTGGCTGTTCCCCACAATAGTTTGATACCGGTTTCGGCCTGCTTCTGCTTTGCGTAGGCAACCATCTCTTTCAGGTTGGCTTCATAGGCCTCGATGGTATCAGCTTCTGCAACCAAGTCTACATCGTGGAAACAATAATATCCAATACCCATCTTCTGCATAAACTCAAAACCTGCATCCATCTTGTTCTTGGCTGCCTGTAAGGGATCAGGGTCACCGTTCCATGAAAATTGTTTGGTTCCGCCTCCAAACTGGTCACCGCCCTCGGCACAAAGTGTATGCCACCACGCCATTGCAAACTTCAGCCAGTCTTTCATCTTGCGGCCGTTAATCACTTTCTCGGCATCGTAATAACGAAATGCCATCGGGTTCTTACTATCTTTACCTTCGAACTTAATTTTCCCTATACCTGGGAAGTACTCTTTTGTTGCCATATTATTTAAAATTTTAGGAGCTTCTCCCGCTCCTTCTTCATTTGGAGAAAGCACAGGAGACAGCTTTGATGATTCATTTTTTTATCTTATGATTATTCGTTTTCTTTATTCATCTGCATAGATCGGGCCAGGCATTGTTTCCAACGTCCATATGCATCGGCATATTCCTGTTGCCGGACCGGATCGGGTTCAACGACTTCCAGCTTGTCGAGTGACGCGAAAGCCTCTTGATGGTTTTTGTAGATGCCTGCTCCCATCCCGGCACCCTTGGCTGCGCCGACAGCACCATCTGTGTTATAAAGTTCAATGGTAGCTCCCGTCGTGCCGGCCAATGTCTCACGAAAAATGGGGCTGAGAAACATATTGGCATGTCCGGCATGGATCTTTTCGACAGGGATACCCATTCCTTCCATAATATCGATACCATATTTAAAGGAAAAGACGATGCCTTCCTGTGCCGCACGGATCAAATGCGCCTTGTCATGCATGTTGAAGTCAATACCGTGAAAACTGCAACCGGTCGTCCGGTTGCTCAGCATGCGTTCCGCCCCGTTACCAAAAGGGAGAATGCTGATGCCTGCACTGCCAACCGGAACCTGTGAAGCAAGGCGGTTCATCTCTGTATATGAGATGCCTTCCGGAGCGACATTGCGTTTTATCCACGAATTGAGAATTCCTGTTCCGTTGATGCAAAGCAATACACCCAGACGTGGATTCGCGGCAGTATGATTGACATGCGCAAAGGTGTTGACACGCGACTGCGGATCATAGCTGATTTCCCCGTTTACTCCGTATACGACTCCCGACGTTCCGGCAGTGGAAGCTATTTCACCCGGATTGAATACATTCAAGGAAAGAGCGTTGTTGGGTTGGTCGCCAGCACGGTAAGTGATCGGTGTACCTTCCTGCAATCCAAGTTCCCGGGCAGCACTCCCGGTTAATAGTCCCTGTTCGGCGAAAGTTGGCCGGATGTCGGCTATCAGAGAGGAATCGAACCCATAATATTGCATTAGGAAATCTGCCTTACGGTCATTCCGGAAATCCCAAAGCATACCTTCGGAAAGCCCTTCGACTGTCGTACAGATTTCTCCGCTCAGTTTCATGGCAATATAATCACCCGGCAACATAATTTTATCAATCTGTGCGTAAATGTGCGGCTCGTTTTCCTTTATCCATGCCAGTTTAGAAGCGGTAAAATTGCCGGGAGAATTAAGCAAGTGCGCAAGGCAAAACTCCTCTCCGATCGTTTCGAACGCCTTTTGTCCATAGGGGACCGCACGCGAATCGCACCAGATTATAGCCGGGCGCAGCACGCGCTGCTGTCTGTCTACACATACCAGGCCGTGCATCTGATAAGAGATGCCGATGGCCTTGATGTCTCCGGCAGCTATCCCCGATTCTGAAAGGACGGACTGTGTGGAGAGTTTCAGATTCTCCCACCAGTCTTCCGGTTCCTGTTCTGCCCATCCGGAGCGTACGGCAATAATGCCTGCCTCCGTTTTCGGAAAGAATGCGGAAGCGACGCATTTGCCTGTCCCGGCATCTACCAAGCTCGCTTTGACAGACGAGCTGCCTATGTCATACCCTAATAAAAACATGATCTTGTTTATTAATTAATTTGTGATTTAAAATAAAATCTCCATAAGACTTACCGTCTTACCTTATTATATATCTTTTTGTCGAATTTATAATAGCGGGCTGCCCGGTGGGCCACTCCGGTTTGTTTTTCTTCCAATGGTACGACGTACTCCATCAAGGCTATCTTTTTATGGAAGTTGCGTACATCCACTGCTTTGTCGTATACCAGTTCGAACAAGATCCGAAGTTGGGAAGCGGTAAACTTGCGCGGCAGCAGATCAAACAGCATCGAAGGATTGAACTCCACAAATTGCCGGATATAAATCAGCGCTTCTCTGATAATCAGATTATGGTCAAAAGCCAACGTCTTTATGTCTTTCAGTGCCACCCAACAGGCCTGGAACTCATCCAGGTTTTTGTCCAACGCCCGGTCTATCTTTACCATCGATAGATAAGCTATGGTGACAATGCGCTCTACTTTCGATTGCATTGCCCGTTCCAACCAACGCACATCTTTAGGATTGCTCGTCCGGTTCTTAGAACCAAATGCTTTAAATTGCATCAGGTTGACGCTCCGGATACCTGTCAGTTCGAATAAAACACGTTGTGCTGCTTCATATCATGGTAAACTTCTCCGTTTTCCTCTCCTACCCGCTTAATCAACAGGACTTTGAGTTGCTCTCCGTCAAAACCAATCACTACACAGTCTACTGAGATATGATTGTTTGCCAATGGGGTTTGTTTCGGTATGTCATGCATAATATTTAGTCTTTGAACATTGCAAATATAGAGATATTCTCATCTGGTAAGCAATTAAATTATATGCTATAAAGCATTGTTTTTCATATATATACATATCGTATGTTTTACACTAAGGAGTATTCATCTTATTGTATAGACAACAATATGTATTTCTACCTTCCAGGAAAGACAGTAATTGTAGAAAGTACAAAAAGACGGGGATACTTTATAATCAGCTCTTTCGATTGATGGCAGACCATTGGTTTTACGGCGGACTTATTGTATTTTATAAGGTGTGTCATTTTGTATCTTCTTTGTTTTTATCCTATCTTTGTTGTAGAATTATTAAAAAAAACTAAAATGAAACGTTATCCGGTTGTTCTTTCTATTGCCGGTTCCGATTGTTCGGGAGGGGCGGGTATACAGGCAGATATTAAAACGATTTCTGCTCTGGGCGCATACGCGGCATCGGTGATTACCGCAGTCACCGTACAAGATACAAGGGGGGTGAAGGCTGTACACACGGTTCCCGCCGGGATTGTGCAGGGACAGATTGAAGCGGTAATGGACGACTTATGTCCAGATACTCTGAAAATAGGTATGGTAAGTGAACCGCTCCTCGTAAAAGTGATTGCGGATTGTTTACGGAAATACCCTCACCGCCCGGTGGTTTATGACCCCGTTATGGTGTCTACCAGTGGGCGGAAATTAATGACTGACGAAGCCATTGAAGAGATTAAGAATGAACTTTTACCACTTGTTACATTAATCACTCCCAACATCGATGAAGCAATGGTGCTGACAGGTAACAGCATCCAAAATACACAGGACATGCTGGCAGCTGCCAAACAACTCTCTATCGATTATCAAACCCATATCCTGATCAAAGGCGGACACTTGGAAGGTGATAAAATGTGTGATCTTTTATATTCTCCGGATCATACCTATTATATATATGAAGAAAAAAAAATAGAAACCAAAAACTTACATGGGACAGGATGTACTCTCTCTTCTGCTATTGCAAGCTACCTGGCAAAAGGATATTCGATGAAAGAATCCATCCGTCATGCCAAAGAATATATCACCCACGCCATCATTGCAGGCAAAGACTTAAATATCGGGCATGGCAACGGACCTCTGTGGCATTTTCCTGACTCCGTTGCACAAATATGTACATTTTGTGCGGTCGTGTCATAAAAATCTGTAACTTTGCACCCGCATTTAAAAATCAATTAAATAATTAAAGATATGAAAGCATTTGTATTTCCCGGTCAAGGTGCTCAATTCGTAGGAATGGGTAAAGACCTGTATGAAAACTCAGCTTTAGCAAAAGAATTGTTTGAAAAAGCAAATGATATCCTCGGATATCGCATTACAGATATCATGTTCAATGGTACAGACGAAGATCTTCGTCAGACAAAGGTTACTCAGCCTGCCGTATTCCTTCACTCTGTTATCTCCGCTCTTTGCATGGGTGATGATTTCAAACCGGAAATGACAGCCGGACACTCACTTGGCGAATTCTCTGCATTGGTAGCTGCTGGTGCACTGAGCTTTGAAGACGGACTGAAACTGGTTTATGCTCGTGCAATGGCTATGCAGAAAGCTTGCGAAGCCACTCCTTCTACTATGGCTGCCATCATTGCATTGCCAGATGAAAAGGTGGAAGAAATCTGTGCTTCTGTCAATGCAGAAGGTGAAGTTTGCGTACCTGCCAATTACAACTGTCCGGGACAAATCGTAATTTCAGGTTCTGTACCAGGTATCGAAAAAGCTTGTGAACTGATGAAAGCTGCCGGAGCAAAACGTGCTCTTCCGCTGAAGGTAGGCGGTGCTTTCCACTCACCATTGATGGACCCGGCTAAAGTTGAGTTGGAGGCTGCTATCAACGCAACAGAAATCCATGCTCCCAAATGTCCGGTATATCAGAATGTAGATGCACTTCCTCACACTGATCCTGCTGAGATTAAGAAGAATCTGGTTGCTCAGCTGACTGCCTCTGTACGCTGGACACAATCTGTTAAGAATATGGTTGCCGATGGTGCTACTGATTTCACTGAATGCGGACCGGGTGCAGTATTGCAAGGTTTGATCAAGAAAATAGACGGTACGGTAAGTGCTCACGGCATTGCATAAGCATCTGTAGTAGATTTACCAATTCCTTTCATTATAGAGCGTGTTGACAAAGTTTGCCAACACGTTTTTTTATGCTCGTTAGTGAAATATAAAACAATTAACATGCTGTATAACACATCAATAGTTCTCTCTGTCAGCAAACTTTCCTGATCTTTCTTTTGTTTGTATTATAGGAATCATTTATTCAAATTCGTGGATCATGAAAATACATGAATATCAAGCAAAAGAAATCTTCTCCAAGTATGGAATCCCTGTTGAAAGGCATACTCTATGTCGTACAGCTGCCGGTGCAGTTGCTGCTTACCGGAGAATGGGATCGGACAGAGTGGTTATTAAAGCACAAGTGCTAACCGGCGGACGGGGAAAAGCCGGAGGTGTTAAATTGGTTGATAATACAGAAGATGCCTATCAGGAAGCTAAGAATATCCTAAGCATGAGTATTAAAGGACTTCCTGTAAATCAAATACTGGTCAGCGAAGCAGTCGATATTGCTGCTGAATATTATGTCAGTTTTACTATCGACAGAAATACACGCGCTGTAATCCTCATGATGAGTGCATCCGGTGGTATGGACATCGAAGAAGTAGCCCGCCAGTCACCGGATAAAATCATTCGCTATGCCATTGATCCATTCATCGGTTTGCCTGACTACCTTGCACGCCGTTTCGCATTCTCTCTTTTCCCTCAGTTGGAACAAGCTGGCAGAATGGTTGCCATTCTACAGGAACTCTACAAAATTTTCATGGAGAATGATGCATCTCTGGTTGAAATAAACCCATTAGCTCTTACCACCAAAGGCATATTAATGGCTATTGATGCCAAAATTGTTTTTGATGATAACGCTCTCCACCGTCATCCGGACATACTAAGTTTATTTGACCCAACAGAAGAAGAAAAAGTGGAAGCGGATGCCAAAAATAAAGGATTCAGCTATGTTCATATGGATGGCAATATAGGCTGTATGGTAAATGGAGCCGGACTTGCCATGGCAACAATGGATATGATAAAACTTCATGGAGGGAATCCTGCCAACTTCCTTGACATTGGCGGCAGTTCAAACCCCGTCAAAGTAGTTGAAGCCATGAAGCTTCTATTACAGGACGAAAAAGTAAAAGTTGTTCTGATTAATATTTTTGGAGGAATCACTCGCTGTGATGATGTAGCAATCGGTCTTATTCAGGCATTCGACCAGATTAAAAGTGATATTCCGGTCATCGTCCGGCTCACAGGAACAAATGAGCATATCGGACGTGACCTTTTACGCAACCATGACCGTTTTCAAATTGCTGCAACGATGCAGGAAGCCGCATTAATGGCTCTCAGGTCTTAAGATGAAATCACATATAAAAATGAAAGAACAATGAGTATATTAATAGATAAATCCACTCGTCTGATTGTACAAGGTATCACCGGTAGAGACGGGCTTTTTCATGCTAAAAAGATGAAAGAATACGGAACGAATGTCGTTGGTGGAACTTCCCCGGGTAAAGGAGGCACGAATGTAGACGGTATTCCGGTTTTCAATACGATGTATGAAGCCGTAGAACAGACACAGGCGAATACTTCGATTATTTTTGTTCCGGCACGTTTTGCAGCGGATGCTATCATGGAAGCTGCAGACGCAGGCATCTTGTTAATAGTCTGTATTGCAGAAGGCATTCCGACCCTGGATGTCATCAAGGCGCATCGCTTTGCAGAACAAAGAGGCGCACTGTTGGTTGGTCCCAACTGTCCGGGGCTCATTTCTCCCGGAAAAAGTATGGTAGGGATTCTTCCGGGACAAGTCTTTCAGAAGGGAAATGTCGGTGTCATCAGCCGTAGCGGAACGCTTACTTATGAAATTGTGTATCATTTAACAGCTAACGGTATGGGACAGTCTACTGCAATTGGTATCGGAGGAGATCCTGTAGTAGGATTGCATTTCCGTCAACTATTGGAGATGTTTCAAAATGACCCTGAAACTGAAGCTATTGTTTTAATCGGAGAAATCGGAGGCAATGCAGAAGAACAGGCTGCTGAATACATTCGCAATCATGTAGACAAACCTGTCGTAGCATTTATTGCCGGACAATCCGCACCTCCGGGAAAACAGATGGGGCATGCAGGAGCTATCATCTCGGGAAGTTCCGGCTCAGCAAAAGACAAAATAGAAGCTTTGGAAGCTGCTGGTATACGTGTCGCACAAGAGCCTTCGGATATTCCGAAGTTATTGAAAAGATAATCTTCTCTCAAAGGAGAAATTAAATAGAGGCAACGGCAGAAATGCTGTAAGCTAAAAGATAGAACCACACGGATTAACAGGACTTATGCGCCTTTCATTTTTCCGTGTGGTTCTATTTTATATACATACTTATATCATCGGTAATAACAGAGTGGTACACGAGTACTACATCCCCTTTTTCACTCCCAACTTTATTAATAAAGCATTCATCGGATATGCACAGAAGAAGCCGACGAGCATAGCTAACTGCATCATAAACCAAAATATCCACGTATCTTTAGGCAAAGGTTCATTGACAAACAAAATAAAATAAACGATTGCCATCCAGCCATACATTCCTATTTGCCAAGACAACAGAGAAAAGAAATCTGCTTTGAAAGCACGGGATAATGCATTTCCAACTGAAATTCTCTCCATTTCCCGAATGGCGTAAAATTGAAAATAAACCCCGATAATCAATGCTAAAATAAAATCAAGTACCCAGTTTCCTATAAGCTGGCTTCCTGCAACGGTTACCGGAATATAATTGGTAAACCACTCTCCTATTATATCAGCCAATGTGCAGCCTGCTCCACAGTGTAAAGCAGATAAAGCCACGGACTGCCAATAAGGATGCTCCATAGGCATACTTCCCATTGGCATATCCATTTCTTTCATACCGGATGTGTTCATCTGTTTCATATCAGACATCTCCATACCCTTCATGCCTGACATATCCATTTTCATCTCATCCTCTCCCATCTTCATCGGAACACTTTTTCCGAATTTATTATAAGCCCATAAAGCTAAATAACTTCCCCACAATGCAGTTAAAATCCATACTGCATTCATTATCTTCATTGATTGTGGGCGATGTGTCAGGTCGATTGCTATGTGAACAGCAATTCCAATACCTGAACAGACTAAAAATACAGCTAATAAATTGAGCATAATTGTATATTTAAAAAGATTTTAGACTACAACAGCCCTTATTTATAAATAGTTCATCCCATCTATTTTAAAATCCACTTTATCGAACTATTTTTCAAGCAGTTTGTTCTAATTTTACTAATTAAATATTGAATTGTATGAGCAGACGTAGTCAATTAGAGCATGAAGTATCTGTTGCTCAGGAAAGAGTCAAAAAAGCAGCTAAAGATACACCGAAAGATATCATAAAGTTATGGGAGCAAGAACTTGTAGATCTGGAACTTGAACTCAATAATTTGGTAGATGATGAAGAAGATAATAATGAGGATTAATTAAAAAGAGGGCGTTCATAACACCCTCTTTTAGTTATAGCATTAGCAAAATACCGTGACTTTTTTATCCACAGTGAAAATACTTATGTACCAATTCCAGCATTTCTTCCGGTTTGCCATCCAAGTCAGCACGCAATGTTTTATCCTCATAGCTACGAAGCTTACATATAATACCGTCAATCATAGCCGGACTAAATACATGATATTGTTCAAAGACGGCACGTTGTTTTTGCAAGCATTCGGCAGAGGCTGCGCAACTATCCGGTAATTGAGCTAAAGCTTTCAGTTTATCTTCATTCTCTTTCTGATGGATGTTCACATTTACATATGTTCTCTTTGCAATATCCAACGCATTCTCTATCTCAAAACCATGACGACAGGCAACAGCCAATCCTGCAAGCAGTTGATACAAATCCGCCGAGCCATCCGGAGAGCGCATTTCCACCGTTTGCTTCTGACTGGTATCAAAATGGCTTTCGCTTTCCAATGGGTTTGCCAAAGTACACATATCAGTTTTGGCGGCCCACCCCAAAGGTACACGTACCAATACAGAACGATTACGATCTCCCCAGCAAACATTCGTAGGTGCTTCCTGATGAGGAACTAAACGGAAATAAGAAGTAGGATTCGTATTTCCGAAAGCTGTAATGGAAGGAGCAAGTTCCATCATTCCAGCAATTGCTTTACGAGCTGTTTCCGACAATACTCCATCTTTCAGCATCTGGTTTTGTCCGTCTTTTACAATACGCATGTGAACATGCAGACCAGAACCGGCTTTTCCTGCCGTAATCTTAGGCGCAAATGTCACATTGTACCCATATCTGTATCCCAAATTACGAATTACCCATTTGGCAATCATCAATTGGTCTGCCGCATCTTCGGCGCGAACTGGCAGGAACTCAATTTCGTTCTGTTCATAAATCATGCCATCCAATGTAAAATTGCCCACCTCGGAATGACCATATTTTATTTGTCCACCGGTCTGAGCTATATATGACATACACTGCGTACGGAAATCATTAAACTTAGCATACGGAGCAGATTCATGATAACCACGCTGATCCGTAGCCTGAAACATTCCTGTATCCGGTGAAATAACATAATATTCCAGTTCTCCCATTGCCTGAAACTCCATACCTGTGACATCAGTAAATGCCTTACATGCCTTATGCAAAGTATGTTCCGGCGAACTTTCCAATGGTTCACCGTCTTTATTGAAGAAAGAACAGAGCATCGAGAGTGTCGGTATTTCAGCAAAAGGATCAACAAAAGCGGTGCGGAAACGAGGCACTACATACAGGTCGCTACTCCCCGCCTCTATGAAAGGAAACAGACTGGAACCATCTACGCGCTCTCCACAAGTAAGAATAGCATCCAGATAAGCTGCATTATTAATCACAAAATTCAACGTTTTCAGTCGCCCGTCAGCAGCAGGATACATAAAATTAACCATACGGATATTATTCTTCTGAATAAAAGAAATAATATCCGCTTTAGTAAACTCGGCAGCAGGCTTTTCCAAAGCAGCCACCAAGCAGTTGGGATTCATTAAAAGTTCTTGATTCATCTTTTATCGGTTTGTTGTTAATATGGTAAATTTAAGATGTTTATTTCATATCATTAGTTTTTCAATTACACCATCCACGCAAACAGATAGTGAACCAAAGGTAAGAAAAAAATTACCGCTGACAATAAAAACAGAAATAAATTCTTCTGACTAAAAAAATAAGTCGACCGGATTTTATAAAAACGAAAGAAGGTGCATTGGTCATCCCAATACACCTTCTTTTTATATACTGATTGTTATTCAGTCAATTAGTTCTTCGGCAAAGCTTCTTTAACTACCATCGGACGGCCTACATATTCAGCACCGTTCAATTCTTTAATAGCATTAGCAGCTTCTGCATCATCCGGCATTTCAATGAAAGCAAAGCCCTTTGATCT
>ENA-UEQB01002498-UEQB01002498.1-human-gut-metagenome-genome-assembly--contig:-NODE-2498-length-13101-cov-6.799601_pt1 | contig 13101 bp, 7 predicted proteins | sample MGYA00242901_ERZ507918 | MGnify/ENA primary metagenome ERZ507918 (study PRJEB26167, sample SAMN06115405) | human gut metagenome | host: Homo sapiens | place: China:Sichuan | collected 2016-04-06... | reverse complement strand
GGCAGGAGTTAAACTACTGAGAGCGAAGATTATTTATTCACAATAGAAGAAGTACCACCAAATTTGACGAAGAACCATAAATACACTCTAGTAGGGGTATCTATTTCAAATTAAATAGAAAATCATAATGCCCTGCTTCTACATCAACAGTCTGCTCCTTAACACTCACTTTCTTCTTATTCTTTTTACATGAGACAGCATTATTAGGGATGCAAACTGTAGCCGTTGTTCCGGCAGGAACTGTCAATTGAAGATTCAACTGATTATCATCTTTCAACTTCCAATTAACAGCAATTGTGCCATAAGGTGATTCTTTCGTTACTTTTGCCCAGGTCACACCGTTTGGAATTTGAGGATCGACATAGAAGTGACGATATCCAGGTTTAGCCTCGTCAAGACGTATTCCTCCTACAGCCTGATAAAACCAAGTACCAATTCCATTGTAACAATTGTGCACACGACTTCGTTCTCCGCTCCAATATTCCCAAGTCGCTGTCGCACCATGGTCAATCATATACAGATAACCGGGATAATCACGTTTCTTCATCATTTGATAGAAGAAATCCACTTGTTTATTCCGAACAGCCCATTCTGTCAAAATAGGTACTCCAACCAGACCAACAGCAATATGTCCTTTATATTTTTCTTCGGTCATCGTAACGACATTCTCTTTCACTTTATTGTACAAAGAATCAGGTACAACACCTACCAACATAGGATAGCACATATCCAACTGTGAGCCGGTAGAATAGATCCCTTCATCCGCACGGTAGAATGTCTGATGAATCAACTTATTGAGTTTTTCTCTACGGATAGCAAACTCTTCCGCCTCTTCTTTTTTGCCTAATGTTAAGGCTGTCTTATACATAGTGCCCAAGCATTCGCTGATAAAACAGTTACTTACCAAATCCACAGAAGCCTGATTACCAGCATCTACCCCCATAGGTGCCAGCCAATCTCCCAAATACCAGTCACGGTATTTGGTATCGGGCCAACGTTTCAGCAAACCATCTACTGTATACTTATCAACATACTTAAACCACTCTTTCATTTGAGAATAATATTTCTCAATCAAGCGGGGATCATTATAGTTGACATACGTTCTCCAGGGAGCCTGTACAAAGAATCCGCACCAATACGGACCGCCGCCACCGGCACCCGGATTAGGACCAACATGCGGCAAACTTCCTCCTTCACGCATGGAATCTCCCCATGTTTGCACCCAGTTTTCAAAAGTAGGGGCTACATCGTACATCGTTTGCAAAGACATCGTTGAGGAGTTTCCATCACCACCATATCCTGCACGTTCCAAATGCGGACAGTCTACCATATATCCACTAAAAGTCAGACATTTCATCGTATACTGAATCATTTGGTGAATAGCATTCAAGTCGGCATCCGAACATTCAAAAGTTGCGGTCTGTTTATAATCTCCATAAATTTGCATAGATTTCATTGCACCTGTTTCCGGTTTCTGTGGAAGATTGGATATTCGCACATATCGAAAAGCGTGATGATTGAATTTATTTCTGAAGTATTCTCCTTGCTTACCACCAGATATATAAATATCACTTTCACCTTGCTTGTCAAATTCACCGTCTTTCGTCAAATTATCACTATATTCCATAATAACTTCATGACCTGCCGGCAATATAGGCATTTGCATCTCAAACCATCCGGTCTGAACCTTTCCCATATCTACCAGCCAGAGACTTTCACCCAGCTTCTTTACAGACACAGCCTGCAAAATCTGATGTATCTTGTTTACCTCACACATTTGAGGGGAAGCGATATGATCGGGAACATTCACTTTCACAACAGGAGTCCATTTCATTTTATCTAAAGCTTGTGTTGAAAGATCTCGCGGAAGAATCCTTCCATCCACCCTCTCACCTCCAAACTGCAAAGCACGCCAAGTACCTGTATCCGAATAGCCACTTTCACGTCCGTACCATGATCCGTCTGTCTTCGTTACGACTTCCCATTTACCATTTCTCAACACATCCAATTCTGCTTTTACCAGCGGACCTTCATAAGCAGCTCCGAAAGTCGTCGTTTTATACCAACCTTGTCCTAGCCAGATAAGCAAATCATTTTCTCCTTCTCTTAAATAAGGAGTAATATCATAAGTAACAATTAGTGAACGTTTAGATAAATGTGATACAGCAGGGGTCAGAACGTCCTCCCCTACCTTTCTCCCATTGATATAAATTTCGTGATAACCTAACGTATTTACATGCAAGAAAGAAGTCTCCCCTTGAGTCAATTTTACTTTCTTGCGAAGAATAGGAGCACAAATCTTACCACCTTCAACAGAAGCCCCTATATATTCTCCTTGCATCTGTGACTGCTCCAAGATGCCAACTCCAAAACGGGCAACAGGACTCCATGAAGAAATTTGTTTTTTAGCATCCCAAACACGTACCCGCCAATAACACAAAGAACGAGAAGTTAAAGCCTTTCCCTGATAAGGTACCATAACCGAAGCATTGGATTTCAATTTTCCGATATTCCATAAATCAGCTTTATCCTGCACCAACAAAATACTATCCGAAGCTACCTGTATTTCATAATAAGTTTGCCCGCCTTTCCAGCCGTTCCCCTTTAACTTCCAACTGAAGTGAGGAGTCACATTATCAATCCCCAAAGGATCAATTAGATTCTCACATTTTAATTCCGCCAAATAGAAAGGCGAAGTTTTCTCATTTCCATATACTATCATCGACAGACAACAGAAATAACAAATCAAACCTAAACATAACAATCGTTTCATTCTATTCATCTTCTATTATTATTCAACTCTTGCCAGCCTCACTTTATGAGTGACAGGTTTATTGATTTTATAAATTGTTTCAACAACAGTCTTCATATAATTGCTCCAAACCTCCCGTATTTCGGGATTCATCGCTTTTATATACCAATCGTAGCTCATCCTAAGAAACCCGTCTTTAGGTAAGTACTCTTTTAGCCTATCGATAGCTTTCTGATCATCAGCAAACAGTAATCCTTCTTTTTTCAGGAATGAATATTCGGTCCACAAGTATTCTCTAAAACGTTTCTCCACTTCAAACCGTTCTTCATTCAGATACATGATTTTCGCAGCTTGTTGATATTGGGGAGTATTCGGGTAATCTGCCAAATTCACTCCATTCGCCAACTTTTCGGATGAGAGATTGTCAATAAACTGATTGTCTATAGTTAACCGATACATTCCTTTCTCTAAGTTTGTTACCTGAAAACGTTCCTGATTAAACTCTTCCATAAATGGAACCAACTGCATTGCATCGCGTTGTGACCTTTTATTTCCCCAGCCACTTCTAGAAATAGAATCCAGCGGATAAGGAAGAGCATACGCCAGATAATCAAAAGTCAGATCAGCTCCGTTCTTTTTCAGTTTTGAAATCTTACAGTTCTTATGGGTTATTACAGATGAATGATATGCATCAATAGATACTGATGACACTTCATCCCCAGCCAGTCCCTGTGCTTTCAGAAACAAATAGGCCATGACCATCTGTCCGTCATTATCCGGATGAATTCTATCTATCCTGCAGAATGTAAATGTAGAATCTGCCTCCTGCTCCTTTCTGCTTATCTCACGCATCGGTTGGTTAAAATCAACAAAACCCCAGCCATTCTTTTTAGCCGATGTACGTTGGGCATCTATGATTTTTAAAATGGCGTTATTCTTATTATGCAATATAAAATTATTAAACCGGGAAGTCTCATCATAAGGAGAACCGCCAATCAATACTTTCTTTATTTTATTTTTAGCCAGTAAGCGTTCTTCTATTTCCCGATAGCTTTCCAATGACTTTGCAATCCGTTGTTCCGACAGTTCTTTTGCATCGTCTTTCATGTAAATATCATAACCGGTATCATTCATACCGAAAGTTAGAGTCACATAAGTTGGTTTCCTGTTGAAAACATCATAGTCCAGGCGATCCTTCATATCCCACGCACTCTCTCCACCAATTCCGGCATTCATGATAGTAATCGGTTTATCCGGGAAACGAGTCATGTAATACAACCAGATAAATGAATGATAATGTCCGCCGTGAGTAATGCTGTTTCCTACAAATACGACACGTTCCCCTTCTTCAAACCGGGGTATTATTGTTTGTGCCTGTAAGTAATCACAATTTATATAAACTAAAGATAACAACAAGAGTATCCTCATTTTTAGTCTATTAGCCATTTTCTTTATTCTTTTAATCAAACCATAAAGATAACCGTACAACAATCAATCTGCTATATCCAGCTTATTCTTCTCTGTTTTCCCATACTGTTTCACCAATACACTTACGCCTCCTTTCAACAATTCGGGAGTTGCCTCCATAGTGATAACCTTTTCTTCACCAGGCATCAACGTCACATAATTATCGGACATAATAATTGGAAGTATTCGTTTTTGCGTAGTCTTATTAACAAGCCTCACCCGATTAGCAAAAGCCACAGTCCCGGAATTGTTCTTTACAGCGATCTTCATCTTTCCGTCAGACATCGATTTATCCACCAATCGGCAAGACAAAGCAACTTCCGGAAGTGTGTTCAGCAATGTATAGTCAAGATCTCTCACGCCATTCCGCCAATAGAAGTTTTCAGAGATTAGATTACCTTTGGCATCTATCAGTTCCAACTTGATAAAATGAAGCGGAGTCAGTTCTTCTATCTCTTTTGGTTTCTCACCGTAGATTTCGAAAGGGTTAAAGTTCAAAGAAAATGCTTCTGCAATGTTGCTGGCTGCCACATCGACCTGTTTTGTCTGTCCGTATGCAGGCACTTCTTTTCCATTCAAGTCATAAATTATAGCTTTAGCTATTGCACCTTTCAAATCCTTTGCTGTAGTATTTATTACTTTTATGCTATTATTGGAAGCATTCCATTGGATATGTAAAGGTTCACAAGCTTTTTTTGCTCCCCAATAAGCACCTGTAGGATCATAATAATAGTCATAAGTCTGCCATACAAACGAGGGATAAGCCGGATGGCTCATCCAGATCAGAAGTCCGGCTGCATCATTCCACATCTTATCGTTCCAAGCCTCATACATACCTTTCATCACTTCGAGATTCAGCATTTGCGCTTTCTCGCAGAATTCTTCCAGTCCGGATGATTCTCCGTACTGTGTGTTCACTGAATTCTTATAATTAACCGGGTTGGCATTAGACGCTTCCTTACCGAAGAAATGTTTGTTCCATACATTGTCATCATCATTCTTCAACTGCTCATCAGTAGGCAGAGGCCACCAGTCTTTTTGCGGGATAAACTCTTTAATGCTTTCAAATGTGGGGAAAGTGGCTGTTCCTATTTCTGTACGCATACCGTAACCGTAATCAATGCCATAAGGATAAGCCGGTGTATTAAATGCCAGATTACTGCCTGAAGTTTCAAAATGGTGTCTTGGAGGTTGATTTCCCCACCAACCACTTCCGGACAGTCCATCCTGATTGGAGCAAGACTTATACATACGGTCATTATTGTCCTCCTTCGCAATCATTTCACGCAGGTAATTATCCAAATCAGGTGTCGGATGCGTTTCATTTGCTCCACACCAAATAGCAATAGAAGGATGGTTTCTAAGACGTCTGACTTTATCAAGGGCATTCGCTTTAAATGCTTCCGGTTGAGCCACATCATTGTATGCTACATATAACCAGAAATCATTCCATACCATAATCCCATATTTATCACAATAATCATAAAACTCATCATCAGTAACACACCCTGTCCATAGACGGATCATATTGTAATTCATTTCCTTATGAAGTCTGATTTTCGTTTCATACTCTTTACCCTGACAGCGAAGCAGATATTCGCTCATTCCCCAGTTTCCACCTTTCAGATAGATATTCTGTCCGTTGATAAAGAATGTAAGAACAGGATATCCCACTACATTATCGACCATTTTATACTCATACTTCTTGATACCGAATGTCATTTCTTTTACATCCGACACTTTTCCATCTACAGAACAAGTCAGCTTGCAAGTATAGAGATTGGGATCACCATAACCATTCGGCCACCAAAGCCTCGGATGATCAACAACCAATTGCGCTATGTCATCTTTGTTAATAGATAGTCTGGCTGTTGTTCCTCCTTCTACCCGAATGTCTTTAGAGAAAGAAATATTCCCCGGCTGAATCACTCCGGATACAACGACTTCTTTGGGGGAAGAAGAAGCATTTCTAATATCTGTTGAGACAGAAAGCTCTGCTTTCTGCAAGGTCGGTAACTCTGAACGTACCCAAGGATCTTCCATCACTACATCTCCCGTTACCACAAGATAAGCATTGCCTGTGATACCAGCCAGACGTCCCGGTACGTATGGCATCCAGTCCCAACCGGCACCAGCCAGATAACTGGGGCTACACGCAACTCCATACGGGTCTTTAGCCTTACGCGTCTTTTTCTGATCGGCATCGGTAATCAGAACAGCTATCACATTCTTACCGGATTTCTTTATCAAATTAGTTACATCAAACTTCGAACGTAACATGTGACCGCTTACATCTTTAGTAGATGTTTTTGTTCCTGATATCTTCTCGCCATTAAAATAGAAATCGGCAAAGCGGTTCGTATTGTCGAAATGAAGCCATACCCGCTTCCCTTCCGAATAAGAAGACGGGAGTTCGAATTCCGTACGATACCAGAAAGGACGGTTATAAAACGTTTCGTCTACTTTATAAATATTATCGGCATAATTAGGATCAGGAACGATTCCTGCTTCAACATAAGCAATAAAAACAGTTCCAGGAACCACACCTTTAACGTAATCGGACATTTTAAATTCCGGAGTAGAAATCTGCTCTCCGGTTATGTTCTCTAAATCTGCCTGGGGTTTCACTTCCCAGATAATCCGAGGATTAGAGCTGTTCAAAGACATCCATGTACTCTGCTCTGCACACCCTGTCTGGATTAGAGCAAATATAACCGATACAATGATAAGCCCAAGTTTATTCATCATACTATCAAGATTTTAAAGTAACAATTTGTTTTAGAGTATGTTATTCAATCAAAGTCCCCACTCAACATTAGGTTTATCACCCATAAACAGCTCCAATGTACCTCCGGCTGCAATGTCCGCAAAATCAAGATAACATTTATTGTATTCCTGACCGTTCAACAAGGCTTTTTGTATATAGACGTTATTTATGCTGTTATTATGAGCTATCACCGTGAATTTCTTACCAGTATAATAGCTGGGATCAAGATTGAACTCTACTTTATCAAAAACCGGACTTGTAATCTCCATACGTGTATTTCCCGGACAGGAAGGATGAATACCGGAAGCAGCCAACACATACCACGCTGACATCTGACCTACATCTTCATTGCCAACAATTCCTTCAACTTTGTTTGCATAAGCCTTTTCACATGTATAGCGTGTCCATTTTTGAGTATACCAGGGAACTTCAAGCTGATTGAACAAAAAAGGAACGAAGTGCACAGGTTCATTCGCATGGTTATAATATTCATTCCACAGCATATTAGAAGGAGTTTTATTAAAGAAATCTGTTAAATCCGCAATAACTTTCTCCTTACCACCCATCAAGTTCACCATTCCCGGAACATCGTGAGGTACAAACCAACCTTGCTGATAAGAGTTTGCTTCTATACACCCATACCATTCTTTAAGACGTGCATTCTCCGGCCATTCTACCCATGCACCATCTGCTTTACGGGGACGGAACCATCCCTTTTCTTTATCAAAAATATGATGATATACCTGTCCCTTTTCATAGAAACATTTGGCATCGTCTTCTTTCCCCATAGCTTTCGCTAATTGAGATATACACCAATCAGTATAAGCATACTCCAAAGTGGTTGAAATACTCAATGGTTCCGGAGCATACCCCAATGAATCATTACCAAAACGACGGGATGTGTTAACGGCATAACGATATGCTTTCTCTGCATCATACGTACGAATCCCTTTGATATAAGCATCCGCCAAAACAGACAAAGCAGGATTTCCCAACATACAGCCGGAATAGGAATTCAGCAATTCCCAACGTTCATAGTATTCGCGCCCACTCTGATCTGCCATAGTAATCAATGAGTTCAGTTCATCACTTACTAAACGCGGATTAATTATAGTCTGCAAAGGAAACTGACTACGAAATACATCCCATCCACTGAATATAGTACGTTTTGTAAAAGTGCTGTCAGCCGTATGTATTTTATAATCACCGCCTACATAACGTCCGTCTACATCTGTATAGATACGAGGATCAATCATCGTATGATACATGGCAGTATAGAATATCGTTTTTTCATCATCCGTACCACCGGATATCCGGACACGATTAAGTTCTTTATTCCACAATTCAGTAGCTTCCTGCTTTACTTGTCCAAAATTTTTAGAGGCTATTTCTTGTTCAAAGTTATTTGCAGCACCCTCCATATCAACAAAAGAGATACCAACTTTCATCTCTACAGTCTCTCCCTCCTTCGTTGGAAATTCAGTAAAAAAGCCCAGATGTTTACCCGTCAGTTCTTTCTTGTCTTTTATAACCGGAGCTTGTGATACACGAGTCAAATAAGGAATACTCACTACTTCATCACGTTTCCGAACCCAATGTTCGGGAATATCTGCACTCCAAAAGCCATAATTAGTCAAAGGTTTACTAAATTGTGCATAATAATAAACGGTATAATCGGCTTTTCCTTCACCATTACCCCATCCACCACCATCAGGTGTACACTTCATCCATCCTTGAATTGTATAATCATCTACAACTTTAATATACTGTGAAGTAGATGTTCCCCCTACTCTACGAGCTAAATCAATCTGAATACGCGATTGGTCACTAGAAGGATAAGTAAAATGCAAAATTCCACAGTGCGGTGTCGCGCTACTTTCTACTTTGATATGATAATCAGTCAATTCTACCGAATAATATCCGGCCTTAGCCGTTTCAGTGGCTTTGTTATAAGCCGAACGATATCCTTTTATACTATCATTATTCTCTTTACCTGCCACTTTATATAATTCACCAGTTGTAGGCATCACAAGAAAATTGCCCAAATCACCAAACCATCCCACACCACTCATCTGGGTAAAGGCAAATCCTTCGATTGTCTTATGTTCATCACTGTATCCGGAACCGTTATCACCTCCCGTTATTGTATTAGGACTAACCTGTACCATACCATACGGAGTCGTAGCTCCGGGAAAAGTTTTACCTAATCCGTGATAAACACCGGCAGCCCCTGCACTAGTACTGGCACCAATAAACGGGTTTACATAATCAGTCGGAACCAAATCTTCCGATACGGTATTGGTTGATGAGCAACCCGTCATCCAACACAAAAAGCAAACAATTAAAAGATTAGCAGTCGCTTTATACATAACAATAATCTAATTATTTTAAGTCAAACTAAGAACGAAAGTCTTAATACCAAACCGAGGCATTGAAATCATCATTTCCGATTTACCTGCACGTGTTTTTATCTTCTTTCTTTCGATACATTGTCCATTCAAATCAACTTCCTCCACTCCGGATAATGGCATGTCAATGGTAACCTTTTGTAATCTTTCGTCTCCTTCAGAATTGAACAGGCGCAATAGTACCTTTCCATCTTTCATTTGAAGAGCACTCACTTGATAACCAGTATTCTGTAAATCAATAAATGATTTCGATTCCGGTTTTGCCACTGGATAGCAAGAATACAGCAATGGTTCATTCCAACAATCGCTATCATCTGCGATTGATGCTTTGTCCCATTTGCCACGATGAGGTATAATTGCATACTTCATCCTCAAAGGGTGTGTTATTTTATAATCAGGTCCCCAAAGTCCTCCACCCGAATATTGAGCAGTCAGTCCTAATGGATAGTCCTCTCCATAAGAATAAGAAGTAGTATGATCTGATAATAAAGCCAGAGCATAGTCGCCTTCCTGTTCAGCCAAGTCAACCCAATGAAGTATAATATTATGTTTGATTTGATCCCAAGAACCAAAGAAAGTATCAGTCAGTTTGCTTTCGCATACATCAAACGGTGCATTTTTATAAACATGGGGAGAATGTAAATCAGTCGGAAATAATACACTTAGTTTAAACCGATCGTCACAATAAGCCCGACGATTATCACGCCAACGTTCCTCTTTATATTCACCAATACCTACATTCTTTTTCCAGTCAACCGTCAAATCAAAATCGATCCGTCTCGTTCCTTTAGTGAGAGTGATTACTTGTGTAAACGGATGGGAAGCAATCTCACCCTCTATCTTAATTTTTTGCTCATATACATTATCCCTTACTACTGTCAGCTTGGCCGGAGTCTCTATAGAAGAACGAAATTTACCTTCTTCATAAAAAAAGCCTCGTAGCTCCCCTAAGGCATATTTCTCCGTTTTACCTGCAAAATCCTTATTCCCTTCTTTTTTAGCTATCAGGCTTTTTATGGTTCCTCCCTTTGATAAGTCAAAAACAATTTTATACATATCATTTTCAACCACGTATTCCTGTTTATTCACCTTATTACCTTCCAAAACGAATCTACTCTCCGAAGCCTCTTTCTTACCGGCTTCTTTCTTTTTTATACAATACGTGGAATAACCAAAGGGAGGAATCTCTGCCTCAAAAAATAATCTTATCTCTTTACCTCCATTTTCTACCAAACAACCTATATCTTTACCTTTCCAGTCATAAACACTTAAATCCGCATTTTCAGATTCCGTAGGCAGAAGAACATTTACGACTTCCTTTCTTCTCATTCCTAATGTATTAAAAACACGTATATATTGCTGTTGAGCATTATTTTGTGGAATAAACTTTTCATTAAAGCTCTGCATAGATGCCTCAATAATTCCATCTGCAAGATGATTGGTACTGTCTGTCCATCGCTTAATCTGATCAGCCCATGTTCCTTTTCTATTCAGTCCATTATAAGGCACAATCCATGAATCATGATGTTGTGCCAACATCAGTGTACGCCAAGCCTCATCCATATCTGCCTGTCGACAAATATATTTATTTTCCAGATAAGCCATTACAGACATTTTCTCTGCCATGACAATTCTATTTTCTGAAACACGTACTTCTTGCGCTATTTTTTGCAAAACCTGACTTCCCCACATAAGATTCACATGTATATCTTCCTGTGAAAAATACCAGTTATCATCCGTTTTTCCGATGGAGACATTTTCAATGTAATCTCTCCATGTCATATATATAGAGTTATTTTTTGTGTTCTTTCCACTTCCCAGCCATGGGCCGTTTTTCCATCCCGCATCCTGAAAACACATACCAACAGGATGCTTGATACCTGCGTTACGGCAATCTTTTAAATAAGCATCCGAATTTCCCCAAGCAGTTGTCTGCCAAGTTGATCCCGGCTCCAGTTTTTCACAAGCATATCTGGGAACAGTCAATATTGCAGTCCCGTCCGGTCCCACCCAATTAACCAATTCTCCGCCATAAGCAGCAGTATACCCTCCCCAACAGGTGTTGGGACATTTCAATACAGCATATTTAAAGCCGAATTGTTTAAGGATTTGTGGCAAGCAACTTGTGAAGCAAGGTTCTTCTACCGAATAGGTTACAAAATCTACCTCCGGAAAATGTTTGTTTATTTTAGCAATACCATATTGAAACTGTCTTATTATACTCTCTCCCGAGATATTATAACAATAAGGCTGTGCATAAGTAGGATTCGTAAACTCTACCTGATTACTAGTAGCCATCTCTTTAAAACGTAAATAAGCCTCCGGAGTCTGTACTCTGACTGTATCCCATGTTTCAGGCTCTATCTCCATACAAATCCGCCAGTCCGGATGCATAGCCAGTTGATCCACAATAAATTGAGTTTTCCACTTTACCGGATAATGTCCATATATCCCGCCATGATACCCATCAACAAAATAAGCTTGTTGAGAATAAACATTTGCATAAAAGAAAACAGTCAGTAATATGATATAAATTTTACTCATAGTATCCTAAAGCTATTTATCTTTGTGTTGCTCCATTCTACGCATAAATTCATATAATTTATGTTGGACAACTTCTTTATTATTTTCATATTCCGGAGATATCCAATCAACGAGTGCCAGCAAAGTCTGATTTTCTATAAATTCTTCCTTCAGCCTTTCGTTGTTTTCCACTTCTATGAGAAACTCTGTTTTTTCATCAGAAGTAAATTCATCCGCAAAATATTTATTCAGACAATTCTCCATATACACAGTCCTTTTTTATCAAAGAACGATTATCTCAATAAATACCCCTAAAAAATACCGATAAAATCATTAAAAAGTTATGCAGCCAATGTTACATTGAGTTTTGCTCTCAACTTTTTTAGTGCTATTCCCATCTGACATTCCACTGTATTTACCGAAATGCCTAAACGTTCGGATATTTCCCTATACTTCAATCCTTCCATGCGACTTAACAAAAATATGTCACGACATCTTTTAGGCAAACTATTGATAGCATCCCGTATCAGGTTCTCCATCTGATTTCTTTCTGATATATCATATACATCAAAACGATCCAAAGATTGCAATTTCAGATTCAACTCAATCTCAAAAGAAGCCTTCACATTCTCGACATACTTTTGCTCGAATACTTTATGCTTTAAATAATCCAAACATTTGTTTCTCACAAGTCTGAAAAGATAAGCATTCATATTCTCAATATGATTCATTGACTCTCTCTTTTCCCATAAGTCTGTAAACACATCTTGTGTTATGTTCTCAGCATCCTCTTCCGACATCACAAATTCTTTTGCAAACCGAACTAGCTTGGGATAATAAATAAGATACAATTCTGAAAAACTCATAGTTGTGTGTTTCTTTAGATTAGTATTCAGTTATCAAAAATCTTGTGATGCAAATATAGAGATGAAAAAAGCCTACTTCTTATTGGAAGTAGGCTGTAAAGTAGATGTTTTCAAAGATATTTCTCGGATAATATATTATTATTCAGTATTTTATCAATTTATCATTTTAAGGTTTTGGTAAACCAAATAGAATCATTTTTGAGACAAAGAACCAAGCTTTTTCACCTCTTCTTCGAAGATATTTCCATCATAGTCTTTCTCTTTATAACAGGCTATTATTTATTGCTTAAACTCCGCTGAATGCACTGAAACCACCAT
>ENA-UEQB01002495-UEQB01002495.1-human-gut-metagenome-genome-assembly--contig:-NODE-2495-length-13122-cov-5.130395_pt1 | contig 13122 bp, 10 predicted proteins | sample MGYA00242901_ERZ507918 | MGnify/ENA primary metagenome ERZ507918 (study PRJEB26167, sample SAMN06115405) | human gut metagenome | host: Homo sapiens | place: China:Sichuan | collected 2016-04-06... | reverse complement strand
GTGAGTGAAAAAAACCTTTCTTTTATAATAAGGTATTGCCCGAATAACAAGGTAATACCTGATAAATGAAGAAATATCACGGCAAATACCGTCCGGCTATTGACTTTCTTGTTTTTATTTCGTATATTTGGAGGAATATAAAAAGAAAAAGTAATGATAGAATATATAAAAATTATAACATAAGTTCAATAGGTGGATGTGCAGAATTGCATAGCTAGGATAACGAATGGGCAAGAAACTGCGAAGGTTCTTGCCCATTTCTGTTATAATAATTCTATTGAGACTGCTGAAAACACCTAAAAATAGTTTATAATAAACTCTCTCGTTATTTATTAAAAACGCGTAGGGAGTTTATTCGATTTTGAAGGAATAGTGTAAGAAAGGAAGAGAAATTTTTGGAGAAAAAGTTCTCTTCCTTTCCTTATATGGTAAAAATAAGATATACGAAGATGGGGTGTATGATGGTAGCGATTTGTTTACAAACGTGCACTTCTGTCCACTATTTTTATAAGATTATACAGTTCGGCTATTTCGTCTAAATTTACTGTATAGTCCCGAAACATATCATTAAGAGAGTGGCAGGTGATTGTTCCGTGTTCCACATTGTGGTCAATGATTTTTTTTATCGCTATTCCTTCTGTACGATGTACAATGACAAAATACCAGTCTTTAATATGAAGTTTGTATCTCCATAGATCTCTGCTCACTTCTCTTGCCAATACAATGTCTCCATCGCAGATAGAATCTTTGGAACCATCATCCATGCTATCTCCTTCGGCTTCGAAGAGCATATATTTCCCATGGTAGGTCCGGTCTACAATAACAGGTAGGCTTGGCAGACTCTCCAGGTATCCTTCATCGCCATAACCGTTCAGGTATCCACATTGGGCACGAACATGTACTAGGGGGACATTCATAAAACCGGTTGTTTCTAATCGGTTGGCATTGGATATAAATGGAATGTTAGTATGTTTATCTGTTTCTATTTCTTCTTTTTTAGAGTTTATACTAACTGTTGGAAACTCATTCGTCATGTTTCCTATCCCGGAAAATAACCAGTCAAAACTATATTGTGGAAAACGATCAATAATTTTCTGACAGGTGGCTCGTGAAGGCTTTCTCTTTTCATTGATTATTCTAGTGATAGTTACATTGTTAGAGATGCCTATCGCAGAGCTGAAGGAGTTTTTATTATATCCTTCCGTTTCCATAATGTATTGTATTCTTTCCCAGCCTTCCATACTTACTTTATTAATAATGTTTATATGATCAGTTAGTTAAATGATGTAAATATACTAACTATTATAGACAAAATAGATTGTTTTTATAAAACAGTTAGTATATTTGCATCGTCAGACAGTTAGCTAACACAAAGAAACAAAGATTATTTGACTTAGACAAGCACACGTGTACTTTTTTAAAAAACTAAATTACTAACTATTAATTAAAAGGAGATCAAAATTATGAAAGGAAAAGTATGGGATACGATTTTGAAAGTGATTATTGCGGTGGCTTCCGCAGTATTGGGAGCAGTGGGCGGTAGCTCGATGAACCTATAAAGGTCATATTTTAAACAAGTCTATGGCAGGAAAAATATGCCTGCCATAGACTACCTGTCCATATTTACTAACTATTAAACTATTTACTAAAATTTTAGGTTATGAATCATTTATCTATAACACACTATAAAAAGAAAATTTCTAGAAAATTATTCCGGATGCTTCTACTTTTTTTTCTGCCCTCCCTTGGGGTTTACGGTCAGGAAATTCATCAAATAAAGCTGGACGTTCCACGTATTGTTCCCGTTTCTCCGGAAGCTGTCAGTATGGAAAAATATCAATCTTATCCAATAGATTATTGTACTGGAATCCCTAATATTACTATTCCTTTGTATGAAATCGTGGCGGGAGAAGTCACTATTCCGATCAATCTTTCCTATCATGCTTCGGGCATGAAGCCTAAAGAACGCAGCGGCCTTGTCGGTACCGGTTGGACGTTGGATTTAGAGCCTTCCATCATGCGTGAGATCAAGGGGGTTGCCGATGACGATACGTATGGCTGGTTCAACAGACACAATAGTTCACCGCCTTCAGACAGGATGTTGTCGTTTATATATTATAATGAGAAGGTTGACAATAAGCGTGATACCCAACCTGATAAGTTTGTATATAAACTCCCGTCCGGTGGAGGAAGCGGCTATTTTACCGAAAGCTACAACCCGCTCCGTACGATTCCTTGTACCAATGACTACGTCCGTTATCGTGGGGTTAATATGGATATTACGGATGGTAGTGGAATGAAATATGAATTTAATGGTGTGAATGAAAAGTCGGGCAATTATGTCACTCGTTGGATGTGCACCGCCATTCGCTCTCCGCGACAAGTTGCTCCGCTGGTTACTTTCAATTATAGTAGTCGGGTCAATTATATAGATCCCGGATCTTATTTTAATCTGGACAGTAAAGTCGTGATCAATCAGAAGTCAGGGAGGGATGGGCAAGTGATGCTGACCAAGCAGATGAACAACCTTAATCTTCATTATCGGGTAGGTACTTCTTATTCTATGGGAGATGTGGAGCCTTATGCAACCACACTTACCTCAGTTTCCGAATCACAGGCAGGTGTACATTATCCTCTTATAAGTCGCTATATCACCGGTCGTATGACAGAATGTCGCTTGGAAAGTGTAGACTTTTTTGGTAATACTTTGTCTGTGACGTATGGTTCGGCGGGCGCATCTCCGAACAATACTGAAGTCTATAGACGGTTGGACGTAACCAATAATAGGGGCGAGAAGATTCGTAGCATTGAGTTCTTTATTACTCCTTATAATAATGCTACTTCTCTGACTAAATTGGATTCCGTACGTATTTCCGCTCCCGGAGCAGAAAATAAAGTCTACTCGTTTCGTTATAATAACCCTCACGGTGTTCCTTCTATTTATACGGTATCCGTAGATCATTGGGGATTCTGTAACGGTGCGAATGATGAAAACTACAATCAACTGACTGTTCCGAGTTTCCGTGAGATCATGAATATTCAACAGGGAAACGGAGATAGGGCAGATGTTTTATTGGTCAACCAAGGGGTAAACCGCGAGCCGGACCATAATTGGACCCGGGTCGGTGTGCTCGAACGTATCACTAACCCCCAAGGTATCGAGACTGATTTTACTTATGAGGGGAATTTTGGAGCTTTTCGTGACCATAACCATTCTTATACGTATGAGGACTATCTGCATCCTGTGGGAGGACTGCGTGTCAAAAGTATTTCGGTTCGTAATCCTCATACCGGCAAACGGACGATCAAAAGTTATCAATATGGTCTGATTTCACCGGAAGACTCCGGAGTTGAACCGGTCTGGGGTGGTGGCGCTATCAAGCATATTGTCTCTTCCCGCGATTACCGCACCAGCACCAATAATTATGTACGAAGTGGAGATGGTCGTTTTTACTGGTTTGAGCAGTTGATTACTTATAGTTCGATGCCTCATAGTAATATCGCATTCGATAATGGCAGTGCTGCGATGTACAATATTGTCAGGGAAGTGGTCAGTTCTGATGAAACGTATAAATTGCGCACCGACTATTATTATGATGTGAAATGTCATGCTTTTGAAAATGTGTTATCATGGAGTGACGGCTCTTCCTCTACTGCCATCAAGGAGTTTCTTGAAACCCGGTCGGAAAGTGAACTAAGGAAGATTTTTCTTTCTTATCCTTTTCACCCGCAGGGACCTTCGGATCATTACGTTCGGCACTACTCGGCCACCAATCAGCGTTACGGGAAATTACTTCGTAAAGTATCTTTTAAAGGAGATGAGCCCGTTTCCCGTATGGAGTATTTCTATAAAGCAATCCGTTCCGGTTTGCTGACTGATGTGGATTTGCCTGTTCGTTTGCTTATGGTAGAAGAGGATGTCTATAGAGATAATCCAAGTAGCCTCTCGGATAGTAGGCTTTTTGTTATTGGAAACCACTATATCCCTAATGCTTCGACTGATGATGTGCAGACCACCTATTATCTGGATATCGATACCTATTGGTCACTCGACAGAGAAACCTCTACCGAATATTATACAGTGAACAGTCGCAGGGATAGTGTCACCGTAGAGAAGAATTATTCGTATCGTATTCGCTTTACCGATCCGGGTGTTTCTTTGCGGCCCCGTAAGGTTGATATAGTGAACAGTGCCGGCGGACTTATGACTGATGAATACGATTATCTGGAAGGCTATCCTGACGTTCTTTCTTCTCATAAACACATCGAAGGGGAGCGCTATGAGGAAAGCGACATCGTATTTCGTGAAGGTACATCCTTTCCGGAACGTGTCCGCACCAAAACTGACCGTAATCCTGACTATCGGGACGAGGTGATCTATACTGCTTATGATACATATAACAATGTAGCCGAGATTCGGGGAAAAGACGGGATGCCTGTCGCTTTCTTGTGGGGGTATGAGAACCGCTTTCCGATAGCCAAGATTGAAAACGCTACCCGTGGGGAAGTGTTAAGGGGAATGGGATACTCTGAGAGTAACACTACTACCCTGGACTCTTGGTCTCAGATGATCGAACCGAACGGTGATATACGCAGTAAGATTGATATTCTGCGTACTACCCTGCCGACAGCGAGAGTGACTACTTACAGTTATGATTCCTTGAATGGTGTTGCCTCTGTAACAGATCCTAATGGGGTGACCACTTGCTTTGAATATGATAACTACGGCCGATTGACCGATAGTTATTATCTGTCCCCTGATCTTCGTAAAATAATGCTTCAACAGCATGTTTATCGTTTCGGGAACTGATTGATCCCCTATTTAAATACTTGATAAGAATAAAAAGACATGAGAAAAGAAATGAAGAAATATATCTGCCTGCTGCTGTTCAGCCTTTTTGCTGTAGTGATGTTCGGGCAACAATCGTATGATCATCGATTGATCAGCGCTATTGACGTAGGTGTGTATGACAGCCCTTTTAGCTTTACCGATACCCGGTATACGGGTGATTATGCCGATGACTTTCATTGGAGTCATCCTGTTCCCCCCGTTATGGAAACTAAAGATATCTTTTACCGCCTGACCCTGACTCGTTCTCTGGATGTAAAAGTAGCTCCTTCCTGGAGTGGTTCCCAGTATCTGTTGGTTTACTTGCTGGATGCTTCAGGAAACTGTCTGCGTGCCAGTGTTTCCGGTGTTATGTTCTCGCTTCTACCGGGTGTGTATTATCTTGTTATCGAACCTGAACCCTCTTTCAGTCCGGAGATTATGGTTTCTGATGGGAATATCCGTACTCAAATAACGGGTAGTTCCCGAACTACGGGTGAAGACTTTTTTCATCCGTTCGAACTTGGGACGTTCGAATCTGATTTTCACATCACCCCCAGAGTGAATCCGATGGACGAATATATAATGGACTATTATCCTACCGGTGATTCTGAACGTGATCGTTTGCGGCATGATGCTGTATTTCGCTTTACGCTGGAAAAGCCCATGCAAATGAGTATGGATAATTATGGAACGCGTTATGTGTCACAGAAGAACTATTACGAATCCAAACTGCTGAATGCTTATGGCGATACGCTTGCCACTCGTCGTGACAGTTATCCGGATGCCCGTCTGTTCAAATTGCCAGCCGGTACTTATTTCCTTTATGTATGGGCAGAGATTCGAAGCTTTGCTTCTTCGAACGAGATTGTCGTGCGACTGAACGGAACAGTCGATGAGTCGGGGGGAACTTCCGGTGATCTTGGTAATCCGGAAGTCATACACGGATATCCTCATCTGATAACCCGTATTCCGATGGTGGAAACAGTTGATATTTCCTTGTTGGAAGATGAAAGTCTGTTTCAGGAAATACAATACTTCGACCACTTGGGACAGCTGGCTGAAACCGTGCAACAGGGAGTCACTCCGGAAGGTAATGATTTGGTTACTTTGCATGAGTATGATGGCTTCGGAAAGATCACTAAAGAATGGCTGCCTGTTGCTGTGAGTGGTTCGAACGGTTCTTGTCTTCATCCTTTCTACCTGCATAAAGTTGCACGGCTAACCGACCTTTATGGTCAGGACCCGTATCCCTATAGCGAAACGTCGTATGACGGTTCTCCTCTGCACCGAATTTCTAATCAATTCGGTGCGGGGGTAGAGTGGCAATCGATGTTCCGTCCCGTTCGCACAGACTACCTGACGAACATTGATTATGGTATGAACGAGCTGAAAGTCAGGGTATACCGTTGTACGGATACGTCTCTAATCTGTTCGGGTAATTATGCGAATGGCGACCTTTATGGTACTAAAACTACGGATGAGGATGGTAATGTCAGCTACGAGTTCAAGGACAAGGCAGGGCGTGTCGTCTTGAGCCGTCAGATGAATGGCAGCCAGTCACATGATACTTACTATGTTTATGATGGATATGGTAATATTCGTTTTGTGCTTCCTCCACTTGCCGCGGATAATTTGAATGGTGTTTCTTCGTGGAGTGAGAGCAATGAATCTTTGAAGAAGTATGCTTATATGTATCGTTATGACAGTTATAACAGGTGTATTTATAAGAAACTTCCCGGATGTGAACCGATATATACTGTGTACGACGGAGCTGACCGTCCTGTCTTTACCCAAGATGGAAAGCAACGGGATAAAGGCGAATGGTCCTTCAGTATTTCAGATGTTTTCAATCGTGTTGTATTGACCGGGGTTTGTAAGAATACGCTCGATTATGCTGCTGATCCATTAAATAGCCAAGTCGTGAAAGCTACTTTTGAAGGGGTAACCGGTGCTACTAAAGGATACATGATTTCGGGTGTAACCTTGAATGCCCCTGTTGCTTTGTCGGTTAGCTATTATGATACTTATGGCTTTATCGGTCAGAATGGTATACCGTCAGGAATGGGCACTGCGTATGAAGCGGCTACGGGCTATGGTAATCGTTATGCGGGAGGATGCAAAGGTCAACAGACGGGTACATTGACTGCGCGCCTCTCTAAAGCGGGAATTGTGACCGGTTATCTTTATTCTGTGATGTATTACGATGAGCGTTATAGAGTGGTTCAACAGCGAGGAAACAATGAACTTAACGGTACTATACAAGTGTATACTGCCTATAGTTTCACGGGTAAGCCCACTCAAGTAAAACAGGTATGTACGGTTCCGGGTAAAGATGCTATAACAGAACTGTACAACTACAGCTACGATCATGCTGACCGCTTGCTTCGTACCACTTATCAGCTGAATAATGATGCTGTTGTTACATTGGTAGATAACATTTACGATGAGACCGGGCGTTTAATAACAGATAAAAGGAATGGTAACGCTAAACTGAAAACTAACTATGCCTATAATGTGCGTTCGTGGATGAAGGGCATTAGCGGTCTATTGTTCAGTCAAACACTAAACTATCAGGAAGCGATACCGGGTAATACATCTTGCTATAATGGTAATATCAGTCGCATGTCTTGGAAGTCGGGTGATGAAACGATAGAAAGTGGTTACCGTTTTACATACGATGGCTTGTCCCGCCTGAAAGATGCGATTTATGGTGAGGGGAGTTATCTGGCAAGTAATATGAACCGTTTTAATGAGCAGATCACCGGTTATGATAAACTTGGAAATATTCTCGGTTTGAAACGTTATGGTCAGATTTCTGCAAGTAATTACGGATTAATTGATGATTTGACTTTGACTTACAATGGAAACCAATTGCAGTCTGTGCAAGATGATGCAACATACCCGGTATATGGTAACGGTATGGAATTTAAAGATGGTGCCAATCAGTCAGTGGAATATTTGTATGATAAAAACGGGAATTTGCATAAAGATTTAAACAAAAATATTTATGCAATTGAATATAATCTTTTAAATTTGCCAAGTCAGGTAATTTTTGTCGACGGTAACGTGATTGAATATGAGTACGGGTCGGATGGTAGAAAACTTCGTACTGCTCATGTAATAAACGGTGTTATTTCTATAATAGATTACTGTGGCAATGCGGTCTATGAGGATGGTTCTTTGAAGATGCTGCTAAATTCGGTTGGCTATATGAGTTTTCCGGATAAAAAGTTTCACTTCTATCTGAAAGATCATTTGGGTAATGTTCGTGTGGTAGCTGATAGAGATGGGAATGTGAAGGAAGCTAATAGTTATTATCCTTTCGGAGGTTTGTTTACTACAACTGCAGATATTCAGCCTTATAAATTCAATGGTAAGGAGCTGGATAGGAAAAATGGCCTTGATTGGTATGATTATGGGGCGCGTATGTATGATGCAGTGCTTGGTAGATGGCATGCGGTTGATCCGATGAGTGAGAAGTATTATAGTTGGAGTCCGTATACTTATTGTAAGAATAATCCGGTGTTGAGGATAGATTTGGACGGAAAGGATGATTATGTTATCAGTAGATCAGGAAGATTGTTTAATAAGACCCCTATTGGTATGAGAGGCAAAAGTTCAACAGATAATTTATATCTTTCTAGTGATCGTTCTATTGCAGTAACCGTGAATCAAGGGCTACTTGGCGAAATGTATAGTATGCAGGCGAAAGAATGGGAGGATAATCAGGTGAAGAAATCTTATGGAAGTACTCAAGATTTGGAGGCAGCAGCTACTGTTTTTAAATTTGCTGCTGATCATACAACTGTAGAATGGAAATTGGATGTTTATGATGATAATGGTGCAAAAACGGTTATTGTTGCAACAGACCAAAATCCATACGGGGTAGATAATGGTGCAAATGCTCAAAATAAACTTTCTGTGAAAGGAGAGAAAGTTATAGATATTCATTCTCATTTATCTGGAGGAACAAAAGGTGGAGCTGGTAATGATTTTAACTTAGCTAAGCCACAACGTAAGAATGCTGTATATATGAAAGATAACCGTGTGAGTACTGATAAAAAAGGTATGATACATGAATATACCCAAAATGCAAGTCGGGTAAATTCTATTCGTGTATATGATGCAACAGATTTATTTCAATATATAAAACGTAAATGATATGCTTATGAGAAAATTAGTCTATGTTGTTATATTAATTATACTGGGGGGATGCATATCCCCCTCTCTTTCCTTTGAAGATATTCATCAGCGTATAGCAAGACAGGTGGAAATGCTGATTGATAGTGGCTATTTACATACGACATATATAGAAATAGATGAAGTGTTTTCGACAGATTCTAATTCACTTTATTATATCGGTGAATCAGATTCTCCAGGTTCTTATGCTGCAGCGTTACCTTCCAGAGTAATAAAGTATAAAGAAAGATATCTTTGTTTTATCGAATTAGATGAGCCTGAAATGTCACGCACAGAATTGTTTAAAAGAGGATTTGTTTCGGATTCTAACTTTCATGAAAATTTATGTTTAAACAGAGGCCGTGATTGGCTGTTGGCTCTTCGAAAATATGAAGATAAACATGTCTTAGTAAAGATGTTGCCTAGCTATAATTGCTTATTTGAGTATCCGGAACTTTGGTCGTATTTTTCCGGAGATATACCCCAGGGGAAAGCTGCGTTGATGGGATTAACTTCGCACGATATTATTGTCCCCAGTTCATATGTTCCAGACCTTTTCGAACTTGAGATTGATAGTTTGAAGAATTATGTAGAAAGATTCTCGGGAGAAATATTTGTAAGAAATCAGACTGATTCAGTTTTGCTATTATCCAGAAATTCAGCGAAGAGTATGTGCTATGCTGTAATAAATGGACCGGATACATTAAATTTGGTTTTGAGGGATTCACTGCCTATTGTAATTGCTCCTCATGATTATAAATATCTGAAATATGACAGCAAATCTCCTCATTTGTTTCTTCAAAGGTTGCCGGATAGGGATATTTGGATGTCTATGTACAAGCTGTTTAGTGATTCGACTTTCTGTTTTTTGAATATCAATGATACTCCACAGAGTTTTAGAATAATGCATAACGATGCAGTTTATTCGAGTGACTTAAGAGATTCTCTATCGAGGAGGGTAAGGTATATTTATAATAAAGGGGTTTATGATAAAGAAGAGAGAATACGACGTTTCTTTAAATGGTGATTAGAATTATAATGGTGTAAGGAATGTCAACTGGTAATGTTCGTGTGGTAGCAGATAGAGATGGGAATGTGAAGGAAGCTAATAGTTATTATCCTTTCGGAGGTTTGTTTACTACAGCTGCAGATATTCAGTCTTATAAATTCAATGGTAAGGAGCTGGATAGGAAAAATGGACTGGATTGGTATGATTATGGGGGCGCGTATGTATGATGCTGCGCTTGGCAGATGGCATGCGGTTGATCCGATGAGTGAGAAGTATTATAGTTGGAATTCGTATACTTATTGTATGGGTAATCCGATAAATCATATTGATCCGGACGGAAATACAGTAGTTATTTGGTATAATAATGATGATGGGAAAAGGGTTTCATATTCATATAGTGGTGGTGATGTAACTCATCCAAATTCGTTTGTACAATCTGTTATTATTGCTTATCAATATAATAAAGCGAATGGATTGAAGGCAGGAAACGGAGGTGGAGCCTCTACGGTAGCAATTGTAGAGAATACCAATATAAAGGTAAATGTGATGGAAGCGGTGTTTGAGAACTCATATAATCCCAATGCCGCACGTGGGGCTGGAAGTATTTATTGGAAGAGTAACTGGGGATCGCAAAAAGATAATGGAATAGTCAATTCTCCGGCTACCGTATTTGACCATGAAGCAGATCATGCTTTGGAACATAAAACAAATACTCAAGAGTATGAAGTAAATAGAGTACGAGGTAGCGATTCGCAATATCAGACAAAAGAAGAAAGGCGGGTGATAACTGGTTCTGAACAGAAAACCTCAAGGGCTAATGGAGAAACTCGTTCCGGCCAAGTTACAAGAAGAAATTATAATGGGAAAACTGTAATAACGAAAGGCGTTACTTCAAATGTGATTGATAGACAAAAAACACAGGAATATGAGAAAAGGAATAAAGCTGTATGGACTTCTGAACCATAAAAATTGTTTTTATGGTGGGTCATTGTTTTTGCTATTACTGTTTATAACATCATGTAAAAGCAATCAATTTTTAATTGATAGTAACGAAGTGGAAAATGTAAATTTTTGGTTTATAGGAGATGTGGATACAGATGTTCCTATCACCGATTGTTTGCACATTGTATTTGGAAATGATAGCCATTAAACAATTATTCGTGATAGGAAGATTATCAATCGCTTTTTGACTCTGGTTAATCAGTTGAGACCTGCCAATCCCGATTCTTATATCGATCTTAGGGTAAGTTCACTTATAAGATTAAAATCGATAAACGGTGAAAGGAGGCCTGATATAAAAGTCTGCATTGGTGCCGGTGGTTACGGAGTACTTGTAAATGACGTGTTGATGAAGGGAAATCCAAAGCAACTTCAGAAGTTTATTCAAGAAGTATTATATGATTCTCTTACCCCTTATGAATGGTTACCGTCTTTTATAAAAGAATACTTACGTGACCATCCAGATGAAATAGATGAATATCTACCTAAATCAAAATAGTGATAGTGTATTTATTCTGATAATAGTTGTCTATTTGAAATTTATGAAAATATTTAGAGGATGTGTTATCACATCCTCTATTTTGTTTGTGTACATTTCTGTGTGATATTATTTGAGTGAAAAGTTGGCTGATATCCAATATAATTTTATAAATTTACCGAGTCGCATAGAATTTGAAAACGGTCATGTCATTTCTTATCTTTATGATGCTGATGGAATAAAACTTCGTACGACGCATATCATAGGGAGTGATACTACAGTAACTGATTATTGCGGCAATGTGATCTATGAAAATGGAATCCCTGTCAAGTTGCTTACAGAAGCTGGCTATGTTACACTGGCCGATTCTAAGTATCACTATTTTGTCCAGGATCATTTGGGTAATAACCGTGTGGTTGTAGACCAGAGTGGTAATGTTGAAGAAGTGAACCATTATTATCCGTTTGGCGGTCTGCTATCAAGTTCGGTAAGTAATGCTGTGCAGCCTTATAAGTATAACGGTAAGGAGCTGGATAGGAAGAATGGTCTTGATTGGTATGATTATGGGGCGCGTATGTATGATGCAGCGCTTGGTAGATGGCATGCTGTTGATCCATTAAGTGAAAAATACTATAATTGGAGTCTATATGTGTATTGTCTGAATAATTCGATACGAAATAGATCCTACAGGTATGGTTCCGAGAGATTATAGAATTGACACTAATGGTAATATTAGGCCGATTGGTACGCTTGATAACAAGCCGGATCAATTGATTGGAACAAATCAGTCAACTGGAAAAGATGAAAGTATAACAGTAAATAATAAAAGCATTCTTCCTGTTTTGGCAGGAAAAAGTAATATTGAAAATAAGGCTGCTCCTTTGGAAGGGAAAATAGTAAGAAAGGTAAGTAACGGCAAATATAGTGTTGAAGTTATTCCTATAATGAGGCAAGGACATGCAGCAACAACACGTTCAAAAGTAGATGCAAAGAATTTATTTATTTTTGCATCAAAAACATCCAATGTTGAATGGAGTTTATCTTGTTATAAAAATGGTGATTCCGTTGTCGGCACTCTTCATCAGAATAGTCAAGCACCCGACTTCTCTGTTTTGGGGGAAGACTACAGGATTGAAAATCAAGTATATGATGCGCATAGCCATACAGGTACAAATCCTAATGTGGACTTTGTTCCATCAACGCCTGATATTAATGCTGCAAGGAGTTTAATAAAGGTAAATCCAAATACTAAAGTTTATATATATGCACCTTGGAAGCCTGGTGACCAATGGATAAATTTAAATAATTATGCGAAATAGAAAAGTAACTTATTTATTAATCTTATTAGTTTTTCCGATTGTATATGGAATTAAATTAGTTGTTGATGCAAAATCTCAATCAATAATGACTTCCACGGATTTACCTAAACTAATTCGTAATGGTTATGACTTGGTGGATGATAGTCATGCTTTTTCTAAACTGTGTACATTATTAAATGATTCTTTGTTGCTTCAAAAGAATAGTTTGAAGATGGCGGTATTTACTAATGTTAATTTACTAGATAGTACAATCAACTGGTGTTTGTTGTGCTATAATGATGAATCTGAACTGTTACGAGTGTCTGAT
>ENA-UEQB01002494-UEQB01002494.1-human-gut-metagenome-genome-assembly--contig:-NODE-2494-length-13125-cov-6.773069_pt1 | contig 13125 bp, 5 predicted proteins | sample MGYA00242901_ERZ507918 | MGnify/ENA primary metagenome ERZ507918 (study PRJEB26167, sample SAMN06115405) | human gut metagenome | host: Homo sapiens | place: China:Sichuan | collected 2016-04-06... | reverse complement strand
AATCTACGGGTAGTGTTGAAAGACGACACTGAATTATTGGATGAAGTAGTAGTCGTAGGTTACGGCTCACAGAAAAAGAAAGCGTCGGTGGTAGGAGCCATTACACAGACTTCCGGAAAAACACTGGAGCGGTCTGGGGTAAGCAATTTAGGAGCTGCCTTAACGGGTAACCTTCCGGGAGTCATTACTTCCAGTTCTACCGGTATGCCCGGTGCCGAAGATCCGAAGATTATTATCCGCACACAGAGCTCGTGGAATAATAGCGAACCCCTGGTGCTGGTAGACGGTATCGAACGTGAAATGAGTTCAGTAGACATCTCCTCAGTGGAGAACATTTCTGTATTGAAAGATGCATCCGCTACTGCTGTATATGGTGTGAAAGGTGCCAACGGAGTAATCCTTATTACTACCAAACGCGGTAAGGAAGGAAAAGCCAACGTACAGATCAAGGCCAATATGACCGCTAAAGTAGTATCAAAACTCCCTGAAAAGTATGATGCTTATGACACATTCTACTTGATGAATAACTCCATTGAGCGCGAAGCTTGTCTCAATCCTGCCGGATGGGCAAACTACACACCGGCAGCCATCATCGATAAGTATCGTCATCCGGCCAATGCCGAAGAGTGGGACCGCTATCCTAATGTGGATTGGGAGGATGAGCTTTTCAAGAAAGTCGCTATGTCCTATAATACCAGCGTCAACGTATCAGGTGGTACTAAAGTTGTAAATTACTTCGCAGCTGTAGATTTCGTAAACGAAGGTGACTTGTTCAAGAGCTTTGAAAACGGACGTGGTTACAACTCCGGCTTTGGCTATAACCGCATCAACGTACGCAGTAACCTGGACTTCCATTTGACAAAAACGACCAAATTCTCTACCAACCTGTTTGGTTCGAATGCACAACGTCAGCTGCCTTGGGATATGAGCGACAATGACACCGGTTTCTGGAACTCAGCTTATAAATCCGCTCCCGACGCCATGCGTCCCATCTACTCCAATGGTATGTGGGGATGGTATGCGCCGCGTGATGCCGATGTACCCAACTCAGCCTATTTCCTGGCTGTAGGCGGTAAAGAGAAACGCACCACCACCAAAATGACTACTGACTTCATTTTGGAGCAGGACTTGGCTATGTTGACCAAAGGACTGAGATTCAAGGCGAACTTCTCTATGGACTATACTTTTGCGGAGAACAAGCGTGGCCTCAGTGACCAGTACAACGATGCACAACGCATCTGGGTGGATCCGGATACAGGTAATATCTCTTATAAGTTTGACCCTGATACAGGAACCGGACTCGACAAAGTCACTAATCCTATCTATTGGTTACAACAATCCGGTAGTGCAAACATTGGAGCCACTTATCGCAAACTATACTACTCTATGCAGTTCGACTATGCCCGTACCTTCGGCAAACATGAAGTGACCGGCCTTGGCCTTTTCAGCCGACTAAAAGAGGCACAGGGAAGTGTGTTCCCCATTTATCGGGAAGACTGGGTATTCCGTTTTACCTATAACTACGCCATGCGCTATTTCTTCGAGGCCAATGGTGCTTATAATGGTTCCGAAAAATTCGGTCCTGATTATCGCTTCGCCTTCTTCCCCTCCCTCTCACTGGGTTGGATGATCAGTGAAGAGAATTTCATGAAAAAACTGAAGTTCGTCGATATGTTAAAGCTTCGCGCTTCCTGGGGACGAGTAGGTGATGATGCCGTGGTCGCTCCGTGGCAGAGATTTACAGCAGGTCGTTTCTTATACAAAGATCAGTTGAGTTATGGTGGTAACACTGTCATGGGTAGCATCAATCCGGACAACTCTCCTTATACCCACTGGAAAATCTCTTCTCTGGGTAACCCGGATGTCTCTTGGGAAACAGTAGAAAAGCGCAACATTGGTTTAGATTATGCTTTCTTTAATGGACTGATAGCAGGTTCAGTAGATGTATTCAACGATACCCGTACGGACATTATAATTAGCGGTGACAGCCGTGCCATTCCGTCTTATTTTGGAACAACGGCTCCCCGAACCAATTTAGGTAAAGTCAACAGCCACGGTTATGAACTGGAATTACGTTTGAACCATGTATTCAACAATGGTCTACGCGCCTGGCTGAACACCAGTATGACTCACGCCATCAATGAAATCAAGTTCAGAGATGACGCTCCTTTGCTACCTGCTTATCAGAAGGGAGCCGGACATACAATTAACCAAGTATATTCATATATCGACCATGGGAATCTGGCTACCTGGGACGATGTGATAGGTAGTAGTAATTGGACAACTGGAAATGACATGAAGTTACCGGGCGACTACAATATTATAGACTTCAACGGTGACGGTATAGTTGACAACGACGACCGTGCTCCTTATCAGTATGCCAGTACACCGCAGAACACCTATAATGCCTCTCTCGGTTTTGAGTGGAAAGGCTTCAGTTGCTTTGCCCAATTCTATGGAGTAACCAATGTAACCCGTGAAGTCAATTTCCCGACATTCCGTTCTACAGCCCACGTAGCTTATGCAGAAGGTTCATACTGGACACCGGGAGGTAATGCCACCCTACCCACTCCACGCTGGGGAACTACTGTAGACGCAGCTGCTACCGGAACACGTTACTGGTATGATGGTGCTTACCTTCGTCTGAAGAATGTTGAATTATCCTATACATTCAAGAACAATTGGCTGAAGAAAATGGGTATCAATTCCTGCCGTCTCTACTTGAATGGCGATAATCTCTACATGTGGACCGACATGCCGGATGACCGTGAAGCCAACTACGGTACAGGCTCTTCGGACGGTGCCTACCCTACGGTACGCCGCTTCAATTTTGGTATCGACATAACCTTATAATAACGAAGAGATAATTATGAATAAATATATAAATAAACTATTTATGATGTCGGCTATTGCAATGGCTGGCATAATGGGGATGACCTCATGTACAGACTATCTGAATAAAGCTCCGGAAAGTGACTACCAGGATAATGACACTTATAAGAATTTTATGAACTTTCAGGGTTTCACTGAAGAACTCTATAATTGTATCCCGGTAGTTTCAAACAATAAAGATGCCGGACATACTTGCTTCAACTATGGTGAAGATGAATACTGGGAACCACAGGAAATGCGTATGCAAGCCCGTAGTGTGGACAACGGAGACTTCTGGGCCTGGACTACTGTTTACTATGGTTACCCGAACAATCAAGGTTCGGCAGGTTCAAACAACCGAACTGATAAAGGTCACTTATGGGCCAACTCCTGGTATGCCATCCGTAAAGCCAATATCGGTATCGCCAACCTCGGCAATCTGATAAGCGCCACCGAGGAAGAACGCAATCTCATAGAAGGACAACTTTACTTCTTCCGCGCATGGTACCACTTTATGCTAATGGAATGGTGGGGCGGCATGCCGTATATTGATACAGTGTTGTCTTCGGATGTAGCTCCCACGTTAGCCCGTCTTACATGGCAAGAATGTGCGGAAAAATGCGTAGCCGACTTTGAACATGCAGCCAGTCTACTTCCTGTTGATTGGGATGCAACCACCGCCGGTAAAGTGACCTTAGGCAAAAACAATATGCGTATCAACCGTATTATGGCTTTAGCTTATAAAGGCAAGACCTTGCTTTGGGCAGGCAGTCCGTTGATGAATTGGGCTTCCGGAGGTGCAAAGGAATACAATGCAGAGTTGTGCAAACGAGGTGCCGATGCTCTCGGACAAGCCCTTGCCCTCACCGAATCGACCAACCGTTACGAACTGGCCGACTTCTCCGAATATAACGACATCTTCCTGTTGCATAACTCAAGCGGTAAGCTGAACGGAGTAAAAGAGTCCATCTTCATGGAGAATATCAAGGATTATAGTGGACGCTGGCGCTGGAATATGGTTAACGACTTCCGACCTCAATCCATTGAGTATTCCGGTATTAAATGCTATCCTACCGCCAACTACGTAAACTACTATGGCATGCAGAACGGTTACCCTATTAATGACATGACAAAGGCAGATGCCGAATCAGGCTATGATCCCACACATCCCTGGAAAAACCGCGACCCACGCTTCTATAAAACCATCATGTTCGACGGTGTGAAGTGGAAAAGCACCGGTGGTGCAGGTGGAACGGCAGAACTTTTCACCGGAGGTAGAGAGAGTGAAGAAGCAAATGAAAAGAAAGGTTGCTTCACAGCCTATATGAACAGCAAACTCTGTCCGCAATTGATGAATACGGTTGACGGTTATAAAGAAAATAATATCATGATCCTCAGCCTTATGCGCCTGGCAGATGTATATCTAATGTATGCTGAAGCTACGGCTGTAGGCTACAACGGTCCGAAGGGTAAAGCTGCTACCTACTCACTTACAGCCGAAGAGGCATTGAACAAGATCCGCGAACGTGCCGGGGTAGCTCCCGTACTCGACAAGTTTCTGGGTAGTACTGCTGACTTCCTGAGCGAATTACGCCGCGAACGCGCCGTGGAACTGTCCTTCGAAGGTTTCCGTTTTATCGATCTTCGCCGCTGGATGCTTCTCACCCAATATCCTTACACACTGAAGACCAAGATTGAGTTCGACCGTGCCGATCCTAGTGACTATAATTATGACGAACCGGAAGAAAATGCTATCAAGAACTTGCGTGAAGTAGTATTGCTTGAGCGTAAATATACCGACAGACACTATTGGTATCCGCTCCCTAAAAAGGATGTTAGCATGTATGAAGGGTTCTATCAGAATCCCGGATGGTAATCTTGACGTATTAACTAATAATGACGCAAAAAATGAATAGAAAGTTTATATATATTGGCTGTACTGTTTTCGCCATGTCTCTGTTTCATGCAGGAGGTATCCAGGCGCAAGAAGAAAACAAAGATAGCCTGGTGAATGTGGCTTTCGGTACGGTTGCCCAGGAAGACTTGACGCATGCCATTTCTACGGTCAACACGTCCGAACTGACCAAAAAAGTAAATAGTTCCAGTAGCTTAGTTGGACTGGAAAGTCTGATAGGTGGATACACCGGCAACGTATGGGGGCAAGGAGCACTTGTCCTCGTGGATGGAGTGCCCCGCAGTGCAAGTAATGTACGCGCTTCGGAAATAGAGAGTGTTTCGGTAATGAAAGATGCTGCTGCCGTGGTACTTTATGGTAGCCGTGCGGCAAAGGGTGTTATCCTGATCACTACCAAACGCGGTAAAAATGAACCGATGCGCATCGACGTACGAGGCAATGCAGGCATAAATGTTCCCAAATCTTATCCAAAATATTTGGATTCAGACTGCTACATGACCCTTTACAATGAAGCTTGCCGTAATGACGGGTTATCCCCCAAATACAGCGCATCAGATATCTACAACACTGCCATGGGAACCAATCCTTATCGTTATCCGAATATTGATTTCTATAGTTCGGACTATCTGAAAAAGGCATATTATAATGCAGATGTGACAGGTGAAGTATATGGAGGTAATGATCGCACACATTATTACCTGAATTTCGGTATGGATTATAGTAACGACCTGCTGAAATATGGTGAATCAAAGAATGCCTACAATATGCGTTTCAATGTACGCGGTAACGTAGACATGACACTTGCCTCATGGCTAAAGGCTACTACCAATGCGGCAGTTGTCTTTACCAATCAGTATGCAGGCCGCGGAAACTTTTGGGGAACCGCATCCACCTTGCGTCCCAACTGGTTTGCCCCGTTATTACCCATCGACATGATGGATACCAGCGTCGCTCAAATACAGGAATATATTACCAACAGTAATCACCTGATTGACGGCAAATATCTGCTTGGAGGAACTTCTTCCGACATGACCAATCCTTTTGCTGATCTTCTGGCTGCCGGATATGTTAAGGAAAAGGCACGTATGTTTATGTTCGATGTCAGCCTTGCCGCTGATCTGGGTTCATTCTTGAAAGGTCTGACGTTTAAGACTTCTTATAGTGTAGACTATACTTCTTACTATTCGGAAGCTTTCAGCGAGACCTACGCCGTTTATGAACCTACATGGTCTCAGGTGAACGGCAAGGATATGATTATTGCCTTGAAGAAGCACAATGAAGACAAAAAAGATCCCAATGAATATGTCGGCAAGTCCACTTACGATCAGACCATGACGTTCAGTGCACAGTTTGACTATGCCCGCACTTTCGCAAAATACCACAACGTAGCAGCCACATTCATAGGTTGGGGTTATCAAACGCAGAATTCTGCTGACGAAAATCATGAAAGCAGTGATTATCACCGTACCAGTAATGTGAACTTAGGCTTACGGGCATCCTACAATTACAATCATAAGTATTATGCCGATTTCAGTGGTGCCGTGATCCATTCGGCCAAATTACCCGAAGGCAAGCGTAACGCTTTCTCTCCGTCAGTCACTTTGGGCTGGAGGATCAGCAAAGAGAAGTTTATGGAGAATGTAAAGTTTATAGACGATCTGAAAATCACAGCTTCTTATGCCAACCTGCATCAGGATCTCGATATCACCGACTATTATCTGTATAAAGGCACTTTCTCCAAAAGAACAAACGAGGGCTTCTATGTACAATGGCATGATGGAACAGCCGGCGGATGGACTCCGGCTTCCAAACGCGGTGATAACCCCAATCTGGGTTTCATCACACGTGAAGAGTTCCGTGCCGGCATTGATGCCACACTGTTCAACCGTCTGCTGAAAATAAATGCGAATTACTTCAGACAAGATACGAAAGGCTTGCTCACCCAAGGTTCATCTTCTATCTATCCTTCCTATTTTGCTTTAAGCAGCAATTCCACTTTCATGCCCTGGATCAATTATAACGAGGACAGACGCAGTGGTTTTGACTTCGCGCTGAGCGCCAACAAGAAATTCGGCGACTTTGACGTAACACTCGGTTTCAATGGTATGGTGTACTCCTCTGAAGCTCTGAAACGTGACGAACTTTACGACGAAGATTACCAGTATCGCAAAGGTCGTGCACTCGATGCTTCCTACGGTTATGTATGCGAAGGTTTCTTCCAAGATCAGACTGACATAGACAATCATGCCCGTCAAACATTTGGTACTGTAAAGCCCGGTGACCTGAAGTACAAAGATATTAACGAGGATGGTGTAATCGACAGCAAGGACCAAATTGAATTAGGAAAGAACGGTTGGTCAGCTCCTCCTTTCTCCTTCGGATTGAACTTAACTGTGAAGTGGAAAAATTTCTCGCTATTTGCCATGGGATCAGGTCAGACCGGCTCTGTAGACTTTAAAAGCAGTTCCTACTACTGGAACCGCGGTACGAGCAAATTCTCAGAAGTGGTATGGGGACGTTGGACCGAAGATACAAAAGATGTGGCCACCTACCCACGCCTGACCACCACCAATGGTGACAATAACTACCGCAATTCCACTTTCTGGATGTATAAGCGTAACTATTTCCGCCTGAACCAAGTGCAGTTGACGTATGACTTCCCTGAAAATACTTTCAAAGGAACGTTTGTTCGTGGTTTAAGTGTTTATTGCGGAGGTAGCAATCTGCTTACCATCTCTAAAGAGCGGAAGCATATGGAGCTGAGTACCGGTTCCCCTCAATGCCGTAACTTCTATGCAGGTTTCAAGGCTGCATTCTGATTTTATTGATTAATAAAGAAGAAGATTATGAAAAAGAAAATTATACCTTTTATAATAGGTGCCCTGATGCTCACCGGTTGTGATGATTTGTTTTCACCAGCCATCGAAAACTTCCAAGGCGTGGAAAACATGTACAACGATGCGGAATACGCACGGGGAATATTGCACAATGTATACAGTCTGATTCCGGGCTATTACGATAACAGCGAGTATGGCACGGATGACGCCGTAACCAACCAGCCAAGTAATGTGTATCTGCAAATGGCCACCGGTGCCTGGACTACAAGTTCATATAATCCACAGAATCAGTGGACCAATTCCTACGGTGCCATTCAATACATCAACCTCTTCCTGGAGCATGCGGGAGGCGTAAAATGGTCGGATGATGAAGAACTGAACAAATTGTTTGCGCAACGCCTCACTGGTGAAGCTTACGGACTCCGTGGGATGTTCTATTTTTATCTGCTTCGTGCCCATGCCGGTTTTGGTGCAAATGGCGAACTGCTCGGTGTACCCATATTTACAGAACCTCAGACAATAGAGTCGGATTTCAATCAACCGCGTGCTTCGTTTCAGGCTTGTGTAGAACAAATCTACAATGATCTTTCCGAAGCAGAGAAAAGACTTCCTTATGAGTATGAAGATGTTTCAGGAAGCGTTCCTGCAGATTTCCAGAGTCTCACACAAGACGTCGGTAAATACAACACCGTTATGGGTGCCAAAGCACGTCAACTGTATAACGGAATCATAGCCCGTGCCTTCCGTACACGCACAGCCGTACTGGCTGCCAGTCCCTTCTTTGAAGATGCTTCCAACGCTGCCACATGGGCGGATGCCGCTAATGCCGCAGCTGCTGTAATAGACTATAAAGGAGGTCTATCAGGATTAGCATCCGACGGAGTGGAATATTACTCACCTACTATTATAAATACAATTAAGGATGGTGCCAATCCAAATGAAATCTTATGGAGAGGAAACAAAGGAAGTGGTGATAACGACCAGGAATCACAAAATTTCCCACCAAGTTTGTACGGTAATGGTTATATGAATCCGTCACAGAATCTGGTCGATATATTCCCTATGGCCAATGGATACCCCATCAATGACGCAGCCAGCGGATACGATGCCAACAATCCTTATGCTGGACGCGATCCCCGCTTGGGCAAATACATCTTTTACAATGGAAGTACAATCAGTGAGAAGAGTATAACAATCAACATCAATGAGGGAAATCAAGACGGTGTTAACGTGACCGAAAACCGCTCGACCCGAACAGGCTATTACATGAGAAAACGCTTGCGCATGGATGTGAACTGTAATCCGGCATCCATTTCCAAACAGCCGCATTACACACCCCGTATCCGTTATACTGAAATGTACCTGAATTATGCTGAGGCAGCCAATGAAGCTTGGGGACCGAAAAACGCCAACGGCAGAGATTACTCCGCTTACGATGTAATCAAAGCCATCCGGAAACGTGCCGGCATAGGTGGTACCAATGATGCCTATCTGGAAGCATGCGCTGCCAGCAAAGACAAAATGCGCGAACTGATCCGCAACGAACGTCGATTGGAACTCTGCTTCGAAGGATTCCGTTTTTGGGATCTCCGTCGCTGGAAAGCCGACCTGAACGAACCGGTATATGGCATTAGCTGGAATGGTAACAGCTATCAGAAGATAACCGTAGAAGAACGTTCGTATGAAGATTATATGTACTGTTGCCCTATCCCCAACTCTGAGATACTGAAGTACAGCAACCTCATCCAGAATAAAGGATGGAAATAAACAAAATTGTGAACACTATTAATAAAATAGCATGATATGAAAAAGAAATTAGCATATATCGGACTGGCTTCATTACTCTTGTCTTTCACCGCGTGCGAAAGCTCTGACAATGAATTCTCCGACTTCGATTATCAAACTGTATATTTTGCCAATCAATATGGTTTGCGTACCATTGAATTGGGAGAAGACGAATTCCTCGATAACTCTTTGGATAATCAGCACAAAGTATCCATTAAAGCAGCTTGGGGTGGTGGTTATACCAACCGCAAGAATGTAATTATTGATACTCAGGTAGATGAATCGCTTTGCGAAAACCTCTATTTCAAAGGAAGTAACACTCCTGTTACCCCTATGCCCACCTCCTACTACACCCTGGCCGCCAACCAGATCAATATTCCCAAGGGTGAAGTTATAGGTGGTGTGGAGGTACAGTTTACCGATGCATTCTTTGCCGATAAAAAGACTCTTGATAATTATTACGTGATTCCTCTGAAGATGACAGGCGTACAGGGTGCAGACTCCATCCTTCAGGGTAAGGCAGTCGTAGCAAACCCCATGTTGACAAATAGTGGCGACTGGAGTGTACAACCCAAGAATTTTGTACTTTATGCTGTAAAGTATGTCAATCCCTGGCATGGTGAGTACCTGCGTCGTGGAGTGGATCAAGCTGTGATAAACGGCGTTTCTTCGCAATTGGTACGCCATCAGCAATATGTAGAGAAGGATGAGAAAGTAAATATTACAACTGAAAGCCTGAAAGACAATATTCTATCCTTATCAACCAAGGATGCACAAGGTAATCTTTTCAATTACAACCTCAGCTTGACTTTTACCGAAGATGGTAATTGCACAGTAGGTAGTACTTCCGATGATCTTATCATTTCCGGTACCGGTAAATTTGTGAAGAAGGGCGAAAAGAACAGCCTTGGCGGTAAAGATCGTAATGCTATCTATCTGGACTATACAATTGACTTTAAAACCAAAAACATGCAGTACGCCACCAAAGATACGTTGGTGTTAAGCAGTCGTGCCGTACAAGGTGGCAAGTCATTCGAAATAGAAATAAGATAGTATTATCTGGTATAAACGTTTAAACAAAGAAAACATGAAATACTTTAATCATAAGATAATCGGTATTGCCATGATGTGTGCAACGGTTATGGCATGCACCGATAAGTATGACTGCAACCTTCAGGTAGAAAAGCCTGAAGAAGTGGCCAATAGCGAATACCTGGCCAGCTTTGATTTGCTGAAATCGTACATTACCCGCGATGCCAGTTCTCCGTTCAAGTTTACGGCAAACTTGTCTTCAACAGACTTTTTAAAGAAAGACATTGCTTACAGCACCATACTTAGCAATTTTGATGGCATAGATATTGGCGGTTCTATCACTCCCGTCAATTCATTGAAAGAGGATGGTTCCTTCGATTTTGGCGGAATGCAATTAGTAGCTGATGCTGTCAAAGGAACGGACATAACGCTTTATGGTGGTACGCTCTGTTCCAATCAGGGACAACGCACCGCTTATTATAATGAACTGATACAGCCCATCATTATTCCCTTCGTACCCGAGAAAGGTAAAACTGTGATTTGTGACTTCGAGAATGATGAACTAGGCAAAGTTTACGGTATGACCGGAGGAAGTCAGGCTGTGGTAGAAAACGACCCGGATGGGAAGAGTGGTAAAGCACTGCATGTAGGTACCGACGATAACAAAGCTGCCTATTCACATCCTAAGTTCAACGTCAAGTTACCGGAAGGTCGAAAACTGGGCGATTACGTCAATCTGACCATTGATATGCGTATTGTAAACGAAGACGGTATATATGGAGCAGGTATGAGAGTCTTTATTAATGGAAAAGAGTTCAACGTTGGTATGAATGCTAAAACTTTTGGTTGTAATCCCAACACTTGGAATCGTGGAGCGGTCATCAGCTTAAATAGCGCTACAGCTCCAGGCTTCATATTGCCGGATGAAATGAAAGGACTTACTGAATTTGAGCTTGCCGTTGGTTCCGCTTCTGGAGGAGCACAATATTTTCTCGATAACATCGTGATGAATTATGAGCTTCCCGGAACAGGTGTTACTAAAATTGACTTTGAAAAAGATGAACTTGGAACGTCTTATCCGATGACTAACGGAAACTCTTCCGTTGTAGAAAATGATCCTGAAGGCAGTGGTAAAGTATTACACGTAGGTACAGCTGCTACCCCTTGCAATAGATCTTATCCTAAATTCACAGTAAAATTGCAAAACGGAAGAACGTTAGGTGACTACATAGGTCTTTCTCTCGACATGTACCTGATAGATGGTAAAGGTGGCTGGGGCGACGGCATGCGGGTAGTGATTAATGGACAAGAATTCAACTGCGGCCAAGGACCGTTCAACTTCGGTTGTGAAGCTAACAAATGGGGACGAGACAAGATTTATATTACATTCCTGAAAGAAGGTGAAGAAACAGGTAAGGGAAAAATCGCTATACCCAATTCCATGAAAGATCTGACCGAGATAGAGCTGGCCGTAGGTTCAGGCTCGGGTGAGTGGCATGCTTACATCGATAATATCAACCTCCACTGGAAAACTGATGATACCATCATCGAGAAAACTCCGGAAGAGAAAAAGAATATCTTCACTGAAGAGATGAATAAATGGATCGGTGGTATAGTAAATGCCGGTGGTGAATCTGTAAAAGTATGGAATATTGTAGGCGAACCACTTGACAAAACCATGGATGCCAACACCTTCAACTGGGGTGAATATTTGGGCGAAGTAGAATATGCACGTACAGCCGTAAAACAAGCACGTGACACAGCAAAAATTGATCTCAACCTCTTCGTTAGCAATACTTTCAATCAATCTGATGAGATGGGACAGAAAGCCGATGAATTGATCGCATTGGTAAAATCCTGGGAAGCAGATGATGTAACCCGTATTGACGGATACAACATCCTTCTTCATGCGGTTTATTCCAAAGATGCCACTTCTCAGAAAGCCAATGAAGAGATGATTTCCGGATTGTTCGACAAGCTGGCACAGACCGGTAAACTGATACGTGTATCCGACCTCAGCATGATGGTGGAAGATACAGAAGGTAAGTTCATCCAGACCAGTAAACTGACCGCCGATGAACGGAGTGCCGCAGCCAACTACATAGCTTTCATCATGAAAGAATATCGGAAAACTATCGCATCGGACAAGCAATATGGCATATCCATTTCAAGTATGACCGAAACCAGTACCGGTAACAAGATTTGCCCTTGGACTTCGGGATACAATCGAAATGGAATGTATGAAGGAATAGTTGAAGGATTGAAATAACCCGAAGTATAATGAAACTATTTATTAGAAATCTATGCATTTTTCTGATGGGAATGTCATGTTGGGCATGCTCTGATAATAATAATGCGGAGACTGATGATAACGGGAAGGGCGCATATGCGCTCTTCCTAAAAAAGTCAATTACAGTGAGTGCCGGTGAAAACCAGACAGAGGTCGTTATAGAATGGGCAAAAACCTCCTGGGAGATAACCTTCGAACAGGGAGATATTGTAAAAAGTATAACTCCGATGTCAGGTGGAAGCAGTGATGGAGAAAAGCAGTACACAAAAATTCAAGTGGTTTGCAATGCTAACGTTTCAATGAAACAACGTACACAGACACTAGTGTCCGGTAAACTTCTCCTTAGAATTCGTAAGTATCTGATAAATAATATTTTCCGCGGACAAACGCCTGTA
>ENA-UEQB01002491-UEQB01002491.1-human-gut-metagenome-genome-assembly--contig:-NODE-2491-length-13131-cov-3.912900_pt1 | contig 13131 bp, 8 predicted proteins | sample MGYA00242901_ERZ507918 | MGnify/ENA primary metagenome ERZ507918 (study PRJEB26167, sample SAMN06115405) | human gut metagenome | host: Homo sapiens | place: China:Sichuan | collected 2016-04-06... | reverse complement strand
GAGAAAGAACTACGAGGAATACGAGTAATCATTTAAATATCTCATTGTTTATTGATGTCTTGAATTTTAACTATCAGAACAGTGAAAAAATTTAATATGATTACAACTAAAGAAATATCATAAATCGCTCAATCTCATAATGCAGCCGTAAAAGTTTCGGTGGAATGAGATCTTGCGATTTTGTTAATGATTAAGTGGTTTGATGTTTAAAAATAATGCCGAGTTAATAAAAGTGTGTGAAGTGTATGACATTAAGTTATTCTGGCGTCAATACGATTAACAGACACCCTTATTCTATTGCCACTCAGGTATGATGGGCAGAATATTGCCTCTGCCCGCCAGAAAAAGTCAGCGCATTCCACCGTACGCCAGCGTCACTTCCTTCGCCGCTTTAATCACCATCGCGCCAAACTCGGTCACGCGGTCATCGGTAATACGTGAAATCGGCCCGGAAATTGAAATTGCGGCAAACGGTTCACGGTGCTCATCGAAAATACACGCTGCAAGGCAACGTAGCCCCAGCGCATGTTCCTCATCGTCAAATGAATAACCCCGTTTGCGCGTTTGGGCGAGATCTTCTTTTAAATGCACAGGAGACACCAGCGTTGCGTGGGTATAGGCATGTAACCCTTTGCGGTGCAGCAGCTTCGTCACCTGTTCTTCGCTCAGTTGGGCCAGAAAGGCTTTACCCGCACCGGAAGCGTGCATCGGCAATTTACCGCCGATAGGCGCGGACATTCGCATCAGATGCGTACACTGTACCTGGTCGATAATAATCGCTTCGTGATCGCTTTGATCAAGCACCGCCATATTGACCGTTTCGCCAGACTCTTCCATTAAATTGCGCAGGATAGGGTGAACAATCGCTAACAAATTACGGCTCTGGAGAAAGCTGCTGCCGACCATAAAGGCATGTGCGCCGATTGCCCAATGTCCCAGTTCGCCGACCTGACGCACGAAACCCTGCTGTTGCATTGTGGTTAGCAGGCGGTGGGTCGTGGAATTGGGTAACCCGGCTTGTTGCGCCAGTTCCGTGAGTGCCACACTGCCATTGGATTCGGCAATCCACTCCAGTAATTTCAGGCCACGCGTTAAAGACTGAACCTGTCCAGTCGCTGGTGCGGTGGCAACGGCGGGTTTTCTGCCGCGTTTCGCGGGAATGGGTGCGACCATGACAGTCTCCTTTTTCTGTATCGTGGAAATCATTTTCATTTTTATTGTTAGCTAATGCAATAGTTGCTGAACTGATCCGATGAGTTAATGTTGAACAAATCTCATGTTGCGTGGTGGTCGCTTTTACCACAGATGCGTTTATGCCAGTATGGTTTGTTGAATTTTTATTAAATCTGGGTTAAGCGTGTCGGGAGCAAGTGTGAGCAGCAAAGTGGAACAACTGCGTGCGCAGTTAAATGAACGTATTCTGGTGCTGGACGGCGGTATGGGCACCATGATCCAGAGCTATCGACTGAACGAAGCCGATTTTCGTGGTGAACGCTTTGCCGACTGGCCATGCGATCTCAAAGGCAACAACGACCTGCTGGTGCTCAGCAAACCGGAAGTGATCGCCGCTATCCACAACGCCTACTTTGAAGCGGGCGCGGATATCATCGAAACCAACACCTTCAACTCCACGACCATTGCGATGGCGGATTACCAGATGGAATCCCTGTCGGCGGAAATCAACTTTGCGGCGGCGAAACTGGCGCGAGCTTGTGCTGATGAGTGGACCGCGCGCACGCCGGAGAAACCGCGCTACGTTGCCGGTGTTCTCGGCCCGACCAACCGCACGGCGTCTATTTCTCCGGACGTCAACGATCCGGCATTCCGCAACATCACTTTTGACCAGCTGGTGGCGGCTTATCGAGAATCCACCAAAGCGCTGGTGGAAGGTGGCGCGGACCTGATCCTGATTGAAACCGTTTTCGACACCCTTAACGCCAAAGCGGCGGTCTTTGCGGTGAAAACGGAGTTTGAAGCGCTGGGCGTTGAGCTGCCGATTATGATCTCCGGCACCATCACCGACGCCTCCGGGCGCACGCTCTCCGGGCAGACCACTGAAGCGTTTTACAACTCCCTGCGCCACGCCGAAGCGCTGACCTTTGGCCTGAACTGTGCGCTGGGGCCAGACGAACTGCGCCAGTACGTACAGGAACTGTCGCGTATTGCGGAATGCTATGTCACCGCCCACCCGAACGCCGGGCTGCCCAACGCCTTTGGTGAATACGATCTCGACGCCGACACGATGGCAAAACAGATACGTGAATGGGCGCAAGCGGGTTTTCTCAATATCGTCGGCGGCTGCTGTGGCACCACGCCACAACATATTGCAGCGATGAGTCGTGCAGTAGAAGGATTAGCGCCGCGCAAACTGCCGGAAATCCCCGTAGCCTGCCGTTTGTCCGGCCTGGAGCCGCTGAACATTGGCGAAGATAGCCTGTTTGTGAACGTGGGTGAACGCACCAACGTCACCGGTTCCGCTAAGTTCAAGCGCCTGATCAAAGAAGAGAAATACAGCGAGGCACTGGATGTGGCCCGCCAGCAGGTGGAAAACGGTGCGCAGATTATCGATATCAACATGGATGAAGGGATGCTCGACGCCGAAGCGGCGATGGTGCGTTTTCTCAATCTGATTGCCGGTGAACCGGATATCGCTCGCGTGCCGATTATGATCGACTCCTCAAAATGGGATGTCATTGAAAAAGGTCTGAAGTGTATCCAGGGCAAAGGCATTGTTAACTCTATCTCGATGAAAGAGGGCGTCGACGCCTTTATCCATCACGCGAAGCTCTTGCGTCGTTACGGTGCGGCAGTGGTGGTAATGGCCTTTGACGAACAGGGACAGGCCGATACCCGCGCACGGAAAATCGAGATTTGCCGTCGGGCGTACAAAATCCTCACCGAAGAGGTTGGCTTCCCGGCTGAAGATATCATCTTCGACCCGAACATCTTCGCGGTCGCAACTGGCATTGAAGAGCACAACAATTACGCACAGGACTTTATCGGCGCGTGTGAAGACATCAAACGTGAACTGCCGCACGCACTGATTTCCGGCGGCGTTTCTAACGTGTCGTTCTCGTTTCGTGGCAACGATCCGGTGCGCGAAGCCATTCACGCGGTGTTCCTCTACTACGCTATTCGCAATGGCATGGATATGGGGATCGTCAACGCCGGGCAACTGGCGATTTACGACGACCTGCCTACCGAACTACGCGACGCGGTGGAGGATGTGATCCTCAACCGTCGCGACGATGGCACCGAGCGTTTACTGGAGCTTGCCGAGAAATATCGCGGCAGCAAAACCGACGACACCGCTAACACCCAGCAGGCGGAGTGGCGCTCGTGGGAAGTGAATAAACGTCTGGAATACTCGCTGGTCAAAGGCATTACCGAGTTTATCGAGCAGGATACCGAAGAAGCCCGCCAGCAGGCTACGCGTCCGATTGAAGTGATTGAAGGCCCGTTGATGGACGGCATGAACGTGGTCGGCGACCTGTTTGGCGAGGGCAAAATGTTCCTGCCGCAGGTGGTGAAATCGGCGCGCGTCATGAAACAGGCGGTGGCGTATCTCGAACCGTTTATTGAAGCCAGCAAAGAGCAGGGTAAAACCAACGGCAAGATGGTGATCGCCACCGTGAAAGGCGATGTCCACGACATCGGTAAAAATATCGTTGGCGTGGTGCTGCAATGTAACAACTACGAAATTGTCGATCTCGGCGTGATGGTGCCTGCGGAAAAAATTCTCCGTACCGCTAAAGAAGTGAATGCTGATTTGATTGGCCTTTCAGGGCTGATCACGCCGTCGCTGGACGAGATGGTTAACGTGGCGAAAGAGATGGAGCGTCAGGGCTTCACCATTCCGCTATTGATTGGCGGCGCGACCACCTCAAAAGCGCACACGGCGGTGAAAATCGAGCAGAACTACAGCGGCCCGACGGTGTATGTGCAGAACGCATCGCGCACCGTTGGTGTGGTGGCGGCGCTGCTTTCCGATACCCAGCGTGATGATTTTGTCGCTCGTACCCGCAAGGAGTACGAAACCGTACGTATTCAGCACGGGCGCAAGAAACCGCGCACACCACCGGTCACGCTGGAAGCGGCGCGCGATAACGATTTCGCTTTTGACTGGCAGGCTTACACGCCGCCGGTGGCGCACCGTCTCGGCGTGCAGGAAGTCGAAGCCAGCATCGAAACGCTGCGTAATTACATCGACTGGACGCCGTTCTTTATGACCTGGTCGCTGGCCGGGAAGTATCCGCGCATTCTGGAAGATGAAGTGGTGGGCGTTGAGGCGCAGCGGCTGTTTAAAGACGCCAACGACATGCTGGATAAATTAAGCGCCGAGAAAACGCTGAATCCGCGTGGCGTGGTGGGCCTGTTCCCGGCAAACCGTGTGGGCGATGACATTGAAATCTACCGTGACGAAACGCGTACCCATGTGATCAACGTCAGCCACCATCTGCGTCAACAGACCGAAAAAACAGGCTTCGCTAACTACTGTCTCGCTGACTTCGTTGCGCCGAAGCTTTCTGGTAAAGCAGATTACATCGGCGCATTTGCCGTGACTGGCGGGCTGGAAGAGGACGCACTGGCTGATGCCTTTGAAGCACAGCATGATGATTACAACAAAATCATGGTGAAAGCGCTTGCCGACCGTCTGGCGGAAGCCTTTGCTGAGTATCTCCATGAGCGTGTGCGTAAAGTCTACTGGGGCTATGCGCCGAACGAGAACCTCAGCAACGAAGAGCTGATCCGCGAAAACTACCAGGGCATCCGTCCGGCACCGGGCTATCCGGCCTGCCCGGAACATACGGAAAAAGCCACCATCTGGGAGCTGCTGGAAGTGGAAAAACACACTGGCATGAAACTCACAGAATCTTTCGCCATGTGGCCCGGTGCATCGGTTTCGGGTTGGTACTTCAGCCACCCGGACAGCAAGTACTACGCTGTAGCACAAATTCAGCGCGATCAGGTTGAAGATTATGCCCGCCGTAAAGGTATGAGCGTTACCGAAGTTGAGCGCTGGCTGGCACCGAATCTGGGGTATGACGCGGACTGATTCACAAATCTGTCACTTTTCCTTACAACAAACAGGGCGCTCAATGAGTGCCCTGTCTCTTTATTAATATGAAACACTTATACTGGAAACAGGCTGGAATAATCTTAGCCGGAAAAACGAATGTCAAAAGGCACAGTAAAGATGCCAGTCAGCGTGTTTCCGGTCCTTTGGTCATTCAATTGCTTCAGGAACATATAACGATAAGGAGAACCTGAACTCGTGTTAACGCTGCTTCACCTGCTTTCTGCCGTCGCCCTGCTGGTCTGGGGGACTCATATTGTTCGAACCGGCGTAATGCGCGTCTTCGGCGCGCGTTTGCGTACTGTCCTTAGCCGGAGCGTCGAAAAAAAGCCGCTCGCCTTTTGCGCGGGGATCGGCGTTACCGCACTGGTACAGAGCAGTAATGCCACCACCATGCTGGTGACCTCGTTTGTCGCTCAGGATCTGGTAGCCCTCGCACCGGCTCTGGTCATTGTGCTGGGTGCAGATGTCGGGACGGCGCTGATGGCGCGTATTCTCACCTTCGATTTATCCTGGCTGTCACCGTTACTTATTTTTATCGGCGTGATTTTTTTCCTCGGACGCAAACAGTCACGCGCCGGGCAACTGGGCCGCGTCGGTATTGGTCTTGGGCTGATTTTACTGGCGCTGGAGTTGATTGTGCAGGCCGTAACGCCGATCACTCAGGCAAACGGCGTTCAGGTGATCTTTGCCTCGCTGACCGGCGATATTCTGCTGGATGCGCTGATTGGCGCGATGTTCGCCATTATCAGCTACTCCAGCCTTGCTGCTGTACTGCTGACCGCGACTCTGACCGCCGCAGGCATTATCTCCTTCCCCGTGGCGCTCTGTCTGGTGATTGGTGCTAACCTCGGTTCCGGTCTGCTGGCAATGCTCAACAACAGTGCCGCCAATGCCGCAGCCCGCCGTGTCGCGCTGGGTAGCCTGCTGTTTAAGCTGGTGGGTAGCCTGATTATCCTGCCGTTTGTTCATTTGCTGGCAGAGACAATGGGGAAGTTGCCATTGCCAAAAGCGGAATTGGTGATCTATTTCCACGTCTTCTACAACCTTGTACGCTGCCTGGTCATGTTGCCATTCGTTGACCCGATGGCACGGTTTTGCAAAACGATTATTCGCGATGAACCGGAACTGGATACCCAGCTACGGCCTAAACATCTGGATGTCAGCGCGCTGGATACGCCCACGCTTGCTCTGGCGAACGCCGCGCGCGAAACCCTGCGCATTGGCGACGCCATGGAACAGATGATGGAAGGGTTGAATAAAGTGATGCACGGTGAGCCACGGCAGGAGAAAGAGCTGCGTAAGCTGGCAGATGATATCAACGTTCTCTACACCGCCATTAAGCTGTATCTGGCGCGGATGCCAAAAGAAGAGCTGGCGGAGGAAGAGTCGCGCCGCTGGGCAGAGATCATCGAAATGTCGCTCAACCTTGAACAGGCCTCCGATATCGTCGAGCGCATGGGCAGCGAAATTGCTGACAAATCACTGGCAGCACGGCGGGCATTTTCGCTTGATGGGTTGAAGGAACTGGATGCGCTCTATGAGCAATTGCTCAGTAATTTAAAACTGGCAATGTCGGTTTTCTTCTCTGGCGATGTTACCAGCGCCCGTCGTTTGCGCCGCAGCAAACATCGTTTTCGCATTCTTAATCGCCGCTATTCCCACGCCCACGTCGATCGCCTGCATCAGCAAAACGTGCAGAGCATTGAAACCAGTTCGCTACATTTAGGCTTACTGGGAGATATGCAGCGCCTGAACTCGCTGTTTTGTTCGGTGGCTTACAGTGTGCTGGAACAGCCGGATGAAGATGAAGGACGGGACGAGTATTAATATTGTGAATCCTGTAGGCCTGATAAGACGCGTCAAGCGTCGCATCAGGCACTATGAACAAGATGCCGGATCATGCATCCGGCAATTCACTTAAAAACGGTGACCAGCTTCCAGCGGAACCGCTTCTTCACCAGCCTTAAACACATAAGTGGTGTTCGGGCCACCCAGCGTAGCGTGACCTTTACTCACTGTGATCCAGTTACCTTCCGGTAGACCAATAATCGTCAGTTCTGGCGCGACGACCAGCAGTTCGCGAATACGCTGCTCACGGGTTTCACCTTTATGGCCTTCCGGCAGCGCGTTGGTGAAGTGCGGGTTGATTTGTAGCGGGAACAGATTTAGCGCATCGAAACCTTGCGGATCGACAATCGGCATATCGTTGGTGGTACGAATAGTTGGGCAAGCAAGGTTAGCGCCTGCGCTCCAGCCAATATACAGAGCGCCACGTTTAACCACGTCAGTAATTGGTGCCAGCAGCCCGCGCTCGCGGCACTGTTTCAGCAACTGGAAAGTATTCCCGCCGCCGACAATCACGATCTCAGCATTTTCAATCGCGGCAACGGGATCGACAACGCTATGAATACCGGTGACAGAAACACCCAGCGGAGCGAGAACCGCAGCCGTTTTCGCTGTGTAATCATCCCAGGTCTGCGTTACGCCAGCGAAAGGGATAAACACCGCTGAGCGGCGACCCTGCAACTGTTCAGCAATTAGCGGCAGTGCATGTTCCAGCCAGGCTTTACCCGGCAGCGTCGAGTTACTCAATAAAAGCAGTTCCATTACTTCTCCGGTTAGTAAGAAATCACGGGAGGCATGCTACCACTGCGAATTTAACCACTTACTGACATGGCTCACGATGTCGCACATTGCTTCTGGAAAGTGATTTGAGCAGGTAACGAATTCAAGCCAATGGAAATAACAAATAGTTCGCTCATGACTATTTTTTATCAACCCAAAGGTACGGTATATTCCGTTTTTTACAGGAGAATTTATGCTGCCCGACTCATCAGTCCGTTTAAATAAATACATCAGCGAAAGCGGAATTTGCTCACGCCGCGAAGCGGATCGCTATATCGAGCAAGGCAATGTGTTCCTTAATGGCAAGCGAGCCACCATTGGCGATCAGGTGAAACCCGGCGACGTTGTGAAAGTAAACGGTCAGTTGATTGAGCCTCGGGAAGCCGAAGATTTGGTACTTATCGCCCTGAACAAGCCCGTCGGTATTGTCAGCACCACCGAAGATGGCGAGCGCGATAACATTGTCGATTTCGTTAACCACAGCAAACGCGTGTTCCCGATTGGCCGCCTGGATAAAGACTCCCAGGGGCTGATTTTCCTCACCAATCACGGCGATCTGGTGAATAAGATCCTGCGTGCTGGCAATGATCATGAGAAAGAGTATCTGGTGACGGTCGATAAACCGATTACCGAGGAGTTTATTCGCGGCATGAGTGCGGGGGTGCCAATCCTCGGGACAGTGACCAAAAAGTGCAAAGTTAAAAAAGAAGCGCCGTTTGTCTTCCGCATTACCCTGGTGCAGGGGCTGAACCGTCAGATCCGGCGCATGTGCGAGCATTTCGGCTATGAAGTGAAAAAGCTGGAACGCACGCGCATCATGAACGTTAGCTTAAGCGGCATTCCGCTGGGGGAATGGCGCGATTTAACCGACGATGAGTTAATCGACCTCTTTAAGCTCATTGAAAATTCCTCTTCCGAGGTAAAACCTAAAGCGAAGGCCAAACCGAAAACAGCGGGCATCAAACGTCCAGTCGTTAAGATGGAAAAAACGGCGGAAAAAGGCGGTCGCCCGGCGTCCAACGGTAAGCGTTTTACCTCGCCGGGGCGTAAAAAGAAGGGGCGCTGATTAACGCCTCAGACTGATGAAAACGGCCCAAAAGTGCCCGGACAGTCCCCTCGCCCCTTCGGGAAAAGGGTTAGGGTGAGGGGAAAATTGTGTTCACACTGACGAGTGAAAATCTCAGGCGTTGATTGTGGATTAGCGCCTGCCGCGCGTCGACGTATTTGCTGACCAGCTAAATGACGCTTCAGGATCCGGTTTATAAGCCTGCTTTTTCTTCAACTGGCGGGCTTTTTTCGCTTCAGCCTCACGCTCGACCATTAATTTATCGATGTACTCTTTCTTAATGCTGTTGGTTTCGGAGTTGGTCAGTACGCGACCATGCGCAATCCGCGCCCGATCCAGCAGTGTTTTAAGTTCACGCTGCTCGCGTTCAGTCATCTCTTTTTGGGTAATACGGGGGAGTGCCATGATGGTGCCCTCAGTGAGCCAGAGAGTTCAGTGTACGGGAATTCGTTTGCGAGCAGAACTGATAATATTCATTTTGCCTTCTCTTAACTATTTATCTCTTTCGATAATTAGTTAGAGATGCGGATAAAAAATTAAAGGCAATTATTCTCCGATAAAGACGCTGGTTAACAGGGAATAGACTCGTTTATTTATGGGCATAATGACAAGAAAAACAATACGGCCCGAAATAATGTCTTCCGGGCCATACTGTGTTTACTCAAACAAATTAAAATGCAGCTTCTGCACCACCTGCTCGGCATCTTCGCCGGGCACCAGGAAGCACAGGTTATGGCTGGATGCGCCATAACAAATCATGCGAATGTTGAACGGTTCCAGTACGCCGAATACCTCTTTGCCAACGCCGCAGGCTTTTGACAGGTCATTGCCAATCAACGCGACCAGCGCCAGACCTTCTTCCACCTCCACCCGACACAGTGCGGAAAGCTCCATCAGCAGAGATTGCGTCAGCAACGTATCGCCAGTGGAGGTTGAACCGGTGGTATCAAGGGTTAATGCCACGCTCACTTCTGACGTGGTGATTAAGTCTACCGAAATATTATGCCGCGCGAGGATGCCGAAAACTTCCGCGAGGAAACCGCGAGAATGCAGCATATTCAGGCTGTGCAAAGTGAGCAGAGTCTGATTGCGACGAAGCGCCAGAGCGCGGAACAGCGGCGGATTTTCAGTTTTATTGCACACCAGCGTACCACCTGCGCGTGGGTCTTTGCTGGAGCCGACAAAGACTGGGATATCGCTGCGTACTGCGGGTAGCAACGTTGCCGGATGCAGTACTTTTGCACCAAAAGTTGCCATCTCTGCCGCTTCGGCAAACGCGATTTCATCAATGCGTTTTGCTGCGGAAACCACGCGTGGATCGGTGGTGTAGATGCCCGGGACGTCGGTCCAGATATCAACACGAGATGCGTGTAAAGCCTCCGCCAGCAAGGCTGCCGTATAATCGCTGCCTCCACGGCCAAGCGTCGTTGTACGACCTTTATTTTCGCTGCCGATAAATCCCTGGGTGATCACTAAGCCTTCATTGAGGCGTGGGAGCAGCTGCAGCGCGGCCAGTTCCGCCAGCGCGGCTACATCTGGCTCTGCACGACCAAATCGATCGTTGGTACGCATCACTTTACGTACATCAAACCACTGTGCCTGAACATCGCGTTCGCGCAGGATCTCGACAAACAGCAGGGTCGACATCAGCTCGCCGTGGCTGACCAGTTCATCTGTCAGGGCCGGAGACGTTGCCAGCGCCGCCGCTTCTGCCAGAACAGTAATATTCTCCAGCAGACGTTCAATCTCTTCACGGATAACGTTCGGGTAACGCAGACGTTCCAGAATGGCAAACTGGATATTGCGGATTGCGTCGAGTTTTTCGAATCGCTCGCCAGGTTCCAGTCCTTCAGCTAAAGCGACCAGTAGATTAGTGATACCAGCAGAAGCCGAGAGGACAACTAAACGTACGTTGGCATCAGAAAGCACAATATCAGCGCTGCGGTTCATGGCGTCAAAATCAGCTACGCTGGTACCGCCAAATTTGGAGACAACAATTTCAGACATAACTACCTCGTGTCAGGGGATCCATTTTCAGCCTTGGCACAAGGGAAGAGCGGAAGACGGGTGGGCGCAGAGCGATACTTCGCTACTATTTTCACCCAGAAGTGCTCCACCACTTGCGAAACGCCCGACTGCGAACGCTTCTGGTGACAACCCAGGGGATTCAGCCCCTGTAGCCGATGATGAACGTAGCCAGCCGTTCAATCACCTCGGCGATGCACCCCCTCAGGTGTTATCACAGGACTGGCTCCTCCAACACCGTTACTTGGGCAACGCGCCTCTTCTGGCCTGCGCTAGCGCAGGTAGTACATTTATAAATAAAGGGTGAGCGGGGCGGTTGTCAACGATGGGGTCATGCGGATTTTTCATCCACTCCTGGCGGTCAGTAGTTCAGCTAATAAATGCTTCACTGCGCTAAGGGTTTACACTCAACATTACGCTAACGGCACTAAAACCATCACATTTTTCTGTGACTGGCGCTACAATCTTCCAAAGTCACAATTCTCAAAATCAGAAGAGTATTGCTAATGAAAAACATCAATCCAACGCAGACCGCTGCCTGGCAGGCACTACAGAAACACTTCGATGAAATGAAAGACGTTACGATCGCCGATCTTTTTGCTAAAGACGGCGATCGTTTTTCTAAGTTCTCCGCAACCTTCGACGATCAGATGCTGGTGGATTACTCCAAAAACCGCATCACTGAAGAGACGCTGGCGAAATTACAGGATCTGGCGAAAGAGTGCGATCTGGCGGGCGCGATTAAGTCGATGTTCTCTGGCGAGAAGATCAACCGCACTGAAAACCGCGCCGTGCTGCACGTAGCGCTGCGTAACCGTAGCAATACCCCGATTTTGGTTGATGGCAAAGACGTAATGCCGGAAGTCAACGCGGTGCTGGAGAAGATGAAAACCTTCTCAGAAGCGATTATTTCCGGTGAGTGGAAAGGTTATACCGGCAAAGCAATCACTGACGTAGTGAACATCGGGATCGGCGGTTCTGACCTCGGCCCATACATGGTGACCGAAGCTCTGCGTCCGTACAAAAACCACCTGAACATGCACTTTGTTTCTAACGTCGATGGGACTCACATCGCGGAAGTGCTGAAAAAAGTAAACCCGGAAACCACGCTGTTCCTGGTAGCATCTAAAACCTTCACCACTCAGGAAACCATGACCAACGCCCATAGCGCGCGTGACTGGTTCCTGAAAGCGGCAGGTGATGAAAAACACGTTGCAAAACACTTTGCGGCGCTTTCCACCAATGCCAAAGCCGTTGGCGAGTTTGGTATTGATACTGCCAACATGTTCGAGTTCTGGGACTGGGTTGGCGGCCGTTACTCTTTGTGGTCAGCGATTGGCCTGTCGATTGTTCTCTCCATCGGCTTTGATAACTTCGTTGAACTGCTTTCCGGCGCACACGCGATGGACAAGCATTTCTCCACCACGCCTGCCGAGAAAAACCTGCCTGTACTGCTGGCGCTGATTGGCATCTGGTACAACAATTTCTTTGGCGCGGAAACTGAAGCGATTCTGCCGTATGACCAGTATATGCACCGTTTCGCGGCGTACTTCCAGCAGGGCAATATGGAATCCAACGGTAAGTATGTTGACCGTAACGGTAAGGTTGTGGATTACCAGACTGGCCCGATTATCTGGGGTGAACCTGGCACGAACGGTCAGCACGCGTTCTATCAGCTGATCCACCAGGGAACCAAAATGGTACCGTGCGATTTCATCGCTCCGGCTATCACCCATAACCCGCTCTCTGATCATCACCAGAAACTGCTGTCTAACTTCTTCGCCCAGACCGAAGCGCTGGCGTTTGGTAAATCCCGCGAAGTGGTTGAGCAGGAATATCGCGATCAGGGTAAAGATCCGGCAACGCTTGACTACGTGGTGCCGTTCAAAGTGTTCGAAGGTAACCGCCCGACCAACTCCATCCTGCTGCGTGAAATCACTCCGTTCAGCCTGGGTGCGTTGATTGCGCTGTATGAGCACAAAATCTTTACTCAGGGCGTGATCCTGAACATCTTCACCTTCGACCAGTGGGGCGTGGAGCTGGGTAAACAACTGGCGAACCGTATTCTGCCAGAGCTGAAAGATGATAAAGAAATCAGCAGCCACGATAGCTCGACCAATGGTCTGATTAACCGCTATAAAGCGTGGCGCGGTTAATCATTGTCGATATGTAGGCCGGATAAGGCGTTCACGCCGCATCCGGCAACCGATGCCTGATGCGACGCGGTCGCGTCTTATCAGGCCTACAGGTCGATGCCGATATGTACATCGTATTCGGCAATTAATACATAGCACGATTGATTAAATAACCTTAATAACAATGCCGACGTTATGTC
>ENA-UEQB01002489-UEQB01002489.1-human-gut-metagenome-genome-assembly--contig:-NODE-2489-length-13155-cov-3.610720_pt1 | contig 13155 bp, 9 predicted proteins | sample MGYA00242901_ERZ507918 | MGnify/ENA primary metagenome ERZ507918 (study PRJEB26167, sample SAMN06115405) | human gut metagenome | host: Homo sapiens | place: China:Sichuan | collected 2016-04-06... | reverse complement strand
AAACTGCGCAGCAAAAATGGAAGATGCGATCAAAAAAATCCCGGGTGTCAACGATGCAAGCGTAAGCTTTATGACACAGAAAATGAGCATTGATGCAGAGGATGCAAAATTCGACGAGATTATGAAAGAAGTCGTTGCTGTTTGTGCAAAGGTTGAGCCGGACTGCAAAATCTTATTTTAATGAATCAATGGCTGCTGCGTGATGCGGCAGCCATTTCTATCCCAAGGAGAGTAATTTGTGCCTGCGGCATAAAGTCTGCAGGTTACAGAAAGGCATGGTAAATAATATGACAAAGAAACAGAAAAAGATGCTTTACCGCATCATTGTCACATTTCTGCTGTTTGCAGTCCTGATGGTCTGTGAACACACGGGACGGATGGACGGATGGAACAAAATTGTGTTATTTGTGATTTATCTGGTTCCGTATCTGGTAATTGGTTATGATATTGTATACAAGGCGGCACGAAACATCAGCCACGGACAGGTGTTTGATGAGAATTTCCTTATGATGATCGCCACATTCGGAGCGTTTGGCGTAGGTGAATATTCCGAGGCTGTCGCTGTTATGCTGTTTTATCAGGTAGGCGAACTGTTCCAGGGCTATGCGGTTGGAAAATCCCGCCAGTCCATTTCTGATATGATGGACATTTGTCCGGAATATGCCAATATCGAGGAAGACGGAGTTTTAAAACAGGTTGATCCGGATGATGTGGAAGTTGGAAGCATTATCGTAGTGAAACCAGGGGAGCGTATTCCTTTGGACGGTATTGTTGTGGAGGGTGAATCCCTGATCGATACCGCAGCACTGACCGGCGAGTCGGTACCAAGAAGTGCAAAAGCCGGGGATGAGATCATCAGTGGTTGTGTGAACGGAAGCGGAACATTAAAAGTAAAAACAACAAAAGAGTTTGATGATTCTACGGTTGCAAAGATTCTGGAACTTGTGGAGAATGCAAGCAGCAAAAAAGCAAAAGTTGAGAATTTCATCACACGTTTTGCAAAATACTATACTCCGGTTGTCACGATCGGTGCAGTGATCCTCGCAATTTTGCCGCCACTGATCCTTGGCGGCGGATGGGCAGAATGGATTCAGAGAGCATGTATTTTCCTTGTTATTTCCTGCCCGTGTGCGTTGGTGATCTCCGTTCCTTTAGGATTCTTCGGAGGAATCGGTGCAGCGTCTAAGATCGGTGTCCTTGTAAAAGGAAGCAACTATTTAGAGGCAGTGGCAGAGATGACCACAATTGTTTTTGATAAGACCGGAACACTGACCAAAGGCGAGTTTAAAGTGACAGATGTCATCACCGAAAACAGTTCCAAAGAGGAACTGATCGAACTTGCAGCATTGGGAGAAGGCTATTCCAATCATCCAATCGCAAATTCCATCCGTGAAGCTTACGGAAAAGAGCTGGATTTAAACCGTGTGACAAACACAGAGGAAATCGCAGGACACGGAATCAAAGCTGTGATCGACGGAAAAACCGTATTACTCGGAAATGAAAAACTCATGAAGTCAGAGAGTATTTTTTATACACCTTGCAAGAGCATGGGAACAGTTGTTTATGTGGCATGCAATGGAGTATTTGAAGGAGCGGTTGTCATCTCCGATACCATTAAAGATGGAGCAAAAGAGGCAATCCACGACATGAAACAGGTAGGTGTCAGACATACAGTCATGCTGACCGGAGACCGCAGAGAGGCAGCAGAGACAGTGGCACAGACACTTGGTATTGATGAGGTACATGCAGAACTGTTACCGGGTGGTAAAGTAGAGCAGGTGGAAGCACTCTTAAAAGCCGAAAAGCAAAAAGAGCGTCTTGCATTTGTTGGAGATGGAATCAATGATGCTCCGGTACTCACCAGAGCGGACATTGGAATTGCAATGGGAAGCATGGGCTCCGATGCGGCGATCGAAGCAGCAGATATTGTCCTGATGGATGATGATGTGACCAAGATCGCATCGGTTGTTAGGATTGCAAGAAAGACACTCCGCATTGTAAAACAGAACATTGTATTTGCACTTGCAATAAAAGCACTTGTTCTGATCCTCGGCGCACTTGGTATGGCGAATATGTGGGAGGCCGTATTTGCGGATGTAGGAGTTTCTGTCATCGCAATCTTAAATTCCATGCGTACTTTAAATGAAAAGTAAAAAGAAATATTCATAGTAGTCAAAATAAAAATTCGGATTCTCAGTCAAAAATTGTCAGAAATAAGTTGACTTTATATCTGTAAAAAAGTACTATTTTTGTAGGAGAAAGGATGACATAAATGAGACAGTCCTAAAATAGCAACGGAGAAAGGGAAAATGAACAAGATCCTTGATTTGATTTTTGAAGATGTAAAGAATGAGAATGAAACAAAGAAAACAGCGGTGACACTGCGTATCAGTGCGCTGATCTTCATTGGATATTTTCTCTGCCTTATGGCAGTTTTCTGTAGCATGGGCGACTGGATGAATGTGGGTGGCTGTCTGGTGTGCGGAGTATGCTATGTGTTATCTTTTTACACAACGTACTGGAATCACACAAGAGAGTCAGCGTGGATCTCACAGATACTTATGATCGTGTGGATCATCCTGTTTATTGTGATGTTTGGCTGGGATTGCGGAGTACAGCATTATCTGTTTGCATTTCTTGCGCTGAACTTTACGGTGAGTACTGCAGGAGAGCGGAGAAAAGTGCTGAATGCTGTCGGAGCATGTGCACTCCGTCTGGCTTTGTATGCCTACGCCCGGAATTTTGAACCATACAGCCCGCTGGATCCCGGCATAAGTGTTCTGATACAGATTTTAAATACCATTTTTATTTTTGCGCAGATCACCGCTATTATGATCATATTTACGAAGGATGCCCAGAAAATGGAACAGAAGCTTGTACGGTATAATACAAAATTGCAAAAGATCGCTTCTGTTGACGCACTTACCGGTCTTTGGAACCGCCGGAGCATGTGGGAATATATCCGTGCAGTGGAGTATGATTATGAAATAGGAAATGCAGGCTTTGTATCGATCGCCATTGCAGATATTGATTTCTTTAAAAGGATCAATGATACCTATGGGCATGATGCAGGTGATGAAGTGTTAAAGGCAGTGGCTGAACTTTTCATGGACAAAATGAAAACATATGGAAGGGTGTGCCGCTGGGGAGGCGAGGAGTTCCTGTTTGTATTTTATGGCAGAAACGGCGATGCGGCATATGATGTGTTGCAGGAGATTTATGACGAGATCCACAGGCTGACGGTGTCGTATGAAAATGAGGAGATCCGCATTACCATGACGTTTGGACTGGAAGAGTACGATAAGAACGATGGTATGGAAATGGCGATCCGCAGGGCAGATGAGAAGTTATATCAGGGAAAAGAGACCGGACGCGATAAGATCGTTTATTGAAGCAGGTGGCGTATCTGAAAAAAATATGCATATTATGCAGAAAATACTATGGAATTTTTTGGAAAAATAAGGTATAATATGCTATATTGTGAAAAGGCTTACATGATAACAAGAGAGGAGTTAACGAAAAACAATGGAAGAAAATAAATATCGTTATAATGACATTTCGGAACGATTGCGGAGAATGAATAGAATATATATGGGAGCCACGATCTTTATGGCGGCACTGATTTTGTTGTATCTGTGGATGAAACAGATGAATCATAACATCAAGACGGTGACCGTCTATGGAAATACGGTTCTTTTACTTGCATTTACCGTGGTGAACGCGGTTATTTATTGCAGGAATAAGGCAACAAGCAAGTTAAAAGTGGCGGTAACCATGGAGATGGGAATTGAGTATTTGCTGATTGGTATGCAGACAGATGCGCATTTTATTACCTATATACTGATTGTTTCTCTTGCATTACAGATTCCTTATTATGATAAAAAGGGATTAAGGAGAACCTCAATTGGACTTGGAATTTTATATATCCTTGTGACTGTTGTACAGTCTGTCAAGGGAATTATTGTGATAGATGTGGATACCATCTGTGGTATCTGGGGTGTGCTTGGAATTCTCTTTATCATCGCAAAAATCGGTGATATCACGATTATGTTTAATGATGATGCACTTGGCTCTATCGCAGAAGAACATGAGAAGGAAAAACGGGTACTGGAAGGGGTGCTTGGCATTTCACAATCTATCCAGACAGAATCTGTAAAGAGCGGTGAACTGATCGAAAAGCTGGTTGGCGTGACAGAATCTGTAACAAACAGCATGCAGGAGATTTCAGCTTCTGCCAATACAACCGCAGGCAGCATTGAAGAACAGAGTACAATGACCAATTCCATTCAGGATGCAATTGGTGTAACCGGAGAGAGTTCAAAGCAGATGGTGGATATTGCAATGAATTCCAACGAGAGTATTCAGGAAAATATCCGTGTAATGGAAGAATTAAGGACACAGTCAGAACTGATCACGAATACAAACCACGAAGTGACGACCGCAATGACAAAGCTTCAGAACAAAACAAAAGAAGTGGAAGAGATTGCAGGAATGATCTTAAATATTTCCAGCCAGACGAATCTTCTTGCACTGAATGCATCGATCGAAAGTGCAAGAGCCGGTGAGGCAGGCCGCGGATTTGCTGTCGTGGCAGAACAGATCAGACAGCTTGCAGAGCAGACAAAGAATTCTACGGAGCAGATCACGAGAATCGTCAATGAGCTGAATGAGAATGCCAATGAAGTAGTTTCTTCTGTGGAAGAATCTGTAGAGGCCGTTGAGAGCCAGAATCAGAAGATCGTTGCAGCATCTGAGACATTGAACCGTAAGATGACAGATCTGATCGATCATATCGAGGAAGTAAACCGGCAGGTGGATGGACTTTCTGAGTCTAATAATAAGATCGTGGAAAATATATCCCAGTTGTCTGCTGCAACAGAGGAAGTGACCGCAAGTGCAGAACAGGTACATGGCATGAGTGAACAGAATCTCCAGTTTGCAGAGCAGGTACAGCAGGCAGTAGATAAGATGCGTGCAACGGCAGATGATCTGAAAAAGTATTTATAAGAAAAGAGCTGCAGGATGCAGCCCTAAAGAAAGGAAAAATGTTCCAGAGCGAAGGCGATACCGTCTTCGCTCGCTTTTTTTGTGACAAAGGACACCCGGTCAAAAAGAGAAGCCGGGTATGCATTTCCCATCGCAACACTGTTCGGGAGATAGGAGAGCATCGGAAGATCATTGTTGCTGTCTCCGAATGCATAGGCATCCTCTTTTGACAGATTGTAATGATCAAGGACAAACTGGATTCCGGTTGCTTTGCTGTAGCCGTGAGGGACAAATTCCCGGAATGTGCCGCCCCGGTCAATGCAGTTGAAATGTACGTCGCTGATCTTTCGGAAAGCCTGCAGCTGCTCTTTGTCCTGAAACCAGATAACAAATTTATCACAGATAAAATCCGGTGACTCCAGATCCGTTGGCATTGTATAACCGCGTTTCACGAAAGCGTCATATTGTGCCACGGCATCCGGATGAATGACCGGACGGACCGGATCATAAGCAACCGCAGTGGATGATTCGAAAACAATGTCCACATTGGTGTCTCTTGCTGCTTTTAACAGTTCCATTGTAATTTCATGGGACTGTGTGACATGTAAAAGATTCTTTCCGCCGCAGTAAATATCAGTGCCGCATCCGCAGACAAATCCGTCAAAGCCGACTTCCTGAAAGCGTGGTTCCACGTTCTGGATACATCTTCCGGTATTTAAAAACATCAGGTTTCCGTTTGCTCTGGCTTTTCGTATCGCAGTGATGGCACTCTGTGGTATGGAACCGTCGATTTCGGAAGTTAAAGTTCCGTCTATATCAAAAAAAGCTATTTTTTTCATTTGGGATTCTCCTTTTCCATCGTATTTCAAACGATTGCATTGTATAGTATTTCTTGGAAATAGTCAAAGAAAATATGAAAAATCAGTAAATTCGGATACCATAAGCATGAAAAATATGGTAAAATATGTATAACTTTGATGAACACGGAGGTTTCGGATAATTATGGAGCAGGATAACAGTAAAGTGGCCTGGGGGAAAGCCTTAAAACCGATATTTGCATTGTTGCTTGTCATTGTTTTATGGCAGGTGCTTGTATTGGAAATGTTAAAGAATGGAATCATCAGCACGTTGATTGCAGTTGTGCTGGTAAGTGCGGTCAGTGTTGTGATTTTTGGGATCGTATTCTGGGTTGTGAAATCACTGCTGAACCAGTTTCTTACAATAGCCCAGGGAAAAACAGAAGATGAACAGGAGCAGACGAAGATCGGAGAAAAAGCTGATGGAGCGTGAGGACGACATCGGATTGATGATGCGTTCCGTACATGATTCCATCAGTTCATTTGCAACTGTGATTTCCGGTATCAAAACAGCAACAGAAGAATTAAAATCTGTATCCGATGATTTTAATAATATCTTTCATGATATGGAAGATTCCTTGAAGATCACACAGGATTCAACGCATACGATCGCAGATAACACTGTGACGCAGGCAGCACAGACGGCAGATATGAAAGAGAAGATCGATGCGATCGGCGATCTGATCGCTATGATTTCCGAGAATGTCGATGCCTTGAATGCAAGTGCAGATAAGATGCAGGAATGTAATGAGTCTGCTGAAAATATTATGGGAGAACTGATCGACATCAGTAAGAAGAATGGGGAAGCGATTGAGAATGTAAGAGGGCAGTCTAAGCTTACCAATGATTCTGCCCAGCAGATCCAGACAGTTACCGATATTATTGCAGATATTTCCAATCAGACCAACCTGCTTGCATTAAATGCAAGTATTGAGGCAGCCAGAGCGGGGGAACACGGAAGAGGGTTTGCCGTTGTTGCAGAGCAGATCCGCACCTTGGCAGATCAGTCAAGAGAGTCAACCGAACGCATCAACCAGCTTGTTGCAGATCTTATGGATAAGGCAAATGTGAGCGTGGAGATCACTGAGAAGGTATCTGAGGCAGTGAGCCTCCAGAATGAGAAGATCGATCAGACAAAGGAAATCTTTACAACATTAAACAGTGAGATTGGTCAGGTCGGAAGTGCAATCGAAGGCATCAGTTCTGAGGTGGAAGAATTAAAGAGCCACAGTGATATCATTGAGACAGAGACGGTTTCCCTGAAAGAATTTGCAGATCAGAATGCAGAGAGTGCACAGATCACGATCGAGCATATGAACGAGTTAGACAGCACGGTCGACAAGTGCAATGCAGCTACAGGCCGTGTGGTTGGAGTTTCTGACAAGTTGATCGGTTATGTGCATGAGACAGAGGACAGAAAGAAAATATTACCAATCAAATAATACATAAAAAATTTATTGCGTTGTAAAAACAACAGAAAAATGAAAGTGTTTTTATTACAATCTGTACATACCTCGTAACAAGCGCTGGTGTGCAGGGGTAGCCCCCTGTATATCAGCGTTTTACATTACAACATTTCATAAAAAGGAGATTACACAATATGGAACAGAAAATGTTTTGTTTTCAGTGTGAACAGACTGCGGGATGCAGTGGATGTACAGGAAATGCAGGTGTGTGTGGCAAATCTGCAAATACAGCAAAATTACAGGATGAACTGACCGGAGCATTGATCGGTCTTGCAAAATCCTGTGGAAATAATCCCAAAACAGAAAATACCGACCGTATTATCATCGAAGGTTTATTTACAACGATCACGAATGTGAATTTCAATGATGAGACTTTAAAAGAGATGATCGCAAAGGTCAAAGCAGAAAAAAATAAAATTGTACCGGACTGCAGTGTCTGTCAGAATCCATGTGGTAACACAGACGATTATGACATGAACAATCTGTGGAATGACAATGAGGATATCCGTTCCTTAAAATCACTGATTTTATTTGGAATCCGCGGTATGGCAGCTTATGCTTATCATGCGATGGTGTTAGGTTATACCTCAGATGAAGTGAACAGCTTCTTTTGCCGCGCATTATCCGTGATCGGTTATGACATGGATATGGATCTTCTGCTTCCGGTCGTACTCGAAGTAGGAGAGAAAAACTTAATCTGTATGGAATTATTAGATAAGGCAAATACAGAGACATTTGGAACACCGGCACCAACCACAGTTCCATTGTCCGTAGAAAAAGGCCCATTTATTGTGATCACTGGACATGATCTTTATGACCTGAAACTGTTATTAGAGCAGACAAAGGATAAAGGAATCAATATTTACACCCACGGAGAGATGCTCCCGGCACATGCTTATCCGGAATTGAAGAAATATCCGCATTTAAAAGGAAATTTTGGAACTGCATGGCAGAACCAGCAGAAGGAATTTGATCATCTTCCGGCACCAATCCTTTATACAACAAACTGTCTGATGCCGGTAAAACCAAGCTATGCAGACCGTGTATTTACGACAGAGGTGGTTTCTTATCCTGAGATGGTTCACATAGGGGAAGAAAAAGACTTTACCCCGGTCATTGAGAAAGCATTAGAGCTTGGCGGCTATGAAGCTGACCGTGAGATGACAGGGATCAATGGCGGTAAGACGGTCATGACCGGTTTTGGACATGGAACCGTGTTAGGAGTTGCAGATCAGGTAATTGATGCTGTGAAATCCGGAGCAATCAGCCACTTTTTCTTAGTGGGAGGCTGTGACGGAGCAAGAGTTGGAAGAAACTACTATACGGAATTTGTAAAACAGACACCAAAGGATTCTGTCATTCTCACGCTTGCCTGTGGAAAATACCGTTTTAATGACCTTGATCTTGGAACCATCGGCGGACTTCCAAGAATTATGGATATGGGACAGTGTAACGATGCTTACAGTGCAATCAAGGTTGCAATTGCGCTCGCAGAAGCGTTTGACTGCAACGTGAACGAACTTCCACTTTCCATGGTATTGTCCTGGTATGAGCAGAAAGCAGTCTGCATTTTACTGACGCTTCTGCATCTTGGGATTAAAAATATTTATCTCGGACCAACCCTGCCGGCGTTCATCTCACCGAATATTTTGAATTATCTGGTAGAAAATTATCAGATTTCTCCGATCAGCACCCCGGAGGAAGATCTGAAAAAAATACTTGGCTGATTGAAGTCTGCCATTTGTATTCGAACATAGAGTGTGCTAGAATAAGGCTGTTGCACTGTTAAAAGTGTGTCAGTCTTATTCTGCGCAGATTATGCACAAAAGAGATAAGGCGGAAGTTTTATTTGACAGTACAAGAGGAGATTTTTATGGAAAAAGAGACAGAAAAACAGAATCTTGGGAGTGGCAGCATTCCCGGTTTAATGATAAAACTGGCGGTGCCTACAATTATCGCACAGCTTGTAAACCTTCTATATAATTTGGTTGACCGTATTTATATCGGACATATCCGCGAGGTGGGGGATATTGCACTGACCGGACTCGGGTTATGTTTTCCGGTACTTATGATGGTTACGGCATTTGCAATGCTCATAGGTTCCGGGGGAGCACCGAGAGCCGCAATTTATATGGGAAAAGGGGACAATGAGACAGCGGAGCGTATTCTTGGAAACAGTGTGACAAGCCTGATCGTAATCTCGGTTGTGCTGACCATCTTTCTGGAAGCAGTCGCGGAGCCGATTCTGTGGATGTTTGGCGCGAGTGAGAAAACCTTGCCATTTGCATTGGGATATATGCGGATCTATGTGGCGGGGAGTATTTTTGTCATGATGACGCTGGGATTGAATATGTTTATCACAACACAGGGATTTGCAAAGATCAGTATGAAGACAGTTCTGATCGGAGCAATTTGCAATATCATTCTTGATCCTTTATTTATTTTTGCATTTCATATGGGCGTAAAGGGCGCGGCCGTTGCAACGATTCTCTCACAGGCAGTTTCCGCCGTGTGGGTGTTTTCTTTTTTGAATGGAAAACAGACAAAACTTCGTATCCGAAAAGAATATTTAAAAGTACAGCCGCAGATCATTCTTCCGGTCATGGGACTTGGTCTGGCATCATTTGTCATGAATATTACGGAGAGCCTTATAAACATTGCATTTAATGCGTCCCTGTCGAAATACGGCGGAGATGTGGCAGTGGGAGCGATGACGATCCTTGCAAGTATTATGCAGTTACAGTTCATGCCGGTGCAGGGGCTTGGACAGGGCGCACAACCGCTTATCAGCTATAACTATGGCGCGGCAAAGGTTGACCGTGTGAAAAAGACGATTCGCATTTTGATCGTGGTAAGTCTCATTTACACGATGGCATTCTGGCTGTTTGTAGAGTGTTTCCCGGGGGTTTTTGTACAGCTGTTCAACAGCAGTTCCCCGGAATTGTATGAGATGACGACGTGGGCTGCCCGGATTTATATGGGCATGACCGGTATCTTTGGAATCCAGATGGCAATCCAGCAGACGTTTATGTCGCTTGGACAGGCAAAACTTTCCTTATTCATTGCATGTTTAAGAAAAATCATCTTGTTGCTCCCACTGATCTATCTGATGCCGATGTTCATTGAGAACAAAGTGTTTGCAGTGTTTTTAGCAGAGCCTGTTTCGGACTTTATTTCGGTTGCAGTGGCTTCCACACTGTTTTTATGTAATATAAAAAAGATTCTGGCAAAGGCGTAAGAATATGACAAAAGATCTGACACAGGGGAAAATTACTCCATTACTTGTAAAATTTACGATACCACTTTTATTTGGAAACATTTTTCAGTTGATGTATAACTCAGTGGACAGCATTATCGTCGGTCAGCTTGTGGGAAAAGAGGCATTGGCGGCGGTCGGCACAAGCAATCCACTGATGACACTTGCAATTTTGTTTGTGAACGGCATGTGTATCGGGGCTTCCATTTTGATGGGAACCCAGTACGGCGCAAAGAAAATGGATGTTTTAAAGCGGCAGATCAGCACGACGATGATTGCAGGAATTGTGTTCTCCATTGCGGTCACGTTGTTTTGCATTCTTTTTGCCAGACCGTTGTTATTACTGATCCGGGTGCAGGAGGAAGTGCTTCCGCTTGCAGTTTCTTATCTGAGAATCGTGTTTTTGGGATTTATTTTTACATTTATCTATAATTTTTTTGCATGCACATTGCGGGCGCTGGGAGACAGCACGACACCGCTCTATTTTCTTGTGGCAAGCTCGGTGCTCAATATCATCGGGGATTTGTTTTTCGTGGCAGTGCTCAGATGGGGCAGCATGGGCTGCGCGGTCGCAACGGTCGTCAGCGAGGCGGTGTGTTGTATGCTTTGCATCATTTACATTAAGAGAAAGGTGCCGGAGTTAAATCTTGGAAAAGCATGGTTTGTATTCGATGGAACGCTGCTGAAACAGACGATCCTCTATGGATGGACGAGTGCGATGCAGCAGGGAACCGTGCAGCTTGGAAAAATCGGTGTGCAGGCAATTGCCAACACAATGGGAGTTTCCGTGATGGCGGCGTATACGATCGTGAACCGCATTGATGATTTTGCGTGCCTTCCGGAACAGAATATTGCGCACTCTATGACGTCTTTTATGGCTCAGAACAGCGGAGCAGGAAAAAAAGAACGTGTGCGAAAGGGATTCTGGGGCGGTATGAAGATCGAACTGGTTTATGGAATGGTCATTTTTCTGGTGTGCTTCTTTTTTGCAGAGCCGGTTGTGCGTTTGTTCGTCAGAGACACAGATGTTGTAAAAGAGGGCGTCACTTATCTGAAACTGATCTCATTTATGTATCTGCTCCCGGCAGTTACGAATGGCATACAGGGATATTTCCGGGGAATCGGAGATCTGAAGATCACTTTGATCAGTAGTATGGTGAATATGGGAGTGCGTGTGCTCGCAGCATTTGTATTTGTGTTTGGCTTTGCAATGAAGGTAGAGACATTCCCGTTTGCGTGTCTGGCAGGATGGATTGCCATGCTGATTACGGAAGGGCCTCTTTTAGTGCGCAGTTATGGGCGTCTGAAGCGCGGAGAGAATGCTGTGATCTAAGACGGATATACAGGATATTGGACATGAATGACAGGGAAAAATGATGGAAGAGAACAGGGCAGAACAATTGTTTTTTTTATGGGAAAAAATTTCAGAAGGAGAAATCCGTCTGCTTCGGGTATTCGGAGAACAGCCGGTCGTGACAGTGCCGGGATTTATCGATGGAAGATGCGTGCAGGAACTGGGCGATTATTGCTTTTCAAGAAGAAAGCTTCCGGAGAATGAGATCCGGTATTCAAGGTACTGCGGAGGTATGTGGGAGAGCGGTCTGTCTGTGTTGAAAGACAAAGAGAAAAAGGATCGTATTTCCTCAGAACAGGAAGAAAATATTATTTCTTTGGAAACAATAGAACGGGATGGAAAACTGCACGAATTATCGGAAAAATATATCAAAGAGGTACAACTTCCGGCAGACATTGTGAAAATAGGAAGCTGTGCGTTTTATAACTGTACGAAAATGGAAAGGATCAGTGTTTATCCAAAACTTGTGGAAGTGGGAAGCGATGCGTTTATGAATTGCCTGAATCTGCGAAGCTTACGGATGTGTGCTGGGGTAGAGGAGCCGACCGGACTAAAACAGCTTCTCGCGCAGATCAAATGGCAGGTGGAAGTATCGTTTGAACAGGAGGACGGAGAGAGAGAGGCAGTTCTTATGTATCCGGAATATTATGAGAGTTATGATGAGATCGGACCGGCGCATATTTTTGAACTGAATCTTACCGGAGAGGGTTTCCGTGCAAGACAGTGCTTTAAGGAGGGTGTCATTTTACTGAATGCCTATGATGAGATTTTCCCACAGGCGTGTGTGGAGGAGTCCGCAGAGGTGCTCATTCCGATGGCGTGGAACCGCTTATATGCTGCATGTGGGCTGTCACCGGAGGCAAGGGCAGATTATGAGGAATATGTGAGGGAACAGTCCGGAAAGGTTTTAACCATTCTTTTAAAGAAAAGAGAGTTAAAACCGTTACATTTCTTCTTTGAGAAAGGATACGGCAGGAAAGAACAGATAGAGGATGCCGTTGCAATCGCATCGCATGAGGAATGGATGGAGGGTGTGGCAAGCCTCATCGCATGGAAGCGGCAGTTATTTGCAGAGCAGACAGAAACTACAGACGTCAGGAGCCGCTATGTGTTTGAAGAATTTTAATATATAATTGCAAAACTCTTACAAATGTAAATTGAATTGTGAAAAATTAACAAAAGATTGAGAAAACACTGGGGAGCGGTCGGTTCTTAGAAGGTAGACACGGCGATAGC
>ENA-UEQB01002479-UEQB01002479.1-human-gut-metagenome-genome-assembly--contig:-NODE-2479-length-13205-cov-7.678321_pt1 | contig 13205 bp, 7 predicted proteins | sample MGYA00242901_ERZ507918 | MGnify/ENA primary metagenome ERZ507918 (study PRJEB26167, sample SAMN06115405) | human gut metagenome | host: Homo sapiens | place: China:Sichuan | collected 2016-04-06... | reverse complement strand
CTTTGCAGGGTGTGCGGTAGTCATCTCTCACGACCGTTGGTTCCTTGACCGTATCTGTACGCATATCCTCGCTTTTGAAGGAGACTCTAATGTATTCTACTTTGAAGGTTCCTATTCAGAATATGAGGAAAACAAATTGAAGCGTCTAGGCAATGAAGAGCCGAAGCGTGTTCGTTATAGAAACCTAATGACTGACTAGTATTTGCTGACAGATTACAAGTTAAATCTCACTTAATATACGAAAGTGAAAGGCTCTGCAAACATTGCAGGGCCTTTATTGTTTTCGAAAGCAATAAAATGTTTATCTCTCTTAAAAGAATGTAGCATAATTGTCATCTAAGTCTAAATAATATTAATTATCTTTGTGCACAGTTTCAATGAAACAAACAATTAGTATTAACTAATAAATTACATTATGTTGAAGAGAATGCGGTCTTTTTTAGTGGTCGTAATGTTGCTGATTACTGTCACAATGAGTGCGCAGGTTACCACAGCAAGTATGAGTGGTAAAGTCACAGCACAAGATGAACCTATTATTGGAGCAACGATTGTTGCTATTCATGAGCCCTCCGGTACCCGCTACGGTACAGTGACTAATGTCAGTGGGCAATTCAATCTGCAAGGCATGCGTACGGGCGGTCCTTACAAAGTCGAAATCACCTATGTAGGCTATCAATCGGCCATTTACACAGGCATTCAGCTCTCGCTGGGAGAGAACTATGTATTGAATGTTTCTTTGAAAGAAAGTTCGGAGTTGCTGGACGAGGTAGTGGTGACCGCCTCAAAGAACAGCAACATGAAGAGTGACCGTGCCGGTGCTATCACAAATATCGGTGAAGAACAAATGGCGATGCTTCCTGCGATCAACCGTAGTATGAACGACGTTATGCGTCTGACTCCGCAAGGGGCCAATACAGGAAATGGTTTTGCAGTAGGTGGTGGTAACTACCGTCAGTCTTCGGTGACAGTCGATGGTGCTGCTTTCAGTAATGCTTTCGGTATTGGATCCAATTTACCGGGTGGCGGTTCTCCTATCTCTCTGGATGCTTTGGAGCAGATAGCCGTATCTGTTACTCCGTTTGACGTTCGTCAGAGTGGATTTATCGGTGGAGCAATCAACGCCGTAACCAAGAGCGGTACAAATGATTTTTACGGAACAGCTTATACTTATCTGACCAATGAAAACCTGAAAGGTAACAAAGTAGGTGATTTGGAGCTGATACGTGAGAAATCTCAGAACTATCTTTATGGTGCCAGTTTGGGTGGTGCTATTATAAAGAATAAGTTATTCTTCTTTGTAAACGGTGAGTATGAAGATAATGTAACTGCGGGCCCTAAAGCACGTGCACGTCAGAATGACAGTGATGACTGGGGACCTAATACTGCCAATATTAATCGTCCGACTGTTGCTAAAATGGATGAAATCCGTAACTATTTTATTAATGAATATGGTTATGATCCGGGACAGTATCAAGGATATTCTATCAAAACTCCTGCTTATAAGATTATGGCGCGTTTGGACTGGAATATTAACGATAACAACAAATTGAACTTCCGTTTTACACGTGCTCATTCCAAGGATAATAGTGGCCCTACGTCTTCAACGTCTCCTATGTACGCCACAGATATTTATCAGGGACCTGCAGTTTCGCAAGGTTCTGGTAATGTGAACAATAATGCTGCTATGTATTTTGAGAATTCTCGTTACTTCAAAGAATACAATTTCACATCGTACGCTTCAGAATGGAACTCCAAATGGTTGGATGGTCGCCTGAATAATGTGACACGTGTGACTTATTCTTTCCAAGATGAACCCAGAAGTTACGGTGGTGCAGCCGATTTCCCGACGATTGATATATTGGAAGGTGGTGCAGTGTACGCTCGTATCGGTCCGGATGTCTTCTCACCGGGCAATCTTGCACAAGCCAGAACATTTGTTCTGACAGATGAATTATCTTATACTGCAGGTATTCATAATTTATTAGCGGGTTTCCAGTTTGAATACAATAAAGCGACGAATGGTTTTATGCAGGCAGGTAACGGATACTATGTTTATGATAGCTGGGATAGCTTCAAGAATAAGACAACTCCGGAAGCTTTTGCAATAACATATTCTAATGCAGATGATTATAGCCAGTTTAAGGCTGAAATGAAAACGCAGCAATATTCATTGTATTTGCAGGATCAGATGAATATCAGTGAGAACTTTAAGTTGATGGCTGGTATCCGTTTTGAAATGCCTAAATACCCTTCTTTGAAGAATAATTATAATGAAGACTTTGCAAAGTGCGAATTTGGTGGAGTCAGATATTCAACTGATCAAGTACCTTCTGCTAAGATTTCCGTATCTCCTCGCGTAGGATTTAATTGGGATATTACAGGAGAACGTAAATATGTACTTCGTGGAGGTACAGGTATTTATGTAGGCCGTTTGCCATTTGTATGGTTAGTATCTGCAGTAGGAAACTCTAACGTCGGTCAGTCTCAGTATTACTATACAAAGAATGCAGGTGCTTTGAAACCTTATTTCCAGCCAACAGTATCCGGTGTATTGAATGAGCTATACCCTAATGGAAGGACTACTAATATTAAAGCTCCTACAGATCCTACAATTATTGACAAGGATTTGAAGATGCCGTCTACCTGGAAAACATCTTTAGCATTTGACACCAAACTTCCGGGTGATATTGATTTCTCTATTGAAGGAATATTTAATAAAGACATCAATCCTGCTGTTATTTCAAATAAGGCATATAAGCCTTCTGAGGCAACAACAACATTCTCTCCGAATGATACACGTGATACCTATTCCAAATATACAGATGCGTCATGGACCAATGCTGCAGGAAAGCAGAATGTCTTTTTCATAGAAAACGGTGGTCATAAAGCCTACTATTATTCAATTACAGCTCAATTAGCGAAGTCATTTGATTTCGGTTTGTATTTATCAGCTGCTTATACCCATTCAAAAGCTAAATCATACAGCGATGGTATTGGTGACCAGGTGACTTCCGCGTACAAGACAAATACATACTCTGTAAATGGAATCAACGAACATGAAACCGGTTACGGTACATATGTTTCTCCTCATCGTGTGGTGGCTTCTGCCGGATACCGTGTTGAGTATGCAAAGAACTTTGCTTCTTCATTATCTTTGGTTTACGAAGGTATGAATATGGGATATGCAGGTGGTTATGGCTACGCTCGTTATTCTTATACCTTCGCAGGTAATATTGTAGGTGATGGTGGAGCAAATAACTTGTTATATATTCCTGCTTCCAGAGAAGAACTGAATAATTGGACTTTTGCAGAGAAAACGTGGAATAGCACATTGAATAAGGCTGTTGACTACAAATTAGGTGATGGTATATATACAGCTGATCAGCAGAGAGATGATTTTTGGGCATATATCAATCAAGATGGTTATTTGAAGAAACACAAAGGTGAATATGCAGAACGTGGTAGTGTTGTCATGCCTTGGCATCATCAGTTGGATTTGAAATTCATGCAGGATTTCTATATGAAAGTAGGCGGTAAGCGTCATACCCTACAGTTCGGTGTTGATATCAAAAATGTCCTGAACCTTTTGAACTCTGATTGGGGATTGTATAAGACTGTAAATAACACCAACCTTTTGGCATATGATGGTAAGAATGCTGAATGCAAGGGGTACACATTCCAGAAGAGCAGTGGTAAAAAGCTGACCGATACTTATACTGATTACAAAGATTTCAGATCTACTTATTCGGTAATGTTTAGCGTTCGCTACATCTTCCATTAATTTAGATCGGGCAAATGATATAAAAAGGCTGCTTCAACATATTTGGAGCAGCCTTTTATTGTATGTGCTTTTATTCTTGTTCGCAATGGTAATGAAATTTGCGACAGTGATAGTTCTATTTTACTAGCCTGCTGTTTCAGATCCTCATCCTCATCACCACCGGATTATGATCACTATACTCCAAGTCCGGAGAGAAATAATCCACCCCTTGAAACTCAGACGAATGGAGGATATAGTCGATTCTCAGCAAATGTTTGAAATATCGGAAAGTGTACATATACCCATGTCCGCAAGTCTGGAAGCCATCTTTCAGTTTATCTCCTTTTACGGTATGATATACGTAGGAAGAAGGAAGAGAGTTAAAGTCACCACATGCCAGAGTAGGATAGGGAGATGCGGAAATTAATTGGCTGATATGTTCGGCTTGTATGGCACGTTTCTTGAAGTTCTCATGCAGGCCATCGGCAAGGGTGAGGACAGCACGTTCGGCGCGGTCCGTGTCGTCCGCACGAAGTTCCTTTTCCAGTTTACGTTTGTTGCGGCTGACCTCCGTAGTCTGCAGATGATTGTTGAACAGGCGGATTGTTTTACCATTGATGTCGATATCGCACCACAGGCTGCAGTTGTTGGAATTGGGGTAGGTGATAAGCTGCTCCTCCCTGATGGGATAACGGCTGAACACAGCCAGTTGCAAAAGGCTTTCTCCGGCAGGAGAAGAAGGTACATAGTAATACGGCCATTCAGAGAGAACGGTACGGAGACTGTCAATACCAAATTCATTATTGATCCCAAACTCTTGAAAACAGAAGATATCTACACGGAGCTCCTTCATGTAAGCAGCGATTCCCTTGCATGAGAAACCTGTGTGTTCGTGATTAAAGCTGTTAACGTTATAGGTGGCAATAGTCAGTGCTGATTCGGTGCCTCTTTCGTTTTTCTTCAGAGACAAAGATTCAGTATTCGGTTGGGAAGCTGAATCAAAAAGCGGAGACTGGAGAACACGAGTCAGGTATCCCCAGTTTCCCAATATGGCGATGAAAGGAATGAAAACCCAGCATCGCCAGCGGACCGTCCAATAGATCGCAGAGACGACATTAGCCAGCAAAAGTACCGGCAAAATCAATCCGATAAAAGGCATTAGCGTAAAGCTGTCCGGTGAAGCATCTCCGGCAAAGGCTCCGGCTAATGTGAAACCTGCCAAAATACTTGTCAGCAGGATAGACAGATAGTAGAGTAATCTATAGAAGGCTTTCATTTTACGGTAACCATTTATTAATCATATCCTTGAGCTTCGCTTGCGAGATCGGTTTGGCAATGAAGTCATTGCAGCCGACGTCCATAGCAGCTATCTGATCCTGCTGGTAAGCATAAGCACTTTGTGCGATGATGGGCACAGTGGTAGAGAGCTCACGAATAATCTTTGTGGCCTCCAGACCATCGAGATTGGGCATTTTGATGTCCATCAGAATAAGGTCCGGCTTCGCTTCGTCGTATGACATGACGGCTTCCATACCATCCCGGGCACGTATCAGCCTGTACTTCCTTCCAAGAATGGCCTTCAGCAAATCAAAGTTGCTGTCCTCATCTTCTGCTATCAGAATCGTTTGCTGGCTGGGAGAGGCATCAGCGGAACTACCTTCGGAACAGCCTTCCTCTGTATTTCCGGACACGCTGCCGGAAGCATCCTGGACAGGCGTTTCAGCGAACGTTCCCATAGCTGCCGTATCACTCGGATTTCCGTTTGCATTCGTCGCATTCCGTTCCTGTTCTTCCCTATCTCCGGATGCTTGATCCGATTCGTAAGGCAGCGTGAAAGTGAAAGTCGTCCCTTTGCCTACCACCGAAGAAACAGAGATTTCGCCACCCAACCGTTCAACGATTGTTTTACAGATAGACAGTCCCAGTCCTGTGCCCTGCGCGTAGTTGTTCAGTTTGGCAAAGCGTTCGAACACACGTTCTATTTTCTCCGGTTCGATGCCCGTACCGGTGTCAGTCACGTGGAAAACAACCTGCTTGTTCACCAGCTTGTATCCGTAGCTGATGCTGCCCGCCTTTGTGAATTTGAACGCGTTGCCTATCAGGTTCGAGAACACTTGGAACACCCGGTTCTTGTCAGTCTCTATCACCAGACCATTTTCGGATGGCTCGTAGATTAACTTCACCCCTTGTGGAGTACGGAAGACGTGGGCATCGTGCACTTCCTTACACAGACTGTGGATATTTACCGGTGCGCTGGTGAACTCAATAATACCCGATTCGATTTTCGAAAGATCGAGAATCTCGTTGATCAGTTGCAGCAAACGTTCGTTGTTGGCCTCGACAATCTCGTAGAATGTATGCCGTTCTTCCGTATTTTCACTTTCGGCGATCAGATGCGAGAAGCCGACGATGGCATTCAGCGGAGTACGTATCTCATGACTCATATTGGCGAGAAAAGCAGATTTCAGTTTGTCGGACATTTCGGCTTTCTCCTTGGATGTCTGAAGTTCCCGTTTGATCTTTTCCAGTTCCGTGATGTCCCATTCGATGCTGACAATGATAGGAGAGGATAGTTCGTCCCCGTCCACCCGTATCTTCCGTTTGTCCAGAATGAGCTGGTTTCCGTTTTTGTCTTTTCCCTCCATCGTCCAGTGGAGTCCTTGTCCGGTAGTGGCAACCAGTACATCTTCCTCCCTTTTCTTTTCTGCCACTTCGGGCGGATAGTAGTCGAAGTCATTCTTGCCGATAGCTTCGCCGATGCACAGGTCCCGGTTGTACGATTCCCGGTTGCGGTAGATATATCTGAAATCATTGTTGACCTCCTTGACGACAATTCCGGCGGGAAGATTGTCGATGGTGGTATCCATGATCAGGTTGAGCCGTTTGATTTGTGCTTCATAGTGCAGCCGTTCGGAGATGTCGTGTGAGAACGACCAGTAACTTTCTTCTCCGGAGTCGTTGGTGACATTGTACATGATCCCTTCGTATGCCAGTATGTTTTTGCTTATCCTCGAGGGGTGATGGGCGATGAAACTTCTGCTTCCTCCGTGAAGAATGTCTTTGCAGCGTTCCTGCCAGTCATTCTCCGTTTTCATGTCCCCGGCTATTTCGTAGATTTTCAGTTTGCCGATCTCCTCACTTTCTGCAATGCCGTGATTCTGGAGGAACTGGCGGTTGGCGAAGATCAGCGTGCCATCCTCTTTGGCGGCGAAGATACTCTCCTTTGCGTTGTTGATGGCATGTGTCAGCGTGTTGATATCGTTTCTGTGGCGCTGTATGTAGGTGATGTTCTGGATATACCCTTCGATGTTGCAGCTACCGTTTGGCAGCTCTTCGCGCAGATAGGCCTGCAGACGCATGTAGTAGATCTCTCCGGCAACGCGGACGCGGTAGCTGATGCTCTCCTCGTTGGGACCTTCCTCGTTTTTGCGGCACCAGTTGGTGAAGTTCAGGCGGTCTTCTTCGACAATAAGCTGCTGGTAGTTGTCAAGAGAGATACTTCGGGAGGACTCTTCGCATAACACTCCGGTGTAGCCCATATAATAGAATACATTGTCGTATGTGTTGTACATCCACTGTCCGATCTGGGCCACTTTCTGTATCTCCCGTAAGTTCCTGTTGACCTGCTCCAGCTGGCGTTTCACGTTGCTTCGCTGGGTGATGTCCCGATATTGGCAGAGCACGTTGTCGTCGTAAGGATACATGATACACTTGAAGTAATAGGTATCATCTTTCAGTTCCAGCTTGTAGTTTTTGCTGATGCTGCGCTGTTCCCGGAGTACGGTTTCGAAGGTGCTGTAGACCTTCTCCCGGGTATGTTCGGGCATTAATTCGAATATATTTTTTCCTAAGAGCCTCTCTTCTTGCAAAAACCATAAATTGCTATGAATATCAATATCAATGCAAATGCCATTTCTATCGACTAATAGCATGGTGTCGGCAGTCAGTTTCAGTATCCTCTGCGCATTATCCGCCTCATGTAATGTTCTGTTCATGCTTGTCCGATTAGATTTATAAGATTCTGTTTCATGCAAAGATAATAAAAGATTTGTTTCTCTGTTCTTATTTTTCCGCGCGTTTTGCTTTTTCCCACGCTCCGCTTCCTTTTTTTCTTTTCAGGTAGCCGATTCCTTTGAGTACATTCACGTTCATAAACAGGAAATAGTAGGGAATGAACAGTATCTTGTTCTTTATTTGCTTGGTAGAGAGGTAGTATCCCCGGTATCCCATTCCGTAGAAAAGTAGCTGCATTCCCAGCAGGATGCCGTAAAACAGGGGAGAGCCGCCTGACAGTAAAACGGCTATATTCAGCGGCAACAATGCAAACAGCAGGAATGGGGTGACAGACCAGCGCAATACCCGGTGCGAGGTGTACTGAAAGCTCAGGATTCCGTAACGGAAAGGGTTCAGCAACGGACGCAGGCGCCAGATCGACTGTAATCCTCCGGCAGCGATGCGTACTTTCCGCTTTTCCTCTTCGCTCATATCTGCCGAGCCGCTTTCGATGGCGTAGGCGTTGGTGCAGTAGGCGATGGTATATCCTTTCATGGCGATGCGGAGGGAAAGGATAAAGTCGTCGAGCAGGGTATCCGGTTCCATCGGTTCGAAGAGTTCTCGGCGGACGCCAAACAGTTCTCCCGCAGCGCCTACTGCTGAGTAGAGGCGTGAGTCGAGTGCTTTCAGAGCCGATTCGTACTTCCAGTAGATCCCTTCTCCTCCGGCAGCGGCTCCGTCTTTGCTTTGCACGGCTATACGCTTTTCTCCTGCCACGCAGCCCACTTTCGGGTCTTGAAAAGCCTGAACGATTTCACGGATTGCCTCGCTGTTTACCATTGTGTTGGCGTCAGTGAAGACAACAAGAGGAGTCTGGATAAGTGTCATTCCTCGTGTCATTGCAGCTGTCTTTCCTTGCCGTTTGGGCTGGAAGTAAACGGTTGCTTTTCCTTTCCAGCGTGTTTGGAGGCGGTCGTTGGTGCCGTCGTCGCTTCCGTCCGTCACCCATACGATGTGGAGCTTGTCCGCAGGGTAGTCCAGGGCGAGACTGTTCTCCATTTTTTCATCCACGACGTCTTCTTCGTTGAAGGCGGTGATGAAGAGGGTTACTTCCGGCAGGTCATTGTCCGGTGGCAGCACCCGTTTCACGGGTTTCACGAAAAGTTCCTTCAGCCTGACGAGGACGTAGAGGACGATGCCGTAGCCCAGATAGGTGTAGAACACCATGAACAGGGCGAACCAGAAGATGATTTCGAGGGTGAGGGTGAGAGTTTCGTTCATAGCTGTATTTCTCTATTTAATGGGTGTTTATTGAATTATTTATTGCAGGCGTCTTTTCAGCGCCTCTTTTTTATCCGATTCTTTCAGCATGTTTACAAAGTAGAGGGCGTCTGCTTTGTTGGAAGCATCGGAAGGATTGGCCTCGTATCGTTTTACGAAGTTCTCGGCGTGTTCAAACAGGTATTTCCGACAGTCGATATTGAGCATGATACCGTCTTTGTAGTCAGCATAAGATAGTCCGGTCACGTCATTATTCGTTTCAATAGAAGCAATATTTTCTAACTGTATACCAGATAGGTTTATGGTGACAGAAGGATAGTAGAAATATTGTCCATTTGGCAGAGATACACTAAACTTTAGTGTATGATCATCTATCTTACTGAGACTATTTATAATACTTAGAGTGCGATAATAGTTGTATTCGTAATATTCTTCCTGATTAGGCATCCATACATTATCCAAACCGTCTTTGCCATATTCATTATTAATCCAAAGGAGTAATTCTCCCCAGCCGGTATCTGTGCCGTGTACCCCAATATAGATAGCGGATCTTTGTTCTTTAGGTTTTAATAATTCATCAGTAATGGCAGCTTTTATCATATCTATATTATTTCTTTTGTCATTGAGCGGCGGATTATAAAAAGACCTTTCTATGAGTGCCTTATTTAGGTTTTGACTATCTTGATATGGATATAGTTTAATGCCTTGTGTCTGTGCGGTCATCGTTTGTATTGGAGAATATGATAGTGCAGCATTAACATAAGTCTTGTTACCATTTGGTTCTGCCAACATTTTACAGCCACGCCCTGACAGCTTCTCTAAAATAATATTTTGTGCTATTTCATAATGTTTTAGAATATCATTTTCGTTGTTCACATCATTAGCCATGACATCATGAAAAGCAATTCCTACACCATAATTGAGCATTTCTCTGACATTTCCCCATATTAAACTTGATTTCATGAAGAAACGATAATAGTTTTCAGTAAATCCTTTATGTATATTAGTCTTAGCGTTCATGTAATCCCATTCAGACAAAAGCGTAGTGGTAAATGAAAAACGTATTTCATTTCCTGCTCCATCAGTACTACCTAGTGTTTTTCCCAAGTAATAGATATCAGGTGGAAGATCTCCTGCTTGTAAATGAGCTAAGTCGTAAAAATATTGTGGACTTAGTGGTTTTCCGTTAATTGCTGCCCATGTACAAGAGAATGCTGCATGTTTGCAGTCGTCCTGTGTTAACATAAGTAGCCATGATTTATTGTATTTCAATACTGGAAATTCAGCTTTCAATGTTTCTATATTTGGCAACGGGGAGTTAGTATGTATCGTAATTTCAGCTTGAATATTTTCAGCTTCTTGATGAAACGGATAGAGGAAGTCTGTTTCGGAGATAATATCTTGGCTTTTTTCTGTATTTTCAGCTTTATAAACCTTGCAAGGGTATCCTCCCACTCAGGATGTGAAGAACCTTTGAAGTGTGGACAATCCTTCCTCCAAAGACACGATGGACACAGGGGGGAAAGCCCTTGTACCGTTTGAATCGTGTTCAAGTTCAGCAGATTGCCTCTCAGCGCAATCATGGTTTCCCAGAACTCGGAAGCCATGTCCAAACACCGGGTGATATCCGTATCTTCAGGAAGAAACGGGCCAAAGGCTTTGGCATCGCACATGGAGAGGCAGAGAATCCAACCTTGAATGTCACAAGCTGACGCATCAGGAAGGGATACCCCAAGACATTCGTTACAGATTTCAAGAAAAGTCCTGTGGTGGAGGACTTCCCCGGTGTCCAGTACCAAGTTGAAAACCGGATGGTTCCAGTAGGCTTTGAGCAATGCCGTCTGCCCGCCGATCTGCATGGCGTAGCTCTCGGAAAGCGTTGTCGGCAGCCTTGCGGTGGATTTGGCCTCCAGAATCCGTACAGTTGGATGTGGCTGACCAGTCACCAGCGTGAAATCCAGATGTGCCTTGATGGGGACGTCTCCGTACATGATTTCGATTTCAAGCTGAAACAGAGGAGACAAGCCATATCCGACGAGAGCTTGATGGACACCCGTCTCAAACCAATGACCTCTGTGAAAGGGTATCCGGCGCTTGAGAGCCTCGTCAGTGCTCCTGTATTCAGGTGTGAAGAGCTTGGCAGCCAGTGCCGCCCTTGGACAGTCCAGCATCTTGGCAATGTCGGACAGTCCGACATACCGGGAACGGTCGCCAAGGTGGATCGTCGTTCGCTGCCTTGCGTCGCGTTCCAGTCCGCGGCAGAGGATTCCAAGCAGCCCTTCCGCTCCCGTATTTCTATTCGTTCCGTCCATTCGTTTCCCCCTGTGATAAAAGCCAAAATGGAAAGAGCCGCCCCATCAAGGACGGCCCTTTCCGCTATGCTGCATACTTCCACCAGATTTTTCGTTGCGGGTTCCAGTGAAACCCCGCTGCCGAGAGTTGTTCCTTCTTCGCCGCCGTGTTTCCTGTGGCGAGAACGCACTCCCGACCATCCTGTGCCGATACGATTTGATATGAAATTCCATCCAGATGAGGCAATTTTGAAAGTCCGCCTGACGCTCGATTTGAGGCGGGTGAAATCTTTTTTGCTTGTCCTGAATCATCCTGAGTCGTTTTGCCTCGCTGTGGGGCGTTTATGGGGGTTTTCTGCCTCTGAGGGCGGTTGGGCTTGTCTGAAACGAACTCTCCGTCCGTATCTTCCTCCGTTACGATGCCGAGCATGGCTGAAAGTGCATACCTGCGCATATAAGTCATGCTGATGCCTACCCCCTGGGGATCGGCCTTGGGCAGAGGAACCACCGCAAGGCTCGACTGCCATTGTCCAGACTCGGCATGGGTGAGTTTCGTGACCAACCCGAGATATCCCGGTTCGGCAGGAACCGGATACTGACAGAGCCAGATGCCGTTGGAAAGCAAGGCGTCACGGCACGAGTCCATGACGCTGTTGAGTGTGGCGTATCTGCTCTTGGTGAAAGGATTATTGGCATCCTTGATTGCCGGTTGGAGTTGGCGTTGAACATTGATGAGGGCCTTGGCGAGTTCTCCCACTTCCTGTGACGTGTATTCGGACATGACGTTCTCCTTCAAAAGCAAAGAGACTCCATCCCTTCAAAACGGGATGGAGTCTCAAAAAGGTAGTCTTTCAAAAGAGTAATATATACTTATAATTTAACGAATAGCATCGAATTGTCTCGAGACCTATGCTCCAGATTGCCATGGTCTGTCAGCTTCTACGACGGATAGTTATTCCATAATGCAGTTTCCAAACGTGCTCTTATGGGGAGATTTATCCAAATAGTTGCATAAGTATTCAGCGATGGCTTTCGCCAATATTGGCGGCACAGCATTTCCAACTTGCTGATATTGGGAATTCTTTGAACCGCAGAAAACAAAACTATCTGGGAATGTCTGCAAGCGTGCGGCCTCACGAATGCTCAATGCACGATGTAACACAGGGTGAATCCACATAGATTTGCGTACGTTTACCACCGTACCAGAAGGTTCATTATACATCAATCTGAGATAGATGGTATTTTGTGTACGTTTGGAGTCAGAGTAGCTTTTTTTCAACTCTTCAGGAAGGCTATGAAAATTTTGTCCCTGCTTAATCGCCCTAAATCTTTCAAGCGCAAGTTCAGTCGTTTCTGTAGATACGTGATTACACAAAATAACCGAATCGCGTAACGATAATCCTAATGCAGAAGTACCCGTCGGTGCCTCTCCAATAGAAACCCCCTTACTGCCTTCAGCAACATCCGTTGTTGTAACAATTTCCTCTAAATCCCATATCGCATCGCGGACAGTTCTAAATTCCCCTTCCTCAATCATCCCATTAGGCAATTCAACACAGTCTGCGATGCTTTTCTTTATACCCAGAATAATGTAACGCATACGCTTCTGGGGGACGCCGAAAGCGGCCGCTGATAATATACCTTTATCAATGGTATATCCATCGCATCCAGCCCCTAAAATTGAAATTATATAGTCTAAAATAGCCATTGATTGAACATGAGCGATTACCCCGTCATCAACAGAAAACCGCTTAACTGCGATAGCATGATCCTTGATTTCCTTTGCTTTGGAAAGCATACGCTGCAATGAAACAGATGGCTTTATTGCTTCGCAAAGTCCGTCAGTTATGTTGTTATCGAAATACTGCCGCAAGGCATTT
>ENA-UEQB01002475-UEQB01002475.1-human-gut-metagenome-genome-assembly--contig:-NODE-2475-length-13222-cov-5.557018_pt1 | contig 13222 bp, 8 predicted proteins | sample MGYA00242901_ERZ507918 | MGnify/ENA primary metagenome ERZ507918 (study PRJEB26167, sample SAMN06115405) | human gut metagenome | host: Homo sapiens | place: China:Sichuan | collected 2016-04-06... | reverse complement strand
TGGAGTGGCGATGCCATCCAAAGTTATTTGATGAATTATTATCTTTTCTTTGATAACGAATCCGTCAAACGTACAATCTGGTTGCTTCGTGGCAAGGACCCTGTGACCAGCCACAGTAATACAATCATGGATTATACTTTCTACTGGTTCCTTAGCGTATATGACTATTATATGTATAGTGGCGACCGCCATTTTGTCAACCAACTATATCCGCGTATGCAAACAATGATGGATTACGTGTTGGGACGTACCAATAAGAATGGCATGGTAGAAGGCATGACTGGCGACTGGGTTTTTGTGGACTGGGCAGACGGCTATCTGGATAAGAAAGGCGAACTCTCTTTTGAACAAATCTTATTTTGCAGAAGTCTGGAAACGATGGTTTTGTGTGCAGAATTGGTTGGAGACACTAATAGCAAACAAAAATACGAAAAATTAGCTGTCGCTTTGAAAGCAAAACTAGAACCCACCTTCTGGAATAATCAGAAACAGGCATTTGTACATAACTGTGTCAACGGTCAGCAAAGTGATGCGGTCACCCGCTATGCGAATATGTTTTCTGTCTTCTTTCAATATTTGAATGAAGATAAGCAACAAGCCATCAAGAACTCTGTTCTTCTGAATGACAGTATTCTGAAAATAACAACTCCCTATATGCGTTTTTACGAGCTGGAAGCACTTTGTGCCCTTGGCGAACAAGATGCTGTAATGAAAGAAATGAAAGCCTATTGGGGAGGAATGTTGAAGGAAGGCGCTACCTCCTTCTGGGAGAAATATAACCCTGAAGAAACCGGAACGCAACATCTTGCCATGTATGGCCGTCCTTATGGAAAGAGTTTGTGCCATGCCTGGGGAGCGAGTCCTATCTACCTGTTGGGCAAATATTATCTGGGAGTGAAACCTGTAAAAGAAGGATATAAAGAGTTTGCTATTGCTCCTGTGTTGGGAGGATTGAAATGGATGGAAGGCACTGTACCCACTCCGAATGGCAATATCCATGTCTATATGAACAGCAAAACGATGAAAGTGAAAGCAACAGAAGGGAAAGGCTATCTAACCATCAAAAGCCGTCGTCCACCTAAAGCAAATATCGGAACACCGGAAAAAGTGTCGGAAGGAGTATGGCGGCTCTGGATTGATTCACCCGAAGAAAGAATTGTTACCTATCATTTATAATACATTGTTAATTAGTTAATGGAGTAGTCCTTGATTAATGGATCCTCTTTTATAGTGGGGGATTGTTAATCGGGGACTTTTTTTATTGGAATGTGTGCCACCTTTTCTAAATTTTACTACTTTTGTTTTGTGAAAGACACTTAATTGTAATACGTCTTTTGTTCTTTTGGAAAAACAATTAAACAAAATCCAAGGAATGTTAGATAAATCAGCTCAATACACTAATACAGATGACGAGAAGCTCTTTTCCTTCATAGAAAAAGGAGATAAAGGAGCTTTTACACAAGCTTATGACAGATATCATAAGCTGCTATATGTATTAGCTTACCGTTATTTAATGAATGCAGACATGGCAGAAGATGTAGTACAACATGTCTTTGCTCGTTTATGGGAATTTAGGTCGGAACTACATGTAGGAATCAGCCTTAAAAACTATTTGTTCACTATGACGAAAAATCATGTCTTAAATCTGATTCGTAATGAGAATAGTGCAATCAGCAAGAACTATGAAATAGCACAATCGACACCTGTCTACGAAGATAATCTGATAGAAAATCTGGAGAAGAAAGAATTGATGGCCTCTTTTTATAAAGCGGTAGATATGCTTCCTCCACAGAAACGTAGTATTTGTTTGATGAAAGTGTTAGAGGAACTAACGAATCAGGAAATAGCCGAACGGATGAATCTGTCTGTTAATACAGTCAAAACGCATTATTCGGAAGCATTGAAAATGCTACGTATTCATTTAAGTAAAATGCTAATAATTGTTACTTTTGTCACACTAATGACGTATTTGAGTGTCCACTATTTAAGATAAAAAGAGAATGAATCGACCTACTGATAAACAAATAGAAGAAGTGCTTGCCGGAGTTGCTACACCGGAGGATGCAAAATTTGTGGCGGAATGGTTTGCCACAGAAGAAGGGAACACTTACCTAGATGCTGTGATGACTCGGGAGGCAGAACATTTAAAAGCCGAAACGGCAGAAATATATGTGGACCATACTATACCTTCAGAAAAGATGTACCATCAGATCCAAAAGAACATATCACGTAAACAGATCAAACGTATCTGCTTCCGTGTGGCTGCAATCTTGATTCCCGTTATTTTCCTGGTAGGTCTTTATTTACAGATCAATTCCCGGGTGGATTTATTCGGCACTACGGAATATGAGGAAATTCGTGTTGCCAAAGGAGAGCGGATACAGATGATGTTTCAAGACGGGACACGAGTTTATATCAATTCGGATTCCTGGTTGAAGTATCCTAAAAAGTTCGGATTGAGTAAGCGGGAAGTTTTCTTGGTGGGAGAAGCCTATTTCGTGGTAGCCAAGAATAAAAAACGTCCGTTTATTGTTAATCTGAACGGACCTTCCGTTCATGTATTGGGTACTTCTTTCGATGTACAAGCCTATCCGGAAAATAAAGATATTGTGATCTGTCTGGATGAAGGACATGTAAATCTGACTCTCTCCTCTGCAAAAGAATACCCGTTACTGCCGGGCGAGAAACTGATATATAATAAAGAAAGTGACCAGTGCCGGATAATCAAGAACGATCATTCAAAGCAAGTCTCAATGTGGAAAGACAATGTGATTTCTTTTAAAGATACTCCGCTGACAGAAGTAGTCAAGGCTTTGAACCGCTGGTATAATGTAAACTTTAAGATAGAGGATGAGCAAGCATCGAAATATGTATATACGTTGACCTCGGATAATACGATACTGGAGAAAGTGCTTCAGGATTTGGAAAAGATTGCGCCGGTAAAATTTGAATATGATGAAGTCCGGAAAGAAGTGACAGTCCGAATGAAACAGGACGGAAAGAAGTAAAATATACTGGATAGGATAATAGAATGAGGACAGGCTGTGTATATACGCAGCCTTTACTGTTTTAGGATAAGAATGTTATGAAATAAATTAGGCTTATGCAAAAAAACTCTTTTTTCTCTCACCCGCTTTTTTGACTTGTGTGTCTACTAAGCATAAATGAGATTTTAAATCTAAGTTTAACTTTAATCAAAGCAAGTAGTATGAAACACAAAGTTCTGCTCGTATTGTTGCTGGGGATAATCATAAGCGTGTCCGCTTCTGCCCAAAAGGTGACAATGAATCTTAAACAAGTAAAGCTGGAGAAAGTATTCTCTGCTATTACACAGCAAACTGGTCTTACGGTGGCTTATAGCCGTACGATCGTCAATCCGGATCGAATAGTGACGGTAGAAGCAAAGAATCAGGAACTATCCAAAGTTCTGAATGATTTGTTTCTCGGTACTAACGTGAACTATGAGATCGGAAAAACAAAAATTTATTTGAAGGAGAAAGTTACGGATTCTGAACAACAAACCAGTAATGCGAACAAAAAAAATATATCCGGTCGGGTAGTCGATGAGAAAGGAGAGCCGATTATTGGCGCCAGTGTGATGGTGCAAGGCAGCTCTTTGGGTACAATAACGAATGTAGACGGACGTTATACTTTGGCTAATGTTCCCGAAAGCAGTACGATTACAGTCTCATACATCGGATATATTACGGTTAATTACGCTGCTACCAGCAGAAATCTGTCCCAAGTAGTTCTCCGCGAAGATAGTAAGACACTGGAAGAAGTGGTAGTGGTGGGATATGGTACGCAAAAGAAAGTAAACCTGACTGGTGCCGTTGCTATCGTTTCGGGTGATGAACTGACGACCCGTTCTGCTGCCAACTTATCACAGCTTCTGCAAGGTTCTGTACCGAATATGAACGTAAACTTTAGTTCGGGACGTCCCGGACAAGGGGGAAGCTTCAATATCCGTGGAGTCAACTCCATTAGTGCGGATGCAGCACCTCTGACTATTATTGATGGAATTGAGGGAGATATAAATAAGGTAAACCCCAATGACGTAGAATCCATCAGTGTTTTAAAGGATGCTTCGGCTGCTGCCGTATATGGTGCCCGTGCTGCTTATGGAGTTATTTTGGTTACAACCAAGAATGGAAAGGTAGGCAAGACCAATGTCAGCTATAACGGTCGTTTCAGTTTTGGTGAAACGACAACTTCTACGGATTTTGAGACGCGTGGTTATTATTCGGCCGGTATCAATGATATGTTCTACAAAACATACCAGGGCGTCCCTTATACACATTATACCCAAGAAGATTACCATGAATTATGGATTCGCCGTAATGATAAAGTGGAAGATCCTTCCCGTCCATGGGTGGTAGAAAAAAACGGAGAGTATAAATATTACGGCAACTTTGACTGGTATAATTGTTTGTTTGATAATACCCGTCCCACTTGGGAGCATAACTTGACGGTTTCGGGAGGAACCGAAAAAGTGAAGTACATGCTATCAGGCAACTACTATAATCAGAAAGGAATTATCAGAATAGATCCGGACCGTTTTAAGAAATATACTTTTCGTTCGAAAATCATTGCCAATATCACTTCCTGGTTTGAATTGAGTAACAATACTTCCTATTACCATTCTGAATATACCTATCCGGGACTATCAGGAGTGAATGACGTTTTCACCAGAGCCGGGCGGCATGCTTTGGCAAGTATTGTGCCGATGCATCCGGATGGAACTCTGGTTTACAGAACAGGTTTGACAGACACAGGAGAAGTGGCAGATGGTGTTAGTGCCGTATTATTGAATGGCGGCCACCATAACCGGGATCGTGAATATGAGTTTGTAACTACGTTCGAGGCCGTATTGAAACCCATCAAACATTTTGAGGTTCGTGCAAACTACAGCTGGGCGCATTACAACCAGCAGAATTTGAATCGTTCCGTAGATGTATTATACTCCAGAAATCCGGGAGAAACAATCACAATGGATAACGGACGTACCAGAGGCAATTATTTGTCGGAAATACAAAACAACCAGATACGCCAAACTTTCAACTTATACGGGACGTATGACAATACCTTCGCAAATGCACATTCTGTAAAGGTCATTGTGGGAGGTAACTATGATTATAAGTATTTCAAGAAACTGGGAATGAAACGTAACGGGTTACTCTCTGAATCTCTCGATGATTTTAACCTGGCAAAAGGTGATGATATATCCATAACCGGAGGACAAGAGGAATATGCGATTCTTGGTTTTTTCTATCGTTTGAATTATGGATATAAAGACCGCTATCTATTTGAAGCCAGCGGACGTTATGACGGTAGTTCCCGTTTCCGTCGAGGACATCGTTTCGGTTTCTTCCCGTCATTCTCTGCCGGATGGCGTGTCAGTGAAGAAGCCTTCTTTACACAAGCCAAAAACTATGTAAGTAATCTGAAACTAAGACTGTCTTACGGATCATTGGGAAATCAGAAAACAGTAGGCTATTATGACTATCTGCAACTGATTAATACCGGAGCGGTAATGAACTATGCTTTCGGAGATACTACGAAAGGCGATTATGCCTATGAGTCAGCTCCGAACTCTACCGATTTGACTTGGGAAACTGTAATCACAAAAAATATAGGTTTGGACTTGGGTTTTCTTAATAACCGTTTGAATGTATCTTTTGATGCATATATTCGTGATACCAAAGATATGTTGATGGCAGGAAAGACTTTGCCTGGCGTATATGGTGCCTCTTCTCCCAGAATGAATGTGGCAGACTTGCGTACGAAAGGGTGGGAAGCATCTGTTACTTGGGGAGATAGTTTTACTTTGGCAAGCAAGCCTTTCAACTACCGGATAATGGCTGGTATCGGAGATAACACCTCCAAAGTGACAAAATATGATAATCCCAACCGAACGCTGACTGATCCTTACGAAGGACAGCAGTTGGGCGAAATATGGGGATACGTAGTAGACGGTTATTTTAAAACGGATAAAGAAGCAAGGAATTATAAAGTGGACCAATCGTTCGTTAACCAAATGATTAATGCAAGCGCTTTGGATAATGGACTTCATGCCGGTGACCTCAAATTTGTCGATTTGGATGGTAACAACAAGATTGAACAGACAACATCAGCTAATGACCGGAAAGACATGAAAGTGATCGGTAACTCATTGCCGCGCTATAATTATAATTTCGGAATCTCTGCAGATTGGTATGGAATTGATTTTTCAGTTCTTTTTCAGGGCATTGGCAAACAAAATTGGTATCCTGGTGCTGAAACGTCCATGTTTTGGGGACCTTATTCCCGACCATACGCTAGTTTTATTCCTTCCGACTTTATGAGCCAGGTATGGAGTGAAGAAAATACAAATGCTTATTTCCCACGTCCCAGAGGATATGTGGCTCTCGGTAGTAATCGTGAATTGGCAGTGGTTAATACTAAATATTTGCAGAATCTGGCTTATTGTCGGTTGAAGAATCTTTCTATTGGTTACACATTGCCGGATAAATGGCTTTCTAAAATAGGTTTCGAGAAAATACGTGTTTACTTTAGTGGTGAGAACTTGCTGACATTCACTAAGCTACATTCCGATTATATTGATCCGGAACAAGCATCGGCAAGTAACAGCTGGAAAACAAGTAAAAGTGACGCAAATATTTATCCCTGGGCAAAGACATACTCTTTTGGTGTAGATATAACGTTCTGATAATAATGAATATAAAGGAATATAGTATGAAAATAATGAAATATACATTGTGGGCGACTGTTGGTCTGTCGTTGTTATTTGCTTCTTGTGAAAGCATATTGGATATAAATCCGAAAGATCGCTTGACGACTAAGGATTATTTTACGAATGAAGAGCAATTACGATTATACAGTAATCAATTCTATTCGAATAACTTCCCGGGTGATGGCGATATTTACAAGGATAATGCTGATGTGTTGATCGTATCACCTTTGGACGATGAAGTGAGCGGACAACGTGTCATTCCGGAAACGGGTGGAGGATGGAGTTGGAGTGCACTGCGATCAATTAATTTTTTATTGGATAATCTGGGAAACTGTAAAGACCAGAAAGTGCGCGACAAATATGAAGCCCTGGCACGCTTCTTCCGTGCTTATTTCTATTTTGAAAAGGTGAAACGTTTTGGAGATGTACCTTGGTACGATAAAGTACTCGGCTCGGATGATGCTGATTTATACAAAGCCAGGGATTCACGAGAATTTGTGATGGGAAAGATAATGGAAGATCTTAATTTTGCCATAGAGGTTTTTAAAGAAACCAACCGGACAAAAGAACTTTATCGTGTAACCTGGTGGACTGCCCAGGCATTAAAGTCACGTGTAGGATTATTTGAAGGTACTTATCGTAAATACCATGGATTGGGTGATTATGAGAAATACTTGAATGACTGTGTAAGTGCCTCTAATGAAATTATGACTGCTTCCGGAGGATATTCATTGTATCAATCCGGCTCACAGTCCTATCGTAATCTCTTTAAATCCGAGAATGCGATTGATGCGGAAATCATATTGGCAAGGGATTATAATAATGATTTGAGTCTGGTTCATAAAGTACAGGCTTTTGAGAATTCTCCGACATTAGGCCGCCCCGGACTTTCGAAAAAACTGGTCAATTATTATTTAATGAAGAACGGCAACCGTTTCACCGACCAACCCAATTATGCAACAATGGAGTTCAAGGATGAAATAGTCAATCGTGATCCGCGTTTAGCGCAAACAATCCGTACTTCAAATATAAATATGAATGTCACGATGACCGGATACCACCTGCTGAAATATGCAAATGATAATATGAGCTATACAGGTGATTCAAGCAATGACCTTCCTCTGTTCAGATTGGCAGAAGTTTATTTGAACTATGCCGAAGCAAAGGCAGAATTAGGCACACTGACGCAAACTGATATCGACAATACGATAAACAAATTGCGGACACGTGCAGGAGTCATGGGAAAACTGAATATGAACGCAGCAAACCTTTCTCCGGACCCTTATATGTGTGCTCCGGAAACCGGTTATGTGAATGTCACAGGAGATAATAAAGGGGTGATTCTGGAAATCCGCCGGGAACGTGCGATAGAGCTGGTCATGGAAGGCTTCCGTTATTATGATTTGATGCGCTGGAAAGAGGGGCAATGTATGGCCCAATCCTTTAAAGGATTTTATCTTCCTGCTACAGCTATCAATAAAGCGTATGATATTGATGGAGACGGAACAAATGATGTCTGTTTCTACACCACATCTTCGCAACCCAATGTGGGGAGTGTGACGTATGTAAAACTGGCTTCTGATGGAAGTGGCACCTCTTTGTCGGAAGGTAATTATGGTAATTTGTTGTGTTATAGCTGGATCGACCGTACTTGGAATGAGAACCGTGATTATCTATATCCGGTACCAAGACAGGAAATAACACTATCTGACGGTGTTGTAACCCAAAATCCGGGATGGAATGAATAACAAGTATAAAAGATATAAATAATAGATTTATGAAAAAGATAGTAATATATACATTGATTTCCTTCATATTCTCTGTTTTTGCCAGCAGTTGTGAAGATAATAAAGACAATTCATTGTACTATCCTGATTTCACGTGGGATACAGGAGATGGAGAGGAAGACGAAGATCCCGTAACTGAAACGTCCATGCGTGTAGCAACTTATAACTTACAGGTGGAGACTGGTACAGGATGGACTAACCGACGGGAACGTGTGGCACAATTAATCAAAGACTACGATTTTGAGATTTGTGGATTCGAAGAAGCCAGTTGGGAACAACGTTCCTACTTAGGAACTCAACTTGCGAGTGATTATCAGATTCTCGCTTATGGTCGTGACACTGGAAATGACGATAACAAGGCAGGAGAGATGAGTGGCATTTTATATAAGAAGAGCCGCTACACATTACTGGATGCCGGACGTTTCTGGTTTTCCGAAACTCCGGAAATTCCTTCCAACGGATGGGATGAAACAAATTTCAAACGTTTCTGTGTATGGGGAAAATTCAAGGATAGCAAGACTCAAAAAGAATTTTATCTTTTTGAAACTCACATGCCTTTGGCTGATAATGCCAGAAAACATGCATGTCAAATGCTGGTGGATGCAGTTTCCGATAAAGCAAAAGACAATACTCCCGCATTTTGTACCGGCGACTTTAATGCTACTCCCGATGCTCCCGAAATAGCCACTACGATTTGTCAAAGTGGTATATTAAAAGATGCATATCGGGAAGCGGCCGTTCAGCATGGAGCTCTCTTTACATTTCCTTCTAAAAAGACCAGAATTGATTTTATTTTTGTGAAACATGCTACGGTGCTTTCTACCCGCACTATTGTCAGTTCTTTATCCGATCATTATCCTATGGTTATTGTAGTAGAAATCTAAAATAAAAAAGAAGATTATGAAAAACAAATTTTATCATATAAGTACATATTCGGTAATGAGATATTGGACCATTTTATGGATGGCTGTTTTATCTTTCTCATGCTCTGATTTTAATCCGATGGATTCCTATAGCCGTATTCCGCCGGATAGAAACACAGACATAGATGACGGAGATGAGGGTGACGGAGCAGGCGGGCTTTTTGAAAAAGGTTATGGAACAATGAACAAACCCTACCTCGTTATGGATGTGATACAGATTCAGAATATGAGTGAAGCCTTGGTGAAAGGAAAGATGATTTACTTTCAGTTGGGGGCTGATATTGATATGAAGTCTATATCTAATTGGGATCCATTGAACCCAACCGGTGACTATTATATCTATTTTGATGGAAATAATCATATTATAAAGAATTTCACCTGTACGGATAAAGCGTATGCCAGTTTTTTCGGTATTTTGGCCGGGACTTGTAAAAATGTCGGTTTCTATAATGCCCATGTAGAAGCAGCTACTAATAGTGGGGCAGGGGTTATCGGCGGTTATATCGGAGTGAAAGCTCCGAACGCTGTAGAGAAGACAGGGCAGGTGGAAAACTGTTACGTCTCCGGAAAAGTGAAAGGAAAGTATGCTGGTGGAATAGCTTCCCGTATGGGTAGACCGTATGGAGGACAGATTTGTTATATCAAAAACTGTTATTCCACAGCAGAGGTTATATCTACAGGAGATGAATGTGGAGGTATTGTAGGTTCTATGTATGAAAACAGTGAAGTGTCGTATTGCTATTCTACAGGTGTATTAATTGGAGCCAATTCAGTGGGAGGTATTGCTGCACTTCCTTCCGAAGGAGCTAAAATTACGTCCTGTGTTGCTTGGAACTGGAAAATAACAGGTCCTGCTGCCAGATCTGGACGTATCAGTGGAGTTTTGTCTCAAGGTGAAAATGGACATCAGGCGGATCCCGTCGCATCTGAATGTTATGCATGGGAGGATATGATTTGTACAGGATTTACTCCGGAGGATAATGCAGGTTCCGTTTCGACAGGAAAATATGATGGAGTGAGTGAAAGTGCTCTGACTTTGCAGAATAGCATTGCTAATTGGGGGACCCCATGGCATAATGTTGGGAATATAGATATGGGATTCCCTATTTTAGAGTGGCAATTGGATAGAGAAGATTATGCTAGTTATGGAGGACATGACAACGAACCGGAAGGAGATTTTGCCAATGGAGACGGAACTCAAAATAATCCTTATGTGATTGCTAATGCTATCCATATTCAGAATATGAGCAAAGCCCTCATTGAAAAACAAACGACTTATTTTGTCTTGAGTGCGGATATTGATATGCAGGGGATCAAGTGGGCACCTCTAAATGATGCTAATGGTTACCATAAATGGATTGATTTCGATGGACGCAATCATGTAATTAAAAACCTTACTTGTGAGTCAGGCACATATAGAAGCTTCTTCGGGGTATTGTGTGGAGAATGTAGAAATGTGGGATTTGTGGATGCAAATATCTCATCTCCGAATACTGGTATTGGCATCATAGCCGGTTATGTAGGATTGGCTGCCGGTGCAGAGAATTATACTGGAAAGATAACAAACTGCTATACTACCGGAGTACTGAAGGGGTCGGGAGCAGCAGGTGGAATTGGCGGTGTACTTGGTGGTTCGGGATATATCAAAAATTGCTATTCCAGTGCTACTGTTATTGATCAAATTGCTAACAATACAGGTAAAGCCGGTGGAATCATCGGAAGGGTGAATGGCAATGCCAGTGGAAGCAGTATTGAAAACTGTTATACTAGTGGTGATATCAATGCCATAGGTGGAGGAAATGCCGGAGGTATAGTCGGCAAAGTGGATGGCGGTAAACTAGTCATAAAAAATTGTATTGCTTGGAATAGTATGTTGGTTAGTACCGATAAAGCAAAGGTGGGACGTATAGTCGGAGGTACTGCCAATGCTACTTATGAAAACTGCTATGCTTATGACGGTATGATTTTGAAAGCAGGAGAGGCTACATTTACCGTTTCAGATGAGACATCACCGTCCGGTAGTAGTTTCCAGGGAGTAGCTAAATCTGCTAACGAGCTGAAAAACACTGTCATAAACTGGGATTCTTCTCTTTGGAAAGAAGGAGGCAACGGCTACCCGGTATTTAAATGGAGTAAATAAATTGATATTTAATGATTTGTAATATGAAGTGTTCTATAAATAAGAAATATTATTTTCTACTTTTGATTTTACTTTTTGCCGGAGGTCTTCCGGCAAAATCTTCTAACTTAGACAAAACGAAACCGGAAGATATTATTCGCCTTGCATCTTATAACATCCGTACCAAAGGAGACAAGGGGGATAAGGCTTGGGAAGTCCGTCTGAACGCATTGGTAGATGTTGTGCGACGGAATAAGTTCGATATGTTTGCCATACAGGAAGGACGTACCTCTCAATTAAAAGATATGATGATTCTGAACGAATATTCTTATATCGGTCGTGATCGTGACGGGGATAATAAAGGAGAACATTGTGCCATTTACTATAAAAAAGATCGCTTTAAGGTGTTGAAACATGGTGATTTCTGGTATTCGGAAACTCCGGATATACCTTCTTATGGTTGGGGAGCACGTTGTCGCCGGATTTGCACTTGGGGATATTTTAAAGACCTCCGGTCCGGGAAGAAATTCTATGTGTTTAATTCGCATACGGATCATGAAGCAACAGAAGCAAGACGGCAATCTTCGTTCATGTTGTTGGAACAGGTAAGGAAAATCGCTAAAGGCAGACCAACCTTTTGCACCGGTGATTTTAATGCCACTCCGGACGAAGAACCGGTACAACTTCTCCTGAAAGATAGTTTATTACTGGATTCATATAAATGTACTTTGACGCCTCCTAAAGGACCGTCCGGTAGTTTTTATGCCTATGACAAAACTGGAAAAACAGCTAAGCGCATAGATTTTATTTTTGTGACTCCAAAAATAAGAATACTTTCTTATCACACCATTGATGATGATATAAAGTATAATAAATACTCTTCAGATCATTTTCCTGTAATGGTGGAAACACTACTGAAATGAGAAAAGGAATAAACTTTGAATAGTTATAAAAAATCAAGTTGCAAAGGTCGTTCATTACTATAAGTGTATAGATATATTTGTATATATCGCATTGGTGTTGTTTCGGCCTTTACACTGTTTTCTTTTTCTCATACAAGATGCTAATAAACTCATAGAACGTTTATAATAAAAAGTAAAATAGTTTATTATAAATGTCTCTTGTATTTATTATAAACGACATTCATAGAAATTCGTCAAACGGCACTGAATATATTAAACAAAACGGGGTGAAATTAGCAAAAATTTCACCCCGTTTTTACTCTTTCAGACATATATTTATGTATCTGAAAAACTACTTTATGTATCTATTTTTGTATATATCATTTTGATGTTAGCTAATTGGTTATTGCAAATATACAAAATAAAAAGGGCAAAGTCAATAGTTCTATTCATTTAGAATCCACAAACTGCCCGAATATATTGATCATATTAATATTGAGAAACCAAACATGCGGACAACTCTTTTTATAGTCAGTCTAGTCAGCAGCATGGTACGGATGTGTAAACCAGAAGCAGGAACCTATTCCTTCGGTCGAATCCACGCCAATTTCTCCTCCCATTTGGGAAACAATGCTTTTGCAGATAGAAAGTCCAAGTCCTGTACCCTGAACAAAGGTATTGAGCTTCACAAAACGTTCAAATACGCTCTTTTGCTTTTCTTCCGGTATTCCCATTCCGGTGTCGCGCACATAGAATTT
>ENA-UEQB01002472-UEQB01002472.1-human-gut-metagenome-genome-assembly--contig:-NODE-2472-length-13239-cov-5.205592_pt1 | contig 13239 bp, 9 predicted proteins | sample MGYA00242901_ERZ507918 | MGnify/ENA primary metagenome ERZ507918 (study PRJEB26167, sample SAMN06115405) | human gut metagenome | host: Homo sapiens | place: China:Sichuan | collected 2016-04-06... | reverse complement strand
TCCCTAGTACGAGAGGACCGGGATGGACGCACCTCTGGTGCACCAGTTGTCACGCCAGTGGCACAGCTGGGCAGCTATGTGCGGAACGGATAAACGCTGAAGGCATCTAAGCGTGAAGCCGCCCTTAAGATAAGATATCCCTTCTGTTTACAGAGTAAGACCCCTTGAAGACTACAAGGTTGATAGGCTCAAAGTGTAAGCACGGTGACGTGTTTAGCTAGCGAGTACTAATCGGTCGAGGGCTTAACCTTATTGGTTATGACTACTCCTTTTAACCAACAGCTTTTTCATTATTCAATTTTGAGGATTCGTTCCTCTTCACTTAGTCGGTGGCGTTTGAGTTGAGGTCACACCTGTTCCCATGCCGAACACAGTAGTTAAGCTCTTCTTCGCCGAAAATACTTGGATGGTAACGTCCCGGTAAGATAGGGTGCTGCCGACACCTTACTAAACAGAGAAGATAATATTCTTCTCTGTTTAGTCATATTCCTCCTTAGCTCAGTCGGTAGAGCATTCGGCTGTTAACCGAAGGGTCGTTGGTTCGAGTCCAACAGGGGGAGCCATACTTGTGCAATAAAATAGATGCACACCTCGAAAAGCTCGTATTTACGAGCTTTTTTTGCGTTTTGAGGGTAAAAATTTCAGGTGTAAAACCGTAGATGCTTTTTCGTAAAAAAGGATCTGAACCCTCAACAATTAAACATCGTCAAACAAAACGGCAGACTTTGAGTATATTTTGCTCTAAGCCTGCCGTTTTGTATATAAAAGAACTTTCACAAAGTTTTCAATACAAATTTATTGGATCTGCCGATTTTGTTGGTATCTCTTAAAATAGAGAAACCAATAGGATCGGCTTTTTTTTGTTTTTTAGAGCGGATACTCAGAATTCCTTAATGTAAACGACATGACGGTTGTTTATCCTAATGGAATAATTGATATTATTCCGTGGGAAAACGGAAATGTGGACAAGAAAAATATTCAAAGATTCTTAACGGCTCTTTTAAAAGACGGCGAGTCTGAAACAATCAGTCTGAAACCCGGAGAAAGTATTGTCGGACATTATTCAGCAAGCAAAAAAACACTTTCTTCTAATTTTGATGACTAAAAAAATATAAGAAAGCATTACCATAGGAGCGGCAATCGGATTTCTGATCATAATTTTTCAGCATGGAAAACTGTGCGTCGGATTCCTATGAAAACAAGATTTCACATATCAGGAAGAAAAAATTGAAAAGAAGAATCATTTCAATTTTCATGTCTGTTATTGTCCCCATCAACATAATTGTTCCGGTCTACGCTTCGGCAGCAGATGTCGCTGATAACAATTCATCTGTCTATATAGGCAATGGTTATGTTGTTTATTATGATATTAAAAGCTCATGGGGCAATAATCAGAATATTGAAATAAAAATCAAAAATATAGGTTCAGAAACTATATCAAACTGGGCTTTGAAATACGACGCTCATGGAGAGATAAGCGGACTTTGGAACGGCATTGCTTACAGCAGCGAAACTCAGTATATTATAAAAAACGCAGGATATAATTATGAAATTCAGCCCGATCAGGAAGTGAATTTCGGTTACTGTGTGACAGGAGAAGGTCTTGAAATTCCAAAAGCTTTTGAAATCTGTTCACAAAGAACCAATAAAGCAGAAAATGAATATATTGTTTCGCTGAATGTTACCAACGATTGGGGTAACGGTTTTACCGGTGAAATAAAAATACAAAATCTCTCAGCCGAACCAATAGAAGCTTGGCGACTCAATTTTGATACTAATTTTACAATTGAGGATATATGGAATGCGAGACTGGTATCTGCAGAAGCAAATTCATATTCTATTGCAAACGACATTACAACAACCCCGATAGCAGCCAATGAAACGAAAACATTTGGATTCAAGGCTTCAAAGGAAAATGGAGTAACAGCAGAAATATCCAACTGCATAGTAAAAGGAGTCACTATCAACGAAAACTTTGAAACTCTTGATTTACTTGAAACGGGACTTGTTCTTACTGCTTATGCACAGTATAATCAAGATGAAAGCGCAATTGATATTTACTGGAATACTACCATACAGAACGGTAAGTTTGAGATCCTGGAGTCCGATGACAATATAAAATACAGTAAATTAACTGAAACGAGTGATTTTATGTTTTACAGCTATAAAATCACAGAAAATTTCAGTGAAAAATATTTTATTGTACGTCAGACAACTAACGATGGCAGAACTGCAGAAGCTGATTCTATTCTTATCTCAAACAATGGAAACGGCTACTCTGTTGGTTTTCCAGACAGCGATAATGACGGAATTCCGGATTATTTAGAAAAGGACATAGGGACCGACCCTCAAAAAGCTGATACCGATGACGATGGACTTTCAGACTATGAAGAATTTTATTTGACAGGCACTGATCCAACGGTTTACGACTCTATGGCGAAAGGTATATCAGACGCTGACGCAGATTCTGATATGGATGGTTTGAGCAATAAAGAAGAATTGAATATTAAAACTAATCCTCTGCTTGAGGATACTGATAAGGATGGACTAAGCGACGGAGCTGAATCTCTTATATATGGAACAGATTCTTTAAAGTACGATACTGATGATGATGGTATTAGTGACGGTGATGAGATAGCTCTTGGGCTTGATCCTTTAAATCCGCAGACTTTTGATGTGCCAGATCCCGAATATATTTTTGAAGTTGATGTTCCTTCTGATACAGCAAGCTTTGCAGATGTTAATACCGATACAAATCCTTTTGAGGTGTCGGTTAAAATGAAAGCTGCAGGAAATATTCTGTCAAATCTTGATGCAAGAGAAAGCCTTTACTCAAAAGCAATGACAAATGATGCAACTTTAGGAATTTGTCCTGAATTTATTTACGATGAGGGTTGCAAAATTGAAGAAGCTGTGATACAATTTAAAATAGATGATGAGTATGCAGTCGAAGCAGATACTAAAAAGGCTGAAGATTCTGAGTTCTATGGAATAAAAAAGTATAGTATTTTCAAATTCTTTGAGGATACAGGAACGCTCCTTCCTGTTACAACCGAGATCAATGAGGAAAACAATACGCTCAGCACAACTGTAGATTCCCTTGGTTCTTATTGTGTGATTGATATGGAAAAACTTTTGAATGATTGGCTTGAATCTGAAGCAGAAACAGAGGAACAGCCAGAAGTATTTCAAAGTGTACGTTCATCAGTTATGTATGTAGCTATGCAAATGGTGCAGAACGATACAGGTGTTCCTACCACAGAAACTAAAACTCACATCAAGGAAAGTGAGCCTGTTAATGTTTTCTTTTTCTTAGATAATAGAAACGCAGTAGGAGAGAAAAACTTTGCTTTGGCAAAGGAAAGCATTATATCCGCTTCGGATATAATTTTGAAGAAGTCCTCAGATGCACACATTTATGTTATTTTATGTACAAATGCAAAATCCGATGCAGCTTATAAACTGATCGATGGTAATTGTGCCGATGACAGCTTTACAGATATTTCGAGTCTTGAAGGAGAACTTGACTCCATAACTCTCAGAAGCACAAATACTTTATCGGATAATTGTGTGCTTTCCGACTCATTAAATTATGCTTTAGATAATTATGATAAAGACAGAGCCACATATTGTTTTTATCTTTTTAATCAAAAAAATGTATTATTTCGTGAATCAACAGGACGTAGTTATTTAAGTGAAGCAAAAACGGCAGGCTTTAATGTAAGCATTATTTCAGAAATTGATAAGGCATACATAGACGGTTATGCTATTGATCTCTATAAAGAAACAAATGGCGTTCATATTAAAAAGTTTTCAAACTTTTCAAATGACATTCTTAAGCATATGTACAGTTCAGTTCCGGTAATTGATGACGATACTGAAACATATAATATGCTGTTGGCATCAGGTTTGCAGAAAGTAACACTCGATGCGCCTATAACCGAGGATTATAAGGAAGCAGCTCTGGATATGTGGAATAATCCTAGTTCTACTAAATATTCAGATTATGTCGATACAGATGAGGATGGTTTGTATGATTTTCAAGAGATAGATTTTATCAGTGACAGAATCAAATTTGTAGACGGAAAGGTCAAATTGCCATCGTTTCAGGATTGTCTGGACGAAAAAGATGATCTTTTCTATGTTGAAGATGGGTTGAGCAGATATATAGCTCAGATTGAAAAAGATGATTCGATGATTAACATGACTGATCTCAAGCATAAAATTTATGATAAGACCTATTTGCTGCCGATTTTGTCTGATCCTACAGATGAGACGGGCGATACTGACGGAGACGGATTTGTTGATTATTATGAGTATAAATGCCATGAAAACAGAAATACCTCAAATGATGAATTAAGTCTCAATTATCTAAATGGTCTTAAGTATAATAACTGGGAGGCAAAAAGTGATATTGGTCACTTGACTCGAACTGCTGGATTTAGTTATGATCCAAAACAGAAAATCTTATATTCAGACGCAACTCCTATTCAAAGGTTTTTTGGATTTAGCCGTACTGTAGATTTGGCAGCAGATCTGGTACTTAGCAGTTCTATTTATTGTGATCCTATATATTTCTACTATGATGGCAAAGAATACTTACTTGAACTTTGGAAAGGCCAATATGGTCTTATGACAGGAGTAGAAGTTGGACTTTATTATAGAAATCCGTGTATGGTTAGTAAAACGATAAATGTTTCAGAAGTTCTGACACAGATTTCTGATATTATCGAACAATATAGTGATGATATAGATACTATGAGAAGAATCTTAATGGCTGATTCTACTATTGCATATATTTGCGAATTAGTGAATGTTAATATATGGGTTGCAAATTCTGCTGATATTGTTTCGCTCATAACTAAAGGTTTAGAATATTTGGGAATCGTTGATGAAATTCAAGTTTTAGACTATGATGACGATATGGAAAAATGGTATCGATGTGTTGAAGATCAAGATATGATTTCTGTTAATTACGAAGTTTATAGAGGTGATAAACTCTTATTTGAAAGGAATGCAACACATTGGTGGACTACTGGCTTTGAGTGGGGAGAATTTACAGAGTATGAAAATGAATTAAATGTGAAAATAAAAATTGATTTCAATAATGATTATTTATGTGAAGCATTTATTAATGGTGGTTATTATCCTGAAGGTATTCAAAGGGCTAAACAACAAGAAGCCGATGAAAAGCAAAAACATGGTTTAAAAACAGCAATTGAAAATAGTATTAATTCCGGTAGTTATCCTGACTACGAATATAATGGTGGATCGATTGTAGAAATAACATATAGCGATTATATTATTTCTAATGAACCCAGTACAGACACGGGGCAAGTACAAGGTTCGTCTCAAAAAAACCTTATACAAGGAAATAATAAAGAAATGATAAAAGTATATAACCTTGCTAAGAGTAAGGCGGGTATAAATTATTCGCAAGGAGATGTACTGTATACAAATGATCCTAATCTTATGACTATTGAAAATTTCGTTACTGCGTTTTTAGAATCAAATTTCTTAACATCAGATGGATATTTAAATTGGTTAAAACATAGTATGAAAATGGGTGTATTAGGCTTGACAGAAAATAATGAAATAAGGTTTGATTTAAATCTTGCTTATAATTTACTATCAGGTCAGGTTTCGCTTGCTTATGGACTAGACAATATATCAGATACACTATTTCCATTGCTTACTTCAGTATTAGAATTAGGCGATCAAGGCATAACTACTGCTTTTTCATGTATATCGGACCTTTTCAGTAACACGGTCAAAAATATTGATATATATGAAATCTCAAACGGAGAATTATCAAAAGCAAGTAAGGAATTTATATCTAGTCTTTGCAATGAGTTGAGTAATGTTTCTACTCAAAAATATTCATATTCAGGTAATGGGGAAGCTCATTATATATATGAATACTATGATGATTGGTATACTGAATATACTGGTGCATATGGTATTATGAACGAATATGGTTACTCTGAATATTTATATTCCGTAAATCATATGCTAGGTTTGAGCATGGCAGCAAAATTTGTTGTAGAGAGAATAAGATTACTAGATTTTGCTTAAGAAAAATAAGCCTTGGTACAGATTGTACCAAGGCTCAATTTTAAGGAGGAATCTTCATGAAAAATATAAAAAGAATGGTATCTCTTTTCCTTTCAGGAATTATATTATTTTCTCTTGTTTCCTGTAGCTTGAAAGATAAAGTGAAGGAAATATCAGGTTTCTCGGATGCAAGTAAGATATTTCAAATAGCATTGGAAAACAAAAATGTAGAATTACTTAATGAAGTAATAAAGGAGTATCCGGATTACGATATCAATAAATGTGAACAGGGCTCATCATTGGCCAAGGCTTTATTTAACAATGGTGGTCGTGCTACAGATTATGAAAATATTACTTTTTCGAGAGCTATGCTAGATGCAGGAGCTGATCCAAATGTAAAATCAACCAATGGAGATTATCTGTTAATAACCACTTGTGATAATGATTTTTATTGGGCAACCGAGCTACTTGTGGAATATGGAGCAGACCTTGAAGTAAAGAATGATTTAGGATATTCTCCATTATATTTAGTTATGGCTAATTTCTATGGAGACAGCGAAGAAAATCGTATCAAAACCGCTAAATTTTTCGTTGATAAAGGTGCTGCAGTAACCACAGACCTATTTAATATAGACGAAAACAAAGATGAGGATCTCAGATATCATCATATAGGAGCATCACCTGTAGTATCAAATTATCTCATGAATATACTTCATGAAAAAGGTGAAGAAACAAATATGCCAAAGGCTATGGAATATGCTATATCCGGTGATCTGGATAAAACGATAGAATATATTGAGAAGGGTGAAGCTCTAACAGATAAAGAAAAGGAATTAGTATTCGATTATGCTTCATATTTTGGAATGCCGGATGAGTTTGAAACAATATGTAGATTAACAGAAATGCAAATTGATAAAGTTAATATGGAACGAATAATACAGTGCGGAAATCTGGATATGATACAATATTTGATAGAGAAATGTGGCTTTAAACTTCAAAGTGAAAAAGTAAGTCCTTCACAAGAAAACTATCTTAAATTAGCTGTTTTATTTGGATATTCTGATATTTTTGATTATTTATGTAATCACAATGCTTATAACCCGGGAGCGTCTGTTTTATTGGAAAGTGCGTTATATAACGGGAACCTTGACTTGTTTAAAAAAGTATATGAATATGAAGCTCAATCAACAGATATAACCGAATTGAATGAAATTTACAATTTGGACGGTTACTATCTTAACGGAAAGCTGGATTTTATAGATTACTTAATGAGTGAGAAAAATCATACTTTTGAATGCTATTCATTTAAGAATATTGATTTTGAAACAGCAAGATATCTTTATGAAAAAGGCAGACCTTTGAATATTACCGATCTTGACTATGCTATATGTCATAATGATATAGAGTATATACAGCTTGTGTTAGACAAAGGTGCCGACATCAATCAGAAATGCTATAGTTTTGATTACAGTAACTATGTTTCAAATTATAAGGAACAGGTTTCTCAATACGATAATTTCACAAGTAAGCATATATATTATGAAAATATTACTGAAAAAAACAAAGAGTTACCTACAGCCTTTAGTTACCTATTAAATAAATGTAATAGTGAATGTATAAAATTTATGATAGAAAACGGTGCAGAAATTCCTGATGATATTTTAATTTATGCATCGGAAGCATCAAAAGCTGTAAATCAGATACTTTTTGATAATAATGCAAACACTAATATAGATTTTTCTAATGTAAAAGGTGTAATGCGAAAAGATTATTCTCTGGAAAAATATTATAGATCAATCGGCCGGAGTGATCTTTTAGATTTATTGTAAAACGAATAAGATTACTAGATTTTGCTTAAGAAAAATAAGCCTTGGTACAGATTGTACCAAGGCTCAATTTTAGGAAGGAATCTTCATGAAAAATACAAAAAGATTGGTATCTCTTTTCCTTTCAGGAATTATATTATTTTCTCTTGTTTCCTGTGGTTTAACAGATAACATAAAGAACAAAATGATTGATAGCGATTCAAAGAATACTTTTTCTTATGCTGTTAATAATGGGAATCTTGAGCTATTTAAGGAACTTTGCGAGAAGTACCCTGATTTTGATTTGGACTCTATTTCATCTTCCAACACGCTTTTAATGAATCTGCTTTATACAGCCAACTGCCCAAGAAATATAGCTTATCAAATGGCTGATATAGCTTTGGAAAATGGTGCTGATTTATATATGTCAACCCCTAATGGCTCATCATATATTTATAATTCAGTTACAGATTACGAAGCAGTAGGTGTTGATAATTTGCAATACCTTTCCAGTAAAGGAGTAGATCTAAGATCTGTAGATGATGATATTTTAGGAAATCTATTGGAATGCTGTATTGATAACAACGTTAATAACCTTAATAGTTTTAAGGTTTTTGACTATTTAACTAACCAAGGGCTTACCGTGCGCAAGGAATTTATTGAAAAAGAGGGGTTGGAATCAAAATATTATAAATTTATCCAATCACCCAAAGCTATTCAATATGTAGTTTCACAATATGTAGATAACGGTGGAACGCTTGATCTGCCGAATTATTTGACATATGCTATAACAGGAGATATTGAAAATGCTCTTGAAGCGGCAAAAGACTCTGCAATCAGCGATGACGAGTTTGAAGTATTATTCACATATACACAAGCTTTTGGCACGGTAAAACAATACGAGGAGCTTCTCGGGATATATGGTGAAGAATGGAGCAAAAATCCTGCTGTAAACGCTATAGTCAGCTGTGATAATGCAGAAATGCTTGAATATTTTATCAAAGATATAATGGCACTTGAAAAAACTAAAGAATATAATCTGAACACAGATTGTTTTGATGTGGCGGCATATTATCATTATTATGATATTTTTGATGTCTTGATAAATAATGGCTACGATCTTTATGATGATTTTCTTGAAAAGCCATTATACGGAATACTCGGTTCATGTATTTGCTCTAATGATTACGACTTTGATGAATTTCTAAAGCTGTATGACTATATGGAGAAAAAGCATGAGCCGATAAACGAAAACTATGCCGCAAATTTATTCTCGGATAAAATTGATCTGAAAAGCGCAAAAAAATATATAGATTTTTTCATTGATGAGAAAGGAATTGATTTTCATTTGCTCAGTGCATCTGATGTTCAATATGATGTAGCTGAATATCTATATAAAAAAGGACGAACTTTACAGGCATATGATCTCTCCGACGCGATCAGATCTCAGGACTTAGAGCTGATAAAGCTGGTACAAAGCCAAGGCGCTGACTTAAATCAACTATGGTACGATTTTAAAGACGGTGATGAATGGTCGAGAGAATTTGACCAATGTCCGGAATACACCGAACAGCTAGAGGATACAAGCCACCCGAATTTCACCCCAAGACCGAGCAATTTTGAGATGAATATTAATTCAATAAACAGCGAGATAGTAAAATATCTTATTGACAACGGCATGGAAATACCCGATAACGCTTTAGAAACAGCGGTTTATGCTTCTAAAGCCACGGTAAAGGTGCTTATAGATGCGGGAGCTGATACTGATTTGAAGTTTGACAAACTTGAGCCTGCCAATGGCGGCGGTATCGTTCAAAAAGGCGATTTTGATCTGGCTGATTATTACAAACATTACGACAGAGACGATTTAGCAGAACTTCTTTAATATTGTTTTAAGGCGGACAACTAATGTTCGCCTTATTTTTTTTACCATTCACTCCGAATTAGCTGCTATTCACTCTAAAACTATATGAAAATAATAGATTTTACAATATAATAAATTCACAGAGCAGATTATATTAAGCATTGCTCTGACTACTCCATTTTGCTTAAAGCTGAAATGGAGTTTTTTTATGTCCATTTTTAAATACTGGCAGCAATACATAGCTAAATATCCGTAGCCTTCGTTTTGATTCAAAACAAAAAAATCAAAACGGAGGAATAAAAATGAGTAAGAAAACGATAAACGTGTATGACACCATTACAGGTCAGATAGTTGAGGTTGAAGTATCGCAGGAGGTGTACGAGGAGTACAAGAGAGCTGGATGGAGAGAGGAGAAAAACAATAGCTCGTTTTTTAAACATGAAATACAGTTTTCCATTCTGATCGGCGGCAAGGATGGTGCTTTTGAAAACTTTCATGAGTTCATTTCCGATAGTGACCCGACAACAAAAGCAGTAATTGAAAAAATACTTATTAAAGAAGTTCTGACTGCCCTTGAAAAGCTGAAAACATCTGACCGCAGACTTATCGAAATGATATATTTTGAGAATCTTACAGAACGTGAGTGTGCCAAAGAATTGGAAACCACGCAGCAAAATATACACAAGAGAAAGGAACGAATTTTGTACAAGATTCACAAACTTATAGAATTTCAAAAATAAATGGTTGTCAAAGTCCTTACATCGTTCCGTATACAAGTGGAAAGAAAAATCCATGCATCTTGACAATAGAATATCAACTCTGCAAGTACGTTGATCACATGGCCGGTATGAAATCTCGGCAGCCAAAGAAACCATACGCCAAGACCCCGAAAGGGTGAGCGATAAATGTGATGTTTCAAAATTCGGAACAGCTTTCAGGAACGGCGATGAAACGTGTGAGGATAATGATACTTCCCAGTAGGGGCTAAAATAGCGGGTGAAATGCCCATGAGACCGATAAGCTGTCGGTCGCTTGTAGAGTTCCGCCGTGACGGGTATCGAGGATAAATATCGCGGAAAATCGTCTGAAATTTACGAATCAGACGAAGGCAAAACGAATATAAGGCGGTTTGCGTGTTTTGCAGACCGCCTGTTACATATAAAATTTAAAGGTTAGGAGGCCGATATATGAATGATAACGATATGCCTGAAAAATCAGATATTCAACTGAAATACAATAAATTTGGAGTTAATATTCCTGCTCCTACAATCAGATTATCGAAGAAACATTCATGCTGCGGCTGCGTGTGGTATGTCAGAGATACAAATGTGCTGTTCTGTCCGTTTCATAGCTGTATAAGGAATAAGAAAGTTTTTGAAACTCTAAAGAAAAAGGTGAAGGAAAATGCTGATCAAACGAGGTGATATCTTTTACGCAGACCTTGATCCGGTTGTCGGTTCAGAGCAAGGCGGTGTTCGTCCCGTACTGGTAGTGCAGAATAATGTGGGCAATAAGCATAGCCCAACGATTGTAGTGGTGCCGATTTCTTCTGTTAGAAAAAAGGATCTGCCTGTGCATATTCAGATAAGATGTTCAGGACTGCCTAAAAATTCAACTGTTCTTGCTGAACAGATTCGCACTATTGACCGACGAAGGCTGCAAAAATATGCAGGATCTTTGGGCAGAGAGTTTATGAAAGAGATCGATAGGATTTTAAAGATAAGCATAGGAGTGGATTTTGATGACTAAGTTCGGACAGGCAGAGTATAACGACTTTATGGCAAGGATATTCGCAGATAAGCTTGATAAACTTCTTAAAGAAAGCGAAAAGCAGAATTACATCAACAGAAATACAGAAGATATATACAAAGAATTTGCGTCGTCAAAAGACGCAGCTTAAGGAGAAATTGAGATGTTAGGATTTATTATCGGAATATTTATCGGCGGAATTATTGGAGTGTTTGCAATGTGTCTGTGCAGAGCAGCCGCAGAAGCCGACAAATGTATGGATTTCACAGATTCGGAAGAATAAATTTATTGGGTTTGGTGATTCAAATTCAGAAAGATTTGTGGTATCCTTGTTGGTAAAACGGAGGTGAGAAAATGCCAACGGTAACGATAATACAGCCGACAATATCAGAAGAGCAAAACCATAAGCTCCGCTGTGCTGCATACTGCCGTGTATCATCAAACAGCGAAGATCAGCTTAATTCCTTTATGGCTCAGACAAGATACTACGAGAAAGCTTTTGAAAAGTCTGACAGAGAACAGCTTGTTGACATATATGCAGATGAGGGAATAACAGGTACTCGTAAGGACAAGCGTGATGAATTTCAGCGAATGATAAGCGACTGCCGCAAAGGTAAGATAGACAGGATATATACAAAGTCTATCAGCCGATTTGCCCGAAACACCAAAGACTGCCTGAAAAATATCAGAGAACTGAAAAGCTTAGGCATAACTGTGCTGTTTGAAAAAGAGAATATCGATACTGCCGATATGACTGACGAGATGATGATAACTATTATGGGCGGTCTGGCTCAGGAAGAATCGACTTCTATTTCACAGAATTTGCGGTGGGGTATAAAAAAACGAATGGAAAACGGAACGATAAAAATGTGTAAAGCAGCTTTTGGATATAAGTTGGTCAATGGTGAGCTTGTTTTGAAAGAAGATGAGGCGGAGATCGTTCGAAAAATCTTTGAATGGTATCTTAGCGGAGCAGGTACAACGCAAATAGCTAATAAACTTAATTCTATGGCGGTGGAGAAATACGGTAAAGAATGCCATTGGACATCTGGAACAGTATGCACAATGCTGAAAAATGAAAAGTACATTGGAGATCAACTATTTCAAAAGCGATACACAACAAGTGTTCTTCCATACAAAAGAGTTTACAATAGAGGCGAACATGCAAAGTATTATTATAGCCAAAGACATAAACCCATAATTACAAGGGAAGTTTTTTATAAGGTGCAGAAAATCCTGAATGAGCAGAAAAAGGCATCGATTTCCTGGCGGACGGGCTGGTTAATATCCTGCTCAATGGATGCCTGCAGCTCCCCGAAATATGCCCGGGTCAGTGACATAACTTCCTTCCTGACGGTGTTGATATTGATAACACTGCGGCTCACATCCTCTTTATAGGTTTCCCAGCCCCAGTCACTGGTGCCAAACGCTCCACAAATCTTTCCCCATAAACCACTCTGCCGACGGCGACGGGTGACGGTCTCCGTTCTTTCCTCCATAAGCGCACTCAGATTTGTTTTTACCGCGAGCCGGGTTTGTAACTGACTGACTGCCGGAAAACTGATTTTTACGGTAAAGCCCTCATCCTCCAGGCGGGTATTGATGCGACCGGCAATGTTTTCTGTGGCGTACAGGGCCGTGCCACGAAAACCTGTTTCAATCCCGCTGACGATTTTCTCCAGCTCAGGCCGGAACTGTGCTTCAGCCTCACGGTGCAGGCTGGTCACGGTCGATTCGATTTGCGTCATCAGTTCAAGGGCTTCCCTG
>ENA-UEQB01002469-UEQB01002469.1-human-gut-metagenome-genome-assembly--contig:-NODE-2469-length-13241-cov-3.872759_pt1 | contig 13241 bp, 10 predicted proteins | sample MGYA00242901_ERZ507918 | MGnify/ENA primary metagenome ERZ507918 (study PRJEB26167, sample SAMN06115405) | human gut metagenome | host: Homo sapiens | place: China:Sichuan | collected 2016-04-06... | reverse complement strand
CCTATTTAGTGTGCCTGCAACCAGTTGTTTCCCCACCCGCAATCGGCTTTCAGCGGTACGTACATGCGATAGGCATGCTCCATTTCTTCGATTACAATTTGTTGCACAAACTCTTTTTCAGCCTCTGGAACGCTGAAATTTAGTTCGTCATGGACTTGTAAAATCATCTTTGCTTTCAGATTGTTACTTAGGAAGCGCTGATAGATGTGTGCCATGGCTACTTTTATGATGTCGGCGGCACTTCCCTGGATGGGGGCGTTGATGGCATTGCGCTCGGCATAGCCCCGCACCACGCCGTTTCTTGAGTTGATGTCCGGCAAGAAACGTTTGCGGTGGAAGATGGTTTCTACGTATCCGTTTTCGCGTGCCACCTCGATGCTCTTATCCATGTATTCTTTGACTTGCGGATAGGTTTCGAAATACCCGTCAATCAATTCTTTGGCTTCCTGGCGGGAAACGTTCATGCGTTCCGCCAGTCCGAAGACGGAAATGCCGTAGATGATGCCGAAGTTGGCGGTCTTGGCTTTGCGGCGCATATCGGAGGTGACGTCGCTGATGTCTATCTTATAGATTTTGGCGGCGGTGGCGGCATGAATGTCGTGTCCGCTGAGGAAGGCGTCGATCATGTTCTTGTCGCCGCTCAGGTGTGCCATGATGCGGAGTTCTATCTGCGAGTAGTCGGCAGAGAAGAACTCGCAACCATCGTCCGGGATAAAGGCTTTGCGGATTTCCTTTCCGTCCTCGTCGCGGATAGGAATGTTCTGCAGGTTCGGATTGCTGGAACTGAGCCGCCCGGTGGAGGTGACTGCCTGATTGAAAGAGGTATGAATGCGTCCGGTACGTGGATTGATGAGTTGAGGCAGGGCATCGACGTAGGTGCTGAGCAACTTCTTCAGTCCGCGGTATTCCAGTATCTTGCCGATAATCTCGTGCTTGTTGCGGTAGGTCTGTAGCACTTCCTCGGAAGTGACGTACTGTCCGGTCTTGGTCTTTTTGGCCTTCTCCACTATCTTCAGTTTGTCGAAGAGTATCTCGCCTACTTGTTTGGCGGAGCTGATATTGAATGTTTCGCCTGCCAGATCGTAGATGTCTTTTTCAATCTCTTGCAGGCGTGCGGTAAAGTGCTCCGACGATTGTTTGAGGGCTTCGGTGTCAATCCGGACTCCATTGCTCTCTATATTGACAAGTACAGGCACGAGCGGCATTTCTATCTCATAGAACAGATGTTCGGCATCTTGTTCCTTCAATTCCTTCTCCAGTACGTTCTTCAACTTCAGGGTGACGTCTGCGTCTTCGCAGGCATAGCGGTAAACTTCTTCGGGTGGAAGGTCGCGCATATTCTTTTGGTTTTTCCCTCGGGCGCCGATAAGTTCATCTATATGGATGGTTTGGTAATGCAGATAGATTTCTGCCAGGTAGTCCATGTTATGGCGAAGTTCGGGTTGAAGAACATAATGGGCGAGCATGGTGTCGAAAAGTTGTCCCTTCACCCGGACTCCATAATTTTGGAGGATGATCATATCGTACTTGATATTTTGTCCCACCTTCATCGTTTTCTCATTTTCGAAGAGCGGAGGGAATGCGCTTACAGTTTTTAACGCTTCTTCACGATCTGCGGGAACGGGAACATAGTATGCTTGATTTTCGGCTGCGCTGAAGCTCATTCCTACCAGTTCTGCTTCCATCGGGTCGGTTCCGGTAGTTTCCGTGTCTATTGAGAGAATTTCGGATGTAAGTAACTTTTGAACAATTTCAGTTCTTTTCTCTTCTGTATCAATCAGTTGGTAGTCTACATCAAGCATTTCTAACCGTGTCAGAATCGAATTTTTGGAGCCGTCTGCCCCGTTGCCCGCAAAATTCGCAAACAAATCGCCTTGGATTGGGGCGTTATTTTCGGGGGTAGCGGGTTGCGGTTGAGCAAACAAAGTTCCGGCGTATGGGTCGGGCGAAGAAGAGTTCGGAGTGGGAGAGGGAGTGCTGCTTCCTTTTTTGAGAACCCGGTCGATGAGTGTGCGGAATTCCAGTTCCTCAAAAATCTTACGAAGTTCTTCTTCGTTCGGTGCTTCGCGGACGAGCGAATTCATGTCGAGTGCAATAGGCACATCCGTTTTGATGGTGGCGAGGAATTTGGAGAAAGTAATCATTTCCCGGTTTGTCTCCACTTTGGTTTTGAGGGCACCCTTCAGTTGGTCGGTGTGTTCCAGCAGGTTTTCAATGCTGCCGAATTCGGCTATCAGCTTTTGTGCCGTTTTCTCTCCTACGCCGGGACAACCGGGGATATTGTCGGAAGCGTCGCCCATCAGTCCCAACATGTCAATGAGCTGTTGTGTGGACTGGATGTCAAATTTCGCTTTTACCTCTTCTACGCCCATCACCTCAAAACCGCCGGTATGCTTGGGGCGGTACATGAATACGCGGTCGGACACCAACTGCCCGTAGTCCTTGTCGGGAGTCATCATGTAGGTGGTGATGCCTTGCTTGCCGGCTTCGGTGGCAAGGGTGCCTATCACGTCGTCGGCTTCGTAGCCCGCCACTTCGAGGATGGGGATGCGGTAAGCGCGGATGATGTCCTTTATAATAGGTACGGACAGGCGGATGGCTTCGGGCGTTTCCTCTCGCTGTGCCTTGTATTGCTCGTAGGCTTCGTGGCGGAAAGTGGGACCGGCAGGATCGAAAGCCACCCCGATGTGTGTAGGATTCTCCTTCTTGAGTACTTCTTCAAGCGTATTGACAAAGCCCAGGATGGCGGATGTATTAAATCCTTTGGAGTTGATACGCGGATTTTTAATAAAGGCGTAATATGCCCGATATATCAGCGCATAGGCATCGAGCAAGAAAAGTTTATCGATAGAATTCATAGGTTTATCATTTTTTTACACGGTAAAAGTACAAAAAAATGCCGTATTAACTGTTTTATTACTACTTTTGTACGCAAATAGCGAGGAATGGACAACTCATCACTTATAAAATCTCCGATTTTCAAGGAATTGGAAGACTTCAAGAATCTGTTTGAAAGTACTCTCTCCAGTTCCAATCTTTTGTTGAATAGCGTCATCGAGCATATTCGGCAGAAGAATGGGAAGATGATGCGCCCTATGTTGGTGCTTCTGGCAGCAAAGCTTTATGGCGAAGTATGCCCTGCAACTCTCCACGCTGCGGTTGCATTGGAACTGCTGCATAATGCCAGCCTCGTGCACGACGATGTGGTGGATGAAAGTACCGAACGGCGTGGACAACTCTCGGTAAATGCAATCTTCAATAATAAGGTGGCTGTGTTGGCAGGTGACTATTTGCTGGCAACTTCTTTAGTCCAAGTCGGACTTACCCGTAACCATAATATCATCGATATCGTTTCCTGCCTGGGGCAAGACTTGGCAGAGGGGGAGCTTTTACAGCTTTCTAATGTCAGTAACCCTCATTTCTCCGAAGATGTTTACTTTGACGTTATCCGCAAGAAGACGGCGGTACTCTTTGCCGCATGTACCAAAGCGGGTGCTTATTCGGTAGGAGCCGACGATGAAAAGGCGGAATTTGCACGCTTGTTCGGTGAGTATATCGGGCTTTGTTTCCAGATAAAGGATGATATTTTCGACTATTTTGAAAGTAAGGAAATCGGTAAACCTACCGGAAACGATATGGTAGAGGGCAAACTGACTCTGCCGGTGCTCCATGCACTCAATGCTACCAAGGATAAGGTAGCCGGAGAGATTGCCGTGAAAGTAAAGAACGGTGACGCTACTTCCGATGAAATCGCCCGGTTAATTGAATTCGCCAAGCAGAACGGGGGCATTGAATATGCTTCAAAAATGATGTATGCTTATAAGGAAAAGGCACTCTCATTACTGGAGTCCGTGCCGGATACAGATGTCAAGGCGGCGCTTGCCGGATACTTGGATTTTGTAGTAGAAAGAGAAAAGTAATGTGCCAATGAATTGGCACATTACCGTATTATCATATTAGAAGAACTTCATCTCCTCACCCTTTATCTCCGAAAGCAGCAGATTGGCAAGGCGGCTGGTTCCTAAACGGAACAACTCATTACTCAACCATTCTTCACCAAGCACTTCTTTGACAATGGTGTAATAAATCAATGCATCGTTTACGCAATTTATACCACCTGCGGGCTTGAAGCCAATCTTATTACCCGTTAATGCATGATATTCCTTGATGGCCTGGCACATCACAAAAGCAGCTTCCGGGGTGGCAGCAGGCTGCTGTTTGCCGGTAGAGGTCTTGATGAAATCGGCTCCTGCGTACATGGATAGGATAGAGGCTTTCTTGATGTTAGAAGCCGTTTTCAGTGCTCCTGTTTCGAGGATTACTTTCATGTGGTGCTCCTTGCAAGTCTCTTTCAGCTCCTGTATCTCGTCGCACATGGTTTCATAATCTCCTGCCAGGAATTTGCCTACCGAGATAACAATATCTATCTCGTCTGCACCATCCATCAGCGCCATTGCTGTTTCTGCCACTTTTACTTCAATGAAGGTCTGCGAAGAGGGGAAACCTGCCGATACACAGGCTATCTTTACGCCTTCCACATCCAGCGTATCCTTTACAACTTCGGCGAAATTGGGGTAAACGCAGATAGCTGCCACGTTCTTCAAATCCGGGAATTCATCGTCGAATTGATTCACTTTCTGGGTGAACTTCATCACACTTTCGTCGCTGTCGGTACTGTTCAGCGTGGTGAGGTCGATGCAGTTGAACAAGAATTTCTTTACTTCCGGCGTGTTGTTTGCCGGCACTTTCTCTGCAATGATTTTGGCTACTTGTGCAGCTACTTCTGCATCGTCGAGTTGGGTGTTGTACTTTGCCAGGGCGGCATCATACTTGTTCTGGGTTGACTCATTTTTCTCCATGGTTCGTCAATTTAGGGTTGTTGATATGTCTTGTTTGGTCACGCTTGGTTTTCTTCTCAAGGTTGCGGGTAAAGGCTTCGGTGAGGTCTACTCCGGTCTGGTTTGCAATGCAGAGAAGTACCCAAAGAACGTCTGCCATTTCGTCGTCGAGGTTGTCTTTTTCTCCTTCTTTGAAGGATTGGTCGCCGTATCTGCGCGCCATGACGCGCGCCAGTTCGCCTACTTCTTCGGTCAATACGGCCATATTGGTGAGTTCGCTGAAATAGCGCACTCCGTACTCCTTAATCCAGGAGTCCACTTGCTTCTGTGCTTCTTCTAATGTCATTATTCCTTGTTTTTTGTATCCATACAGATGGTCACAGGGCCATCGTTCAGTAACTCTACTTTCATGTCGGCACCAAATTCGCCGGTGCCTATCTCTTTACCTAATGCAGAACTTAAATCCTTGCAGAATTGTTCATACAACGGAATGGATATTTCCGGTTTGGCAGCCCGGATATAAGAGGGGCGATTGCCTTTCTTGGTCGATGCGTGAAGGGTGAATTGGCTGATTACCAGTATTTCACCATCAATATCGAGGATAGATTTGTTCATCACTCCTTCTTCATCATCAAAGATGCGAAGGTTGACAATTTTCTTGCATAGCCAGTCTATATCTTCCTGCCCATCGGTTTCTTCAATACCTATCAGTATCATAAGTCCCTTTCCGATAGCCGATTTGCATTTCCCGTCAATGGTTACGGAGGCGTGTCCGGCGCGTTGTATAACTACTCTCATGTTCGTTCTGATTTAATCTTTTTTCGGGCTGCAAAGTTACGAATAAATTCGGTTAATGTCTTGGCTTTGTGCCTGATTTGTTAGATGGTTGATTATTAGTCGCTTGCGGAAGAAAAGTATTTCTGTATGATTTCAGCCTTCGCTTCTCCCACCACGCCTGCCAATTCTTCCAAAGGCGCTTCTTTGATGCGCTTTACGCTCTTGAAGTGCTTTAGCAAGGCGGATTTGGTTTTCTCTCCGATGCCTTTTATCTCGTCCAGTGCCGAGGCTATCTGCCGCTTGCTTCGCTTGTCGCGGTGGAAGGTGATGGCGAAGCGGTGCACTTCATCCTGTATCTGTGTCAGCAGGCGGAAGAGGGGAGTGTTCTGCTTCAGTCCGATGGTTTGGGGAGGGAAACCGTAGAGCAGTTCCGAGGTGCGGTGCTTGCCGTCTTTGGCGAGTCCGGCAATGGGAATGCTTAGTCTCAATTCGTCTATGACCTCTTTTACGGCGCTCATTTGCCCTTTCCCGCCATCGGTGATAAGAAGGTCGGGTAAGGGCAGGTTCTCTTCAATAGCGCGCTGATAACGGCGTTTTACGACCTCTTTCATGGAAGCATAGTCGTCCGGTCCTTCTACGGTCTTGATATTGTACTTCCGGTAGTCCTTTTTGGAAGGTTTTCCTTTTATGAAGACCACGCAACCTGCTACCGGATCCGAGCCTTGAATGTTGGAATTGTCAAAGCATTCTATCTGCATCGGCAGCCGGTCGAGGTGCAGTTCCTGCTGTATCTCCTTCAGAAGGCGCACGGTGCGTTGCTCCGGATTCAGCTTCTCCGCCTGCTTCATGCGGTCTGCCTTGTATTGCTTCACGTTCAGGATGGAGAGTTCCAGCAATTTCTTTTTATCTCCTCGTTGGGGGATGGTGAAGACAACGTCTTTCAGCTCCATATCCAATTCAAAGGGTACGATGATTTCGCGTGAAAGACTCTTGTACCGTTCCCGCATTTCGATGATACCCAGTGACAGCAATTCTTCTTTTGTCTCGTTCAAGCGCTTTTTGTACTCAAAGGTGAATGCCTGGTTGATAGCGCCATTCGTAATGTGCAGGTAGTTGATGAAAGCGGATTTTTCGTCGCTGTCCTCTTCGATGGAGAATACATCGATGTTGTGCAGAACGTTGCTTACTACTTCCGATTTCGCACGATAGCTCTCCAGTAGCAGGTACTTTTCCTTGATCTTTTGTGCCTCTTCAAACTTCATTTCAGCGGCAAGTTCCTGCATTTGTTCCAGCAGCATCCGCTCTATTTCCTGGGTGTTTCCCTTGAGTATTTCCTTGATTTCAGCGATGTTTTTCAGGTAATTCTCCTGGCTTTGTTTGCCGATGCAAGGGCCTGCACAGTTCTTGATGTGATATTCCAGGCAAACGTTGAACTTTCCGGCAGCGATGTTCTCCGGTGAGAGGTTCAGATTGCAGGTTCGCAGGGGGTACAGGTGCTTGATGAGGTCGAGTACAGCGAGCATAGAGGGCATATGGCTGTAAGGGCCGTAATAAGATGACCCGTTTCGGATGATTCTCCGTGTCTTGAATACGCGTGGGAAGTATTCGTTTTGTACGCAGATGGAAGGGTAGGTCTTATCGTCTTTCAGCAATACATTGTAGCGTGGTTTGTATTTTTTGATGAGATTATTCTCCAGCAGGAGTGCATCTTCTTCAGAGTTGACCACAATGTAGCGTATATCTGCAATCTTACTTACCAATACCCGTGTCTTTCCCGGTTCATGTTCCCGATTGAAGTAAGAAGATACTCTTCGCTTCAGATTCTTTGCCTTGCCTACGTATATAATGACCCCTTCGGTATTCAAGTATTGATAAATACCGGGGCTTTCGGGAAGGTTGGAAACAATTCCCTTCAAATAGTCGTTGGCTCTGAGTTCTTCCATATCGGGCTATGATGATTACTGCTTACCTGTTTACAGGGAAAGCACAGCCTCTACTTCCACATCCTTTCCGAATACTTCTCTTCCGTGAAGTTCTTTCAGCTCGATGATGAAGTTCACATATACCTTCTTCGGATTCATCTGCTTTGCCAACTTGCAGGCTGCTTCCATTGTTCCGCCGGTTGCCAATAAATCATCGTGAAGCAGGACTACATCGTTTTCGTCGATGGCATCTTTGTGCATCTGCACCGTATCCTTGCCATACTCTTTATCGTAGCTTTCTTCGATGGTCTCTGCCGGTAGTTTCCCCGGTTTGCGGATGGGAATGAATCCTGCTCCTAATCTTGTGGCAAGAATAGGCCCCATAATGAATCCTCTGGATTCTATGCCTACTACCTTGGTGATGCCTTTGTCCTTGTACATTTCATATAAGGCATCCGAAAGTTCCTGCAAGGCAACCGGGTCTTTGAATAAAGTAGTTACGTCGTAGAATAGAATTCCCGGGATAGGGAAATCGGGAATTTCCCGAATGCTTTTGATGAGTGTTTCTTTGCTCATAATCAGTTTATTTAATACGTTTATTGAATCCTTTTGTTTCACGTGGAACTTCGCCTCTTATCTTCCGCAAAGTACCAGTAACACGTTGATGTCACTCGGAGATACTCCCGGAATTCTGCTCGCTTGGGCTATTGTTTCCGGATCAATCTTCACTAACTTCTGTCTTGCTTCGGTGGAAAGGGATTGAATGGAATTATAGTCAAACTTACCTTTTATCTTGATGCTTTCCAATCTTGCCAGTTTATCTGCAATGATTCGTTCGCGTCCTATGTAGCCTTCATACTTAATAAGAATCTCTGCTGCTTCTACAATTTCTTCCTTTCTATCGGATATTTTATCCAATTCACGTTGGAAGGCACTGACGTGTTCCGCCATATTTTCAATGGTTACTTGCGGGCGGTTTATCAGGTCTATCAGTTTGCATCCCTGGCGGAGTGGAGTAGTGCCGAGTTCTTCGAGTACCGGATTAATTAATGCCGGTTTCATCGAATAATTTCGCGCAAAGTCTATGATTCGGTTTACGGCTTCCCGCTTCTGCTTCAGCAGTTCGTAACGGTCTTCCTTCACCAAACCCAACTTCCACGATTTTTCAGTGAGGCGCATATCGGCATCATCCATGCGGAGCAGAATGCGATATTCCGCGCGTGAGGTAAACATACGATAAGGTTCGTCTACGCCTTTGGTCACCAAATCGTCGATTAAAACGCCGATATATGCTTCGTCGCGTGCCAAAGTAAACGGCTCTCCGCCGTGGCAGTTGATGTGTGCATTGATACCTGCAATGATACCTTGTCCGGCAGCTTCTTCATATCCGGTAGTTCCGTTCACTTGTCCGGCAAAGAACAGATTCTTGATTTTCTTCGTTTCCAACGTATGTTTCAGTTGGGTAGGGTCGAAGAAATCGTACTCGATGGCATATCCCGGACGGTAAACCACCAAGTCTTTGAATGCCGGTATCTTCTTCAGCGCTGCAAGCTGTATGTCCATAGGGAGTGACGAGGAGAAGCCATTCAGGTAAAGTTCCTGGGTGGTTTCTCCTTCCGGTTCCAGGAAAAGCTGATGTTGCGGCTTGTCGGGGAAGGTCACGATCTTTGTCTCTATGCTGGGGCAGTAGCGCGGGCCGATACTTTGAATTTGTCCGTTGAAAAGGGGAGAATCCGGAAGTCCTTCCCGCAATATATGATGTACCTCTTCGTTGGTGAAACAAGTCCAGCAAGGCAGCTGTTTCAAGTGGCGTACGCCGGTATTCATAAAGGAGAACTTGTGGAAATCGTTCTCTCCATCCTGAATCTCCATTTGGTCATAATGCACACTTCGTCCGTCGATGCGTACGGGAGTTCCCGTTTTCATTCGTCCGTAAGTGATACCATGTTTTGCGATGGATTCGGTTAATTGGTAGGATGCAGGCTCTGCCATACGTCCACCGGGGAGCATGGTACGGCCTACGTGCATCAAGCCGTTGAGGAAAGTTCCGGCAGTCAGCACTACGCACTTGGCGCGGAAAGTAACGCCCCACAGGGTTTCTACTCCTACAATTTCTCCGTTTTCAACGAGGATTTCGCGTACGGTGTCTTGCCAGATATGCAGGTTGTCGGTATTCTCCAGAATTTCCCGCCAAGCCCAGATAAACTTATTGCGGTCGCATTGTGCCCGTGGGCTCCACATGGCAGGGCCTTTGGAACGGTTCAGAATGCGGAACTGTATAGCTGTCCGGTCGGTCACCAGCCCCATATATCCCCCCAGCGCATCAATCTCGCGTACTATCTGTCCTTTGGCGATGCCACCCACTGCCGGGTTGCAGCTCATTTGACCGATCTTATTCATATCCATTGTGATAAGACAGGTCTTCGAACCCAGGTTCGCAGCAGCAGCAGCAGCCTCACAGCCAGCGTGTCCGGCACCGATTACAATAACGTCATACTTAAATTCCATTCGTTCAGTGTAGTTTAAAACCGTGCAAAGTTACGAAAAAGTTACGTTGCACCCACGCTTCTTTAATTTTGTTTATGACAGAGGCGATATACGTATGTTACTGTCCCAGCCACTTCCGGATGGGTGGCATCAGTTCTTCCATAAAATCTTCCTGCTTCTCTTGTTTCGTGTTCAAATCCCAAATGTATTGGCGGGCTTCATGGGGATTTTCGGTTTGGAATATTTCATAATACAAATCTTCGCGTTTCACGTATTCTTCGGCAAATCCGTCTTCTGCGATATGTGGGATGCCTATTACTATCCGGAATTCAGGAATCGTACGGTAGTACACGTATCCCGTAAACACGTCCTGATAGGTGATGCCCGGACAAGTTCGCGGGTCATGGTCGAAAGCATCTTTCCCGAACGGGCTTCCCGAAAAGTCGAATCCGGCATTGTTTATTTTCTGATATTGAAATGCAGCATCCCATTTCCCGTTCTGTGTAGGGGCTACGGATAGGTCATTGTCCGAACGTATGGCCGAAAGCGCAAATTGGTTGACTAACACATTGGCGCACCGGTCGGGAAATGCTTCGAATACAAAGCGTGCCACATTCTGTTCCGGTACTCCCGCTTTGCGGTGAAAGCCGGGACTATAAGCATGGCGGGAGTTCATGATCACCAATGCTTTCTGCTTGGGATTCCGGGCTTTCATTTCCCGGAAATTGCGGATGATGTAGTCCGCCATCAGGCTGTCACGCTGGAAATAGTCATCGAACTGCCCGTAGGCCTCTTTCAGGTTTTCTTTCGTAGGGTGTTTGGTATTGAAAAAGATATCGGATGGATAAAAAGAAATCTTCTTTTTATCCGGTAATGTGCTGTTTATCTGATAAATACTCTCTGCAAGATAACTCCAGTTATAGGGGGGCCAAACAGGATAAAAAAGCATGTTGCGCCGGAAATGCAGAATCTGCCTGTCTACCTCTTCCTTGCTCAAGCCGTCGGTATGGAGAAAAGTATTCAGTTCCGGGTTTATGCTTCTCGAGCCTACCTCTGTAAACACTACCCCCACACGGTTGATGAAAAAGGAATCGCGCAGCACTTCCAGATAGAGTTCATATTGAGTGATGTCCCGATGGTCACGTTCGCTGATAAAGACGATGTCATGTTCCTTGAACAAGGAAAGGATATACTCTTTTGCCGTCACTTGCTTGCCGGATAAGAAATCGACATAAGGTTTGATGGCCTGATGTGGTTGGGCTGTTGCTGTGAAAGTGCTCAATAGAAAGGTGATAAGGCATAATGCTGTTTTTGCAAGTACCCTTCTGCGGGGAGAAGTGAAATGTTCCATAGTTTCCGGATGTTTTTATGATGTGTCTCTATTTATCGTTGTAAATGTATTCAATAAATCTTGGAATTACAATTCTTTTCTGAAAAAGATACATACCTTTGCAGTGACAGGCACTCAGGCGCCTTCTCGATTGTACCATTATAAAGTAAAAAGAATGCGGACGAAATATGTTTTCCTTATTATTGCGGGCTTGTTTTTGCTGTATGCGTGTACCGGTTCTTCTCCTCGTAAGTTACCCCGACTTTCTGATGCGTGGGTGAAGGAGCATCCCGACAGTGCGCTTGTGCTATTGGATGCCCTGCTGTTTCCCGAAGAACTGCCCCTTCCCGAGCGTGCCGAGTATGCGCGTCTGCGTGCAAGCGCTTGTTCGGAAGCCGATAAATCGTTTGCACAGGATACCTTGCTCGAGGTTGCCATCCGCTATTATACGGCTTGCGGCGATTCGTTCCATTTGTCAGAGTGCTATCGTTTGAATGCCCTGCGTCAGCTTCATAAAGATGACAATGCTGCTGCCTTGAATAGTTTCGTGCTTTCTGAGGGCTTCTTGCCGCAATCGGCTGACAGCCTTCGCCTCTCGCTTTATAACCAGATTGCCCAACAAGCATTGACCGCTTCCTGCTATGATGTGAGCCGTTGTTATGCCCGCCGACTGATGGCTTCGCAGGATACTTCTTTTCAATTGGTGGGTTACTATACGCTTGCCATTGCTTTTAATTGGGAAGCAAAGCGTGAGACGGGTTTGTCCGATTCCGCTTTCTACTATATGGAGAAGGGGATTTCTCTTGCCGAAGCGCATCCTGATGCACTTTTGCCCCATTATCTTCGCAATTCTATGGATTCCCGTCTGTCACCGCAAGAAGCCTTGCGCCGCTTGCGGAAAGTCATTTCTTTGGAAGGCGAAAGCTGCAATGTGCTGGCAAACATTGCCAAAGTCTTTCTTGCCACTCATCAGCTCGATTCTGCCGATTATTACCTTCGCCGTGCAGAAGATAATTATGCTCAGACCTGGCAAAGCCGCGGTCGCGAATACGTCACTATGCGCAATGAGCTTTCCGTTTTGCGTTCTTGCTTGGACTATGCCTGCGGGCAGAAAGATTTCTTCTCTTTTCCCGGAGCGTTCAACGATTCCATCTATTTTGCCAGTGAGCATAACAAGCGTGTTTGGGAAGAACAAAGCAGTGTACAAAACCGCAATGCCGCCCGTAATCTGTACTATCAGCAACAACGGCAACGGATGCAACTGCTTTTGCTTTGCATCGTTTTCTGTGTGTCTCTTGCTGCCATAGCTATTGCTTTGTATATCCGCCGCAAGCGCAACCGCTGGCTGGAAGCGGAAGAACGTGCCGAGACTCTGCAATGCTTGTTGAACGATGCTTCGCAAGCCACATCCGGTACTCCCCACGACAGTCATTTCTTCAAGAAGATATTGCTGCAACAACTCGGTATCCTTCGCCTGATAGCTACCGCACCCACGGAGCAAAACAAGGAACTGCTGCAACAGATAGCCCGCATCAGTAACGGCGAAGTTCCGGCGGATCGCCTGCTGAAATGGACAGACCTTTATCCCGTCATCGACTCCCTTTACGACAATTTCCATGCCCGGCTCATTGAGCGCTTCGGCCATCTGCTGGGCGAACGTGAAGTACAACTCTGCTGTCTGCTTGCCGCCGGATTTTCTACTAAGGAGATAAGTGTGGTTACCAACCAAAGCCCCCGTACCGTCTATCAGCGTAAATCGGACATTCGGCGCAAACTACAGATGGAAGAAGGGGAAGATATTGTGAGGCATATAACTTCCATATAACCCCATTCGCTCTCCAATATAAACTTTTTGTTTTATAATATATTTATTATCAATATATTACT
>ENA-UEQB01002468-UEQB01002468.1-human-gut-metagenome-genome-assembly--contig:-NODE-2468-length-13252-cov-6.203188_pt1 | contig 13252 bp, 10 predicted proteins | sample MGYA00242901_ERZ507918 | MGnify/ENA primary metagenome ERZ507918 (study PRJEB26167, sample SAMN06115405) | human gut metagenome | host: Homo sapiens | place: China:Sichuan | collected 2016-04-06... | reverse complement strand
TATTTCCCGTTAGCAAGGTCATAGGCTGCCTTTACCGACTTTGGCGTTGCCGCCAGCATTTCAGATGTGCTGTTGGTTGCACTACTGAGCTGGACAATTCCTTTTTGTGCTGTCGTAGCGTCCTGAGCAGTATATTTCCCGTTAGCAAGGTCATAGGCTGCCTTTACCGACTTTGGCGTTGCCGCCAGCATTTCAGATGTGCTGTTGGTTGCACTACTGAGCTGGACAATTCCTTTTTGTGCTGTCGTAGCGTCCTGAGCAGTATATTTCCCGTTAGCAAGGTCATAGGCTGCCTTTACCGACTTTGGCGTTGCCGCCAGCATTTCAGATGTGCTGTTGGTCGCGTTGCTAAGCTGAACTATCCCTTTCTGTGCTGTCGTTGCATCCTGTGCGGTGTATTTCCCGTTAGCCAGCTCATACGCGGCCTTAACGGCTTTTGGCGTTGCCGCCAGTGACTCGGAAGTGCTGTTAGTCGCACTGCTGAGCTGTACTATCCCCTTTTTCGTCGTGCTCGCATCCTCAAGCGCCACGGCGGATGCAATATCCTCTGCCCGTTTTGCCGCTGTCTCAGCGCGCGTTGCCGCGGATTCCGCCGTACTTTTGCTCTGAGCTGCCGCCGTCGCACTGCCAGCTGCCTCTGTCGCCTTCGTGGATGCCGTCGTGGCGCTGCCCTTTGCTGCTGACGCCTGTCTGGTCGCCTCATCTTTTGAAGCAGACGCAGATGATGCCGATGACGCCGCCGAACTGGCGGACGATGCGGCAGCCGTTTTTGAGGATTCTGCGCTGGTTTCCGACGCTTTCGCGTTCGTCTTGGATGTCTTCGCTGCGGAAGCAGACCTCGCTGCTGCGCTGGCCTGTACAGCGGCTTCGCCAGCCTTCGTTGTGGCTGTTGAAGCAGACGATGCAGCACTTTCTGCCGATTTTCCGGCGGCGGTGGCACTGGCTGAGGCCTGCCCGGCACTTGTTGACGCGGCACTGGCAGATAATGCAGCCGCTGTTTTTGAGTCTGCCGCAGCTGAGGCGCTCTGTCCCGCTGCCGTTTCAGAAGACCTGGCGTTCGTCTCGGACGTTTTTGCCGCCTTCGCAGAATTTGCTGCCGCCGTTGCCGAGGAAGCTGCGCTGCTGGCGCTCGAGGCTGCGTTCGTTTCTGATGATTTTGCCGCCTCTTTTGAAGCCGACGCATCCCGTGCTGAAGTGGCTGCTTCTGACGCTTTCGTGGTCGCGGTGGATGCAGAAGTGGCTGCTGATTGTTGTGACGCTGCGGCATTCGTTTCTGACGTTTTCGCGGCACTGGCGCTGGTAGCTGCCGCGCTTTTTGATGACTCTGCAGCAGCAGCACTTTTTGCTGCTTCACGGGCCTTTGTCGATGCCGTTCCTGCGCTGGAAGACGCTGACTGAGCCGACGACGCGGCCTGTCCGGCTGACGTGCTGGCGGCACGTGCTGAGGCTGCAGCATCGGTTGCATGAGTTGCCGCCTCGCTGGCTGATGCACTGGCATCGCTGGCTGATTTTTTCGCGGCTGCCGTATTCTGTGCAACCGCGGAGGCGTTACGTGACACCTCTTCCACCATCTGCTCAAAGCGGCGCAGTGCCTCCGGTCGGACATCATCCTCCGTCATGGCACCGAGAAAATCATTCAGCGTACCTGGTCTGGAACCTTCATAGACGGTAATGGTCCCGGCATGTGAAGGCGGAAAACCTTCAACCAGCAGGGTGACGCTGTACTGACCATGCTCAACATCCATGCTGTAACGTCCGGCTTCATCCGGATTTTCAGAGGCCACCGTGTTCACCACAACCGTGGTGCTGTTACGTTTTGCTTTGAGCTGAATGGTGCAGTTCTGTATCGGTTTTCCTGCACCGTCTTTCAGCACGCCTGAAATCTGTACTGCCATATTCACTCCACAAATAAAAAAGGCGCCATTTCTGGCGCCCGTATCTGGGTTATAAAATTCAGCTAATCATGATGCCTGCAGTGGCTTTCTTCATCACCACAACCAGCAAATCGCTGATACTTGCTGTGGGATACCAGCCATTTACCAGCCATGCCGATACAGAAAATTCCAGTGTCATTACACCACTGCCTGCAGGCATATCAATAACACCCGTATATATCAGCGTATTATCCAGAGCCGTTCGGTTATAAATTTCAGCACCGTTTTTTCGTACTATCAGACGGCATGAGGAGTAGATATCAGTATGATCTTGCTCATGTTTAGCGCCACTGAATGCCACCGCCGGAATAACAATTTGCCGGTCAAACGGCTGATCGTCATAAACCCTGACGGTAATGGTCCCTGATGGCCACCGCTCCGGTGCACGGGAGTCACGGGGGAAAGCTTTGCCCACTGTTTTAACGAGATCGCCTTCAATCTGGTTCGCGGACAGTTTTCCCAGAACCCGGCAGTTCTCGTTAATCGTGACGTTGTTGAGCGTCCCGGAGTTCGCATTCACGTTACCGCTAATATCGGCATTTTTCGCCGTCAGCCGCCCGTCCGGTGTCAGGGAAAATGCCGGAGGATTACCGCCGCTGGTAATGGTGGGAGCCGTCAGATATTTCAGGAACACTTCGTTCATGAATATCTGATCGCCCTGACCAACAAACATCGGCTTTGTGTTGCCATTCGCAGGATTAATCATCGCAATCCTGTCCGCCGCCAGCAGCACCTGACTCTGCATACCGTCAGGAGTATTCTCAACACCGGCACCAATACCCGCGATATAAAGGCGTCCGTCCTGCATCTGCTGCAGCTTCACAGCCCACATGCTGTTCAGGTTATTATTTGTATCAACCTGAACCTTCTGTATCTGCTGGATCGCTGCACTCTGGTCTTCCAGTTTCTTATTGACGGTCTGCGTGATTTCATTGCTGACACCCGTAATGGACGTCCTGATTTCAGCCAGGTCAGGCGCAAGCTGACCGTTATCAATCTGCGTCCACAACTCCTGAGCCAGATGGGTTTTCCCTATCTCTCCTTTGAAAAAATTCAGATAGCCGGATGCATCATCACTCGGCTGGCCAACAGCCTCCACAAATGCCGATTTGCCAACGGTGTTCACACTGCGGATGTAAAAATAATAATCATGGCCCGGTTTGATATTGATACTGGCGGCTATCCAGTACAGCGCCGTGCCAAGATAGCGTGCTGTGGTTTCAACCTGCCTGATATCCGCAATCCGCTTTTCCGAGAACCAGAACTCAAACTGTACCGTCGGATCATAAACCGCAAGATGCGGCGTGGCGGTTATCTGAAAATACCCCGGTGTCAGCTCAATCTGCGACGGCGCTGCCGGTGCGGCAATCCGGAACGATACCGATGCCGGATCGCCCTGCTGCCCCCACGCATTTACCGCCCGGACTGTCAGCCTGTAGTTCCCCAGCGCCAGTTGCCTGAAGCGGTATGTGGTTTCCGTCGTCCGGGCCATGCTGACCAGCCGCTCACTGCCGTCGTCCGCTGCCACGGTAAGGCGAAGCAGGAAGCTCACGCCCTTCACCACCTTCGGCGTGTCCCAGCGCGCCAGCACCTGATATTCCCCGCTGTCTGCAGTGACTTCGGCGGTCAGGTGCTGCACCGCTGGCGGCGTGACACCATTCACCGTGCCGCTCTGGTCGCCGTCAAAGTGCGCCCCGTTATCCACGATGGCCTCTTTTGCCGGTACATGCTGTACGGCGGTGATGGCATACGTACCGTCGTCATTCTCACGGATACTCACACAGCGGAACAGGCGCTGGCGCAGCGTCGGCAGCTTCAGCCCCCACACGCTGTATCCGGCAACGCCGTCAGGAACACGGCTCACTTTCACCTTCACACCGTCGGTGACGGACTGGACCTCCACGCTCACCGGATTACCCTGCCCGTCAACCAGGCTTATCAGCGTGGTGCCGGAGGATGGCAGCGTGATTTCACGGTCGAGCGTCAGCGTCCGGGTCTGGCTGTTTACCGCCAGCACGCGCCCGCCGGTGCTGATACCGGCATAGTCATCATCGCAGATTTCAATGACATCGCCCGGTACATGGCGAAGCCCTTCGGCACCCACGCTGAAGTCCACGGTCTGCGTTTCCAGCAGTTCCGTTTTAATCAGCCACAGCCCGGCGCGGTGCGCCTGCCCCCGGCTGGTACAGCCAAAGGCATCCATCTTCGTGACGTTACGACCGTAACGGGCAATGGCCTGCGTGTCCTCCACAAGCTCTGTCGCCGTCTCCCAGCCGTTATCCGGGTCAATCCAGTTCACCTCAACGGCATTATGGCGGTCCTTCAGGGCGCTGAAGCTGTAGCGGAACGGCGCGCCATCATCCGGCATCACCACATTACTGCGGTTATAGGTCCACACCTTATCCGACGGTCGGTCCTGCACGAACGTCAGCGTCTGCCCGTTCCATACCGGCATACAGCGCATCGCCGAGCAGAAATCACTGAGAACATCCCACGCCTTACGCTGTGTGGTCAGCCAGGCATTACAGGTGATGCGCGGCTCCGTGCCACCAAAGCCATCCGGCACCGACTGGTCGCAATACTGGCCGATGACATACAGCGCCCATTTATCCACATCCGCCGCACCAAGACGTTTCCCCATGCCGTAGCGCGGATGGGTCAGCATATCCCACAGACACCAGGCCATGTTGTTGCTGTATGCTGGCTTAAACGTTCCGTCCCAGATACCGCTGTATTGCCGCGTCTGCGGGTTATAATTCGACGGCACCTGCAGAATACGCCCGCGAAGATGATAATTACGGCTCACCTGCTGGCTGCCGAACTGTTCCGAGTCCACCTGTACGCCGACCAGTGCCGTGTTCGGGTAGCACTGTTTCACATCGATGATTTCAGTGTATGACGACCAGAGCGTTTTGTTCTGCAGCTGGTCTGTGGTGCTGTCCGGCGTCATCCTGCGCATCCGGATGTTGAACGGGCGCGGCGGCAGGTTACCCACCACCACCGAGGCCAGATACTGCGAGGTGGTTTTGCCCTTAATGGTGATGTCTTTTTCCGTCACCCAGCCACCGTTACGCTGTATCTGAACCAGCAGGCGGACTTCCGACGGATTCCGGTCCCCCTTTGAGGTGGTTTCCACCAGTGCCTGCACACCGAAGGTAAAGCGCAGACGGTCGATGTTTGCCGACGTGATGGTCCGGGTGATCGGCGTGTCATATTTCACTTCCGTACCCAGCACCGTCTCGGAGCCGGAGGATTCAAATCCCTCCGGCGGAGTCTGCTCCTGCTCACCTGCCCGGAACACCACCGTTACGCCGGAGATGTTGGTATTCCCCTCACTGTCCAGCACCGGTGTACTGTTCAGCAGCACGCTTTTTAATCCATCCACCGGACCTTCAACCGGCCCTTCGCTGATGGCATCGATCACACTCAGCAACTGCGTGGACTTCAGGTTGTCCTTCGCTTCGCGCGGGGTATGCCCCTTACTGCTGCCTTTACCCATTCCTCACGCTCCATAAACGACAAAACCGCCCGTAGGCGGTTTCACATAAAACATTTTGCATCAGCGACCAATCACCACAACCTGACCACCGTCCCCTTCGTCTGCCGTGCTGATCTCCTGAGAAACCACGCGTGACCCCACGCGCATTTCACCGTACAGAACAGGCAAAACATTGCCCTGGGCAACCATGTTATCCAGTGAAGAGAAATACGTGTTCTGCTTACCGTTATCCGTGCTGGTCGCTGTGGGCGTCCTGGCTTTCGGTACCAGCATCTGCGCCACACCACCGAGCACCATACTGGCACCGAGAGAAAACAGGATGCCGGTCATACCACCGGCCCCAATGGCTGCCCCCCATGCTGCAAGGGTGGCTCCGGCGGTAAAGAATGATCCGGCAATGGCGGCAGCCCCCAGGACAATCTGGAATACGCCACCTGACTTGGCCCCGGCGACTCTGGGAACAATATGAATCACAGCGCCATCAGGCAGAGTCTCATGTAACTGCGCCGTTAACCCGGACGTGCTGACGTCCCGCCCGGCAATCCGTACCTGATACCAGCCGTCGCTCAGTTTCTGACGAAACGCCGGGAGCTGTGTGGCCAGTGCCCGGATGGCTTCAGCCCCCGTTTTCACACGAAGGTCGATGCGGCGGCCAAATCGTTGTAAATCCCCGTAAAGGCAGATGCGTGCCATGCCCGGTGACGCCAGAGGGAGTGTGTGCGTCGCTGCCATTTGTCGGTATACCTCTCTCGTTTGCTCAGTTGTTCAGGAATATGGTGCAGCAGCTCGCCGTCGCCGCAGTAAATGGCGGCATGATTCGGCACCGATGAACCAAAGCAGCACAGCAGCACATCGCCCGGTTGTGCTGATGACAACGGCACCTGATACAGCCCTGTGGCCTCCAGATTATCCAGATAGAGATTCTGACCGTGACGCCACCAGTCATCCTCACGATGAAAATCCGGCATCTCAATCCCCGCCAGATGATAAGCATCCCGGAACAGCGTGTAACAGTCCGTCACCCCGTGCTCAAAGCGCCGCCCGGTGAGATGCGGCACACAGCGGAACTTATGAATCGCCCCCCGGCAGACCAGCCACCACGGCAAATCACTCTGCACCTGCAGCCGCCGGTCGGCCTCACTCAGCCAGGGCAGACCACCGGGATGACTGTGGACCAGCGCCACAATCTCACCCTGCATCTCTGCCTGCAGCCAGTCCTCCGGAGCCATCCGGAAATACGCCTCCGGCTCACCGGAGATATTCACGCAGGGAAAATATCTTTCCCCCTCCGGCGTGCTTACCACGAAGCCGCACGACTCCGCTGGCGCACATCGCCGGGCGTGCGCCAGAATCGCTGATTCTGTCTCTGTCATGGGATTTACTGCGAAAGTTTGTTAATGGAAAGGAAGCCGCCAAAGTTGCCGACGTTATTGCGAAACTTACAGCCGCTCAGGCATTTGCTGCATTTATCCTTCGTGATATCGGACGTCGGCTGGTCATATTCATCCGCGACTGCCGGACCGTGATAACCGCACTCATCACCGCGATAGGTCCAGGTGCAGGTGTTGGCCAGCATGATACGCCCCGGAAAAACAGCGCCATCCGTTTCCGTCGGCGTGGACAGTACAAAAGAAGCACTGACCGCACTCAGTTCGCTGCACTGCTCGATGCGCCAGCGGCTGATCACCTCCTGCTCCGGGTCGGCGTCACTGTTTCCGTTGACGAAGTTCACCGCATCCAGAAAACGGGCGTAAACCTTACGCCTGACCACCGTTCCGCCGACCAGACTCTGCAGGTCTTCCGCCATCCCGGTGACCATGCCGTACAGATTAGAGACTTTAAGCGTTGGCCTTGCACTGGCTCCTTTGCCGTTCATCTCAAATCCACTTCCCTGAATGGGATAGGCCTGATACTGCCGCCGCTGCCAGGTGACTGGTTCACCTTTTTCGTTCTGCTCATTACAGAAGAAATAACGATCTCCGCCGACCTCTGTCAGATCAATTTCCCAGAGCACGATCAGCGCGGATTGCTCCGTTTTAGTGCACTCATTGAGTGTTTCCTGCTGTATATCCTGCATCAGTGAGTGACCTCTTCAAAGGTACAGTTAAAATCGGTATACATGGCATTATCCGAAATGCTCCACTCCCTGCAGACAACCCGGACAGTCCTGTTGTGTTTTGGCGGACGCCACAAAAAAGCACGAATCCCGGCATGACGGGATAAAAAACTGTCCAGCGCGGCACGGGAATATTCATCTGTGACACGAAATACCGGTTTAAACGTTTTCAGATCCGCATTCAGACCACCAGCCCGTCTCTGTTCATATCCGTCACCAAACTTTACCGTAATAACTGATGGCTTTCGTGTCGTCTCCATCCCCTCACGGGGGATCCAGTTAAAAACTTCAGGCTCAGGCACTGTACAATCCTCCATCCCGACGCGATGACTGCATAATTGACACAACCCTGCTGTCGATCAGATCCACCAGTCCCCTGGCTGAGCGCGCATCTATCTCGCCATTGCTCCCTTGATTCTGAATGCTGATGTGATACACGGGAGAATAAACAACCCCCCCGCCACTATTCACATTGCCAATGGCTCTGACCCCAAGAGAGCCGTCCGCTGCCCGTGTCAGTGGCATGATAGCTTCAGGCCCGGCCTCGCCCATCAGCCCGGCACCTTTCGCAAAAGCAAAATACGTCGGTGTATCCACAATAGTGTTACTGTAAGCACTCAGATTTGCCGATGTGTAAACACCACCTTTTGCGTTTGCCACCGCCCCCGAAATCCATCCGCCGACCGTACCAAGCCACCCTCCGGCACCGGAGAGTGACTTCAGTCCGTTAACAATGGCCGCATTCATCAGAATTTTTGAAACTTCCTGGAGAATTGAACTCCCCCAGTTTCTCCAGTCCACAACATTTCCGGCCAGCGCATCGGAAATATTTGATACCAGCCCGTCCATAGTGGAAACGACAGCATCTGCCGCCTGCGAAGCATAATCGGTGGCACTGTCTGCCCAGTTGGTCAGCCCCTCCTGGAGTCCTGCATTCCAGTTATTACGTAAAGCATCGGCCTTTGCATAATAATCCTGCTGATCGCTGAGACGCTCTTCCAGATATTTTTTATTCAGTTCTTTCTCCTGTTTCCACAGGGCTTCTTCAATTTCTCCGGCCTGATACTGTCTCAGCAGCTCGTTATTTTTCTGCTCAAACTCATGCCGGATACTCCACATTTCCTGGAGTCGTTCACGCATCCGTGAGCCTTCACCATATCCCAGTAACTGCGCGTCGTTAGACGCCCGGGTACTGGCATTACTGTCCGCCAGGCTGCTTTCATACGCAGCAAGCTGCTCACGAATCTTTTTCTGGTCGATGAGTGCTGCATTCTGCAAAAGCGTTTTTTTCTGCGCTTCTGACAGGGTTGATAATTCGCCCTGACTGACCTGATATTTCATCTTAGCCAGTTCAGTATTCTGCCCTGCCAGTGCTATCTGTTCTTTTTGCTGTTTAATCAGCCGTTTATAAATATCTTCTGTTTTTTCCGCTTCGGTCTTTTTATGCGCTTTGGGTTTATTTGCCTGGTTATTTCGCCAGGCATCCAGTGAGTTATTGATATAATTCTGTCTGGCTGTCTGATACGCCTCTCCCACAAAGCCGAGATCATCCGCAGCATAGCCCAGTCGGGCACGCTCACGCGCTTCCCCCTTAAGGCGGGACAGAGCCAGTTCGCGCTTGCTGTTATTCAGTGCGGTCTGCTGTTTATCATCCAGGGTTGCCTGTGGTAGCCGTAACGGTACATTCACCAGCCCCTGTCGCTGCTGAAGTAATTCATTACCAAGCCCAAGAAGGCGATTAAACTCGGTATGCTGCCCATTCATGATCAACAGGGACTGATACGCTTTGTTTTGTTCCGCCGCCTGTTGACGGATCAACGCAACCCGCCGCTCCTCCAGCCCGGCAAGCACATCCTGAATGGATTGCGCTTTGCCCTGCATTTGTGTGAGACGGGACTGTTCAACTGCCAGTTGATTTGTTGCTTCTGCAAGCCCTTCTGTGACTGTTTTTACCGACGTCATGTGGTTAATCATAAAACCGTTATCGGTTGTCCAGCCCGGGTTTGCCAGCACATACTGATAGCCAGCAATTTTTTCCTGTAAGGATTTAATCTTACTTTTCTGCTCGTCAATTAACCTGTTTTGCTCATCAAGTGCCTGCCGCGTCTTTTCCTCATTATCTGACGCTTCAGGAAGCGACATTGCCGACGTTTTCTGGCGAATTTCGTCGATTGTTGCGGCATACTGGCGTGCAGATTCTCTGGCCTGCTCCTGATTCTGATACATCGTGTACCAGGCCGCGGCCCCCAGCATGACAAGCCCCGGCACCCCACCAACCAGTCCCAGTGCTCCACTTAACAGACGACTTCCCACTGACGTGACAGTATTCAGCGTTGTCTGTGCTGCTGTTCTGGCCGCAATATTACGGGTAAGTGATGCCTGGGCAGCAGCCAGTTTCGCTTCTGCGGCTGCCTGCCTTTCGGTACCGCGAGCAGCAACAACCGCCTGTTGCGCACGATAAACCGCCGCACGCGCCCTGGCTGTTGCTATCTGTGTCCCCCGGAGCTGCGCTTCCGCAAGAGCCACTTCGTTTCTGGCTGCAGTAATTAATCCGGCAGTTGCAGATCCAGCAGAAGACGCCATATTGCCAAAATATCGGGCTACCCCGACGGCAACCAGAGCACCGGCAGCGGTTGCCACAGTGTCAATATTGCCTGCAATACCATTCAGCACACCGGAGAGCGTCTTCGTCACTCCGCTTGCCTCGTTCGCACCACCAACCCAGGCCATAAAGGCGTTTTCAACTTTGGTTGCAGAGGATGAAACCGTATCAGGCATTGCCGCATATTCATCACGTAATGCCCCAAGCTGACTAATCAGTGCAGGAACAACCTTATCGGCGGTCAACTTTCCGTTATCCGCCATGGCCTTCAGATCCTTACGGGCAACCCCCATTCCCGCAGCCAGCGCACGAATAACACGATCGCCGTTCTCATTCACCGAGTTAAACTCTTCACCGCGCAGCACTCCCTGCGCCAGTGCCTGACTGAACTGCGTGATCACCGAACTGGCTTCTGCTGTACTGGCACCGGATAATTTCAGGCCCGTGGAGATCGCCTCGGTGACTTTCAGTACCTCCTCAGAACTGTAACCATACTCCCGCATGGAAGCTGCAGAACGGGCAAAAAGGCTGGCGTTATCAGAAAACGCCGTCCCCGTTCTCTGGCTGATCGCCATTAATTCACGCTGTGATGCCTGAAAATCATCACTGGACTGTGAGGCCTGCTTCAGACGGGCATTTACTGAATTCCACTCATCGGCGAAAGAAATAAGATGACCGGTAGCAAAAGCCCCGGCAAATGCCCCCGCCATATTCAGTGCCGAAGATTTAGCTGTATTTATCTGATCCGTCACTTCTGCCAGTGCACGCCGCATTTCACGGGATGCAGCAGCGGACTGCCGGCCTCCGTTCTGCATGGTACGGTAGTAATCCTGCCCCATACGCGAAGCCCGGGAGATCTCTGACTGGAATGACCGGGAATTTGCCGAGATTTTAATAATCAGTTCACGTAATGTCGCCACACTCATTCTCCGGACGAAAAAAAACCGCCGAAGCGGTTATGTTGACTCACTGAGACACTATTAAAAGCGCGTTTTCCAGTCCGGCAAATGGATCTGATACGCCTTCTGTCTGCTCCTTCTCCCACTGAAGAAGCGCATCATTCAGTGGCACTTTGACCCCCTGCGCACCGTAAACAGCTGAAACAATCTGGGCAGCCCGGATATCAGCCCGTTCGTCCCCCAGCGGGCTGAACCTGTCAAATTCTGCCCACATCATGATTTCTGATGCGGACATTTCCCGGCGTAACTCTGACAATGTGCGCCCCATCCTGAGCGCCAGCATCATCAGAAAACGCATCCCCGGAAGCGCTACTTTTTTTTAACCTCGCCGGCATCACTGATCAGTTCCAGAGACTGCCGAAGAAGCCGCGCATGCACCGGGCCATACACGGCAATCACCTGTTCACGATCATCCTCTGAAAATACGGGTTGCAGTCCGGTATCACACAGAACATCAATGAACAGTTCAACATCTGCCTCCAGATTTCGGCGGGCGCGCTCCGCAACGGATAACGGTGTCTCATCATCTTTTGCTTTAACGATCTCCTGCCAGCGCAACCAGGCTTCTGCAGAAGGTTCCCGTAACACAACCGTTGCTCCCTCCCATTCAGGCACATCAACGGTTTTATGGCGAAACCCCGACATCGTTGCCAGTGCCAGATTACGGATATTTTTAGTCATCACATCCATCCTCATTAACTGACGGTTACAGTGCAGGAAGTGGAGGTCACTTTGTTAACCGGGCTTGCTGAATCAGAAATCTCGCAGGTATATGCACCCGCATCACCGGATACTGCCGATGCCTTACTGAACGTTGCCGCCGTCTGTCCGGAAACAGGAGAACCACCTTTCTTCCAGACATAAGAATAAGGCGGCACACCACCCGCAGCCTCAACCGCCATTTCAAGTTTCGCTCCGGAAGCAACCCGCAGCGTGCTTTTTAAATCGGCCTTCACTTTCAGCGGCTCTGTCGTCAGCACAGGTTTACCTTTCAGGCGCAAGGAAAACGTTGCAGCCACAACACCATTGGTTCCTGCAGACCAGGTATGCTGACGCACCTCTGCCATAAAGGTAAATCCGTTGCCTGACGGAAAAATAACTTTAAAGCCATACGTGGTGTCATTGTCATAGGCACTGCGCAACGCGTTCTGGGCAGCATTCAGATAAAAGTTGCCTGACATGGAAATCTCTGAAGCAGCCCCAAGGCCGTTAATATTTTCCTGCTCAACAGAACACAGCGTGGTGACATCAATATCCTGCTTTTGTCCTGCGGTAAACTGCACCTCTTTGATTGTACAGCTCAGGCCAAGATAGCTGGCAGAATCCAGGGTTTCTGCTGTTACCGGTGCAGACGAAATCATAATTTTCGTCAGTTGCGAACGCTCAAAATTAGAGGACATACTCGTCTCCTGAAAATAAAAAAACCCGCCAGCGGCGGGTGGGTAAAATCATTAATGACCTCAGGCTATTACTTGGAATTCAAGCGTGGCTCTGCTCAGACGGGAGTCAGGATCATAACCCTGCGTTTTAGAAATAACGGAGGGTGCCAGTTTTCTTACCGCATCAAGCGCCTGCTCACGAATATTATCTGCGTCATCAGGTACTGTCGCCCAGACATCGATCTGCACGGTAATTCTGGATTCAGCCTGCCCATCAAGCACATCAGATGCCGTGTCAGACACCACAGAAAACACCAGCCACGGCGGAGATACCGCAGGCTTTCCCTCCGTCAGTGGGACCACATAAGGATAAACCTGTCCTCCGGCCAGCTGAGACAACAGGGAATACAGTGTGGCCTCTCTCATTTACTTAAGACCTCATCAATAGCCTGATTCATTCGCTGTATGGCAATCCGTGCTGCCAGTTCCTCTGTCGTATCGAAAGCCGGGCGAATGAATGGATGCGCGGGCATGTTTATCGTTCCCAGCTCCACAAAGCGCCAGTAAAATGCATTTCGGGGATCGCTGGCTTTCATGCTGTTATCACTGTTTCCGGTTCGCAGGTTCCGTCCGCGAATGTGGACACCCGAGATAATTTCCCCCCGACGCTTTGAACGCTGAGTGAGAACAACCACATTTTTCTTCAGTTTCCCGGTTCGCTCCGGCGCACGTTCAACAACTGCATCCCGCATAACTTCAGCAC
>ENA-UEQB01002457-UEQB01002457.1-human-gut-metagenome-genome-assembly--contig:-NODE-2457-length-13305-cov-4.528425_pt1 | contig 13305 bp, 10 predicted proteins | sample MGYA00242901_ERZ507918 | MGnify/ENA primary metagenome ERZ507918 (study PRJEB26167, sample SAMN06115405) | human gut metagenome | host: Homo sapiens | place: China:Sichuan | collected 2016-04-06... | reverse complement strand
ATGAATATAAAAAGGATTGAGAATATCATATTATTGAGAAAATAATCCTATCTTTGTGATAGGTTATTAAGTGATGCAATCTATAGAAAGAAAAGGCAGATAGCACGTTGCTAAACCGTTACCCTTTTAGAAAAATAGTTTTATAACTGATTGTATTTCAGTAAAATAAATAATAATACTATAGTAGTGGCGAATGTACGTCCCGCCGTAGTTGTTCCGTAGTGCAAGCCATGATAGGTGGTCTCATAATAGTTGAACAGATTGTCTATACCGGCGTTTACTTCGGCATTCCAACGCTTGTTCAGGTTGAATTGATGCCGGGTGTTCAGTCTCCAGAGTTGATAGCCTTTGCCGTCTCCGTCGTCCTGATAGTAGCGCTTGCTTTGTATGCGCCCGTAGATGCCGAGACCGAGGCGATAGTTGGCACGCTTCCAGGCATGAGTCCAGGTGGCGCTTACGGTAGCGCGATGGTGTGCCATGCCGTCTATCACAACGTGCTTCATCACTTCATCGTCCGTATCATATTGGTTTGCCTTAGTGTCCAGGTAGCTGTATCCACCGGCAAGAGTCAGTGACTGGATGGGAGTCCAGCGGGCATTGACATCGACGCCGCAGGTGCGGGCATCGTCCATATTCCGGTATTGGCGGACGCGGGCAGGGTCGTAGGTGATAACGAGGTCGCCCGGTGCCTGGGATGTGGGGATGGTGACAAGGGTAATCATATTGTCCAGCCAGTTGCAGTAGCCCGTAGCGTTGATGCTGAAGTGCTCGCCGTTGTATTCCACACCAGCGGAAACGTAACGGCTGGTTTGAGGCTCCAGGTCTTTGTTTCCCAGGTTCAGTATAACGAGGGACATCTGGCGGATGTAGCGGTAATGAAGCTCCTTCAAGGTCGGCGTTTTGAAACCTTCTGAGTAAGTGGCACGCAGGTTGAAGCGCCCCAACTTGTAAAGAGCGGATATTTTAGGGGTAACCCGTACGCCGAAGTTCTGGTTTAGAGTCAGTCGTGCGCCTGCGGTTATGTTCAGTTGGCTGGTGGGCGACCATTCGTCTTGGGCATAGAATGAAGTGGTGTAATCGGATACATCGTCCTCATCCAGCCGCCGCGGAGCATCCAGCCAGTTTATTTCCGTATCGGCTCCCACGCTCAAGCGGTTGAAGTAGGGAAGGTTGAAAATTCCTTTTAATTGAATGAGCAGACGTTTCTGGTCACTCTGCAAGCCCTTGTCACCGGGATAGTATGGGAAACTGATTTCCTTGCCGTTATCGTCGTATTCCTTATCCCAGGTTTCGCGTGTATAGGCGTAATAGTAGGCATGGCTGTCATAGTTAATATCCATTGTGACGTTATTGCTGTTTGGCAGTTTCAGTTTTCCACCTGCCGAGACAGAGGTATTGCGGTAAAGGAAATCGTATGTCTTGTAATCGGGTTCTCCGCATTCGCGATAGATGCGCTTGCGATAGAAGCTGCCGTCGGCATACAGGCTGAGATCCTTGGTGGCTTGATAGTCGAAACGCTGGGCTATCTGCCAGTCTGTATATCGGTTTACCGTTTTGTTGATGGAGTTTGTTACAGGCTTTTCATAACGGTTGGGATCTTCGTAAGTGGTGTTTTGCCATCCGTCGGAGTGCTTCAACTGGAAGTTGGTAGCAGAAGTCCACTTGCCTGATTTGATTTGTATCGTATTCGATTGGCGGACTTCACCGTAAGAGCCGCCACGGGTGGTGTTCTCTACCAATATGTCTTCTTTGTGCTTTTTGGTGATGATATTCACTACGCCTGCCATGGCGTCACTGCCATATAGGGCGGATGAGGCGCCTTTTACGATTTCGATGCGCTCGATGCGGGCAGGGTCTATCAGTCCCAGGTTGTTTTGTCCGCCTACATCACCGTGTATCTTCTTACCGTCTATGAGCAGCAGTACATATCCGTTGCCCAGTCCGCCCAATTGCATATTCGAGCCCATATCGCTCTGGTTGAAATCGAATGACGGACACAGTCCGGTCAGAATCTCTTCCAGAGAAGCGCCGCCGTAGCTGTCCAATGCCTTGCGGTTAATGACTTCCGTCTGTACGGGAGCATCTTTCAAATAATGTTCCGTACCCGTGCCGGTCACTACTACTTCCTGTAGCATGAGTGATAATTCTTTCTCGCTTTTGTTCTCAATGATACTTTGTGCCGCAGCATTCTGCATGGCACACAGCAACATTGCCCCAAGCCAATACTTGTACTTCATTGTCTGCCGATTTTTCTTAGAATAAACAAAACGGCACGTCGCTTCTATACCCGAATGGTAATGGCCCGAAAGAATAAAATAGGATACCTATTATATAATGTAGGGGACATCGCTTCTAACCCTGGAAGCTACGTACTCAAGTTATGGAAGTTGGTAGGTATTCTGGCTCTCCTCAGTCTTGTACTGCCTTCCCATTGCGTCGTTGCAACAGTGGCTTTTGTAGTTACAGACTTATTTCTGTGAGGATTACAGCTGCAGGTACAGCTCCGGTCTTGCACCGGATTCCCTTGCATCGGCGGGCAGGTATGCCCTTCGATTGCCAATTCCGGCACAAAGATAAGGACTTTTATATATAATTTCGTGTTTTTCGGCAAAAAGTGTGAAGCAATGTAGGTTAATTGCTATATAAGTTCCGTTTTCTCTTGATGATTGTATAATAGCAGTATTTCCCTAACACTCTTTCGTAGAACCGGCTATTATAGAAGCAACTGCCGCATCCCCCGTCACATTCACCGAGGTACGGAGCATATCCAGCGGGCGGTCGATGCCTAAGATAAGTGCCAGACCTTCTGCCGGGATGCCTACGGAAGTGAGTACCATGGCAAGTATTACGTAACTTCCGCCCGGAATGCCCGGTGTGCCGATGGAAGAAAGCACGGTCATGGCAACGATGATGCAGAGCTGTGAGAAACTCAGGTCGATGCCCAGTACCTGAGCGATGAACAATATGGCGATAGTCTGATAGCAAGAGGTACCGTCCATATTGATAGTAACACCGACGGGAAGGACAAAGGAACTGATGTCTTCGGATACTCCCAAGTCCTTCTCTACTGTTTTTATAGTAACGGGAAGTGTGGCGGCACTGCTGCTTGTAGTAAAGGCAAACAACTGCACCGGATACATGCAGCGGATAAACTTCTTCGGACTGATGCGGGTAAAGAAGTGCATCAGCAGCGGATAGAACACAAGCAGCAAGAGGAACAAAGCGGCAACCACCGTCAGCGCATAAACCGCCAGTGCGCTGAATATACTGGTGTCTCCCTGGAAATCCGCAATCAATCCCGCCATCAGGGCGGCAACGCCCCAGGGAGCGAACAGGATGATGTAATCCACCATCTTCAGGATGATATCGTTCAGGCTGTCGAACAGTGCAATCACCGGCTGTACCTTCTTGGCCGGCAACGCCAGTGTGGCCAGACCGAAGAACACGGCAAAGAATATAATTTGCAGCATCTTGCCGTTGTCCGATGAGGCTTTGATGATGTTATTAGGCACTATGTCGTTCAAGAAAGCCAGCGGACCTTGTTCACGGGTTTGTTCGGCGGCAAGTTTCTTCTCCTCGGCAGCGTTGTGATACTGCTCTTGCAGGTGGGCTATCTGATCCTGTTTCACCAGTCTGCCGGGCTGTACAAGCAGTCCCATAGCCAATCCGATGAGTATGGCAACCACCGTTGTACAGATATAAATGCCGATTGTCTTTCCGCCGATGCGGGAGAACTTGCTGATGTCTTTCAGTCCCGTCATGCCTTTTATCAGCGAGATAAAGACAAGCGGAATGGCTATAAGTTGGAGCAATCGGATAAAAACCTGCCCCCACGGCTGAATCCAGTTACGTATAAACGGCACGCCGTCTACCCGCAGGGCAACGAGCCCGATGATAATACCGGCAACCATCCCTATCAGGATTTGCAGGTAAAGGGGAATATCAGATAATCTCTTTCTTGTAGTCATGGTTGTTGAAGACATTTTAGTGACTAAAACAATCGAATCGTAAATATGTTCCTACTCCGGGTAAGGACGGTAATAGGCTTCCGCTTTCGCCAGTGTTTCCATCTTGCCCACATCGAACCAGTTCTTGCTATCTACGGGATATCCCCGGATAACCGCCTCTTTGCAGATATCGACGTAAAAGGGGATAATAGAGAACTTACCCGTCCATCTTCCGCCTTCCATAAAGCGGAAGATAGAGGGGGAGAGGACGTGCACGCAGCCGAAGGCCTGCAACTGATACTTATCGGAAGGATAGTCCAGTTCCGGCGGTAGCACCTCACCCGTAGAGAGGTTGGTCCAGCCGCAAAGGCGGTTTCCACCGTCCATAAGCAGATAGCGGGCTGTTTTGCGGTGGTTGGTGAGGAGCGTGGCATCGGCGCCACTCTCCAGGTGATGGCGATAGAAGGCAGCGAGATCCAAGTCGGTCAGGATATCGGCATTGTGGATAAGGAAAGGCTCGTCGGTTTCCAGCAGGGGGCGGGCTTTCCTGATGCCCCCGCCGGTATCGAGCAGCATGTCCCGTTCGTCGCTGATGCGGATGCAGGCGCCGAAGTTGTTGTTGGCACGCAGGAAGTCGAGAATCTGTTCGCCGAAGTGATGTATATTAATGGTGATATCGTTGAATCCGGCTTCCATCAGTCGCAGTATCACCCGTTCCAGCATCGGTTTTCCGGCTACCGGGACGAGTGCTTTGGGCATATTGTCCGTCAGCGGACGAAGGCGGGTGCCGAGTCCGGCGGCAAATATCATTGCTTTCATTTAGTTCTTTGCTTTGAAGGTCTGTTCGATGTTCTGTTCGCGGTGCATCAGGTTTACCTGTACGCCGAATTTCTGATTAAGATGCTCTGCCAGGTGCTGCGCCGAATATACGGAACGGTGTTGCCCGCCGGTGCAGCCGAAGCAGATGGAAAGGTTCGTAAAACCGCGTTCCATGTAGCGCTTCACCGAGGCATCTACCAAAGCGTAGGCGTGCTCCAGGAATACGGCTATCTCGCCGTCCTCTTCCAGGAAGCGGATCACGGGTTCGTCCAGTCCGGTGAAGGGTTTGTAGCGTTCGTACTTACCGGGGTTGTTCACGGCGCGGCAGTCGAATACGAATCCGCCGCCATTGCCCGATGTGTCTTCGGGTATACCTTTCTTATATGCAAAGCTGGTGACCTTCACCACGAGACGGCGTTTCTGCAGGTCGTCGGTGAATTGCTTCAACTCGGTGAGCTCGCGCAGTATCTTACAGAGGTAGGGATATTCGGGATAAGGCTCTTGCAACAACTGGCGCAGGTTTGCGATGGCAAAAGGCACACTTTGGATGAAATGCGGTTTCTTTTCAAAGTATCCGCGGAAGCCGTAAGCACCCAGCACCTGCATGGTGCGGAAGAGTACGAAGTGACGCAGTTGTGCGTAGAAGTAGGCTTCGTCTACCGGCTGGTACTTGCGCAGGGCGTCGATGTACTCTGTCAGCAGTTCCTGGCGCAGGCTGTCGGGATAGTTGGCTTTGGCTTGCCAGAGGAAAGAGGCTACGTCGTAGTACACCGGACCTTTGCGTCCGCCCTGGAAGTCGATAAGCCAGGGCTCGCCGTCCTTCACCATCACGTTGCGGCTCTGGAAGTCGCGGTACATGAAGGTTGCCGAACTGCTGCGCAGCAACACGTCCGCCATCTTCTGGAAGTCGTCTTCCAGGCGGTCTTCCTGAAACTCCATGCCGGTGGCTTTGAGGAAGCAATACTTGAAGTAGTTCAAGTCCCACAGAATAGAGCGGCTGTTGAACTCCGCCTGCGGATAGCAATAAGAGAAGTCCATGCCGTCGGCGCCTGCAAACTGCACGGCAGGCAGCAGGCGGATGGTCTTGCGCAGCAACTGCTTCTCGTCTTCGCCGAATACGCTGGTCTTGCGTCCTTTCTCTATGGCGTTGAAGAGGAGTGCGTCGCCCAGGTCTTCCTGCAGATAATATATGTCATCTTCGGAGCGGGCAAATACTTGCGGTACAGGCAGTCCCTTCTGGCGGAAATGATCCGCCATATAGAGGAACGCGCGGTTCTCTTCTACGGATTCTCCGCTGACGCCAATCAGCGTAGGACGTCCGGTGAGGCGGAAATACCGGCGGTTGGAGCCGGAAGAGGGGAGTTCATCAATCAGTTCCGGTTCATGTCCGGTATGTGCGATGTAGAGTTTTTTTAGTTCTTCGGTTATCATATCAAATGTTTTATTTTGGCAGCTAAGATAAGAGTTTTGGCGGAGATATGCTTATCTTTGGCGGGAAAATGATGATTAATGAAATGTATGGAACGATGAAGAATATTCCTCAATTCCTGATTGCCGCCCCCACTTCGGGCAGTGGCAAGACTACCGTCAGCCGGGGACTGATGGCATTACTCGCCAAGAAAGGCCGGATAGTGCAGCCCTTCAAGTGCGGGCCGGACTATATCGACACTAAGTATCATACGGCAGTCTGCGGACGTTCTTCCATCAATCTGGATACTTTCATGGCGTCGGCGGAGCATGTCCGGCAACTCTATGCACGCTATTCCGCCGATGCCGATGTTGCCGTTGCAGAGGGCATGATGGGGATGTTCGACGGTTACGCCCGCGACCGCGGCTCGTCTGCCGAAATCGCGCAACTGCTGGATATTCCGGTGGTGCTGGTAGTCGATGCCAAGTCGGCTGCTTATTCCGTGGCGCCGTTGCTATCGGGCTTCATCCACTTTCGTCCGGGGGTGAGGGTAGTGGGAGTCATTTTCAACCGCGTAGGCTCGCCGCGCCACTACGGGATGCTGCAAGAAGTCTGCGCCAACCTCGGCATAACTTGCTTCGGTTACCTGCCCAAGCAGAAAACGCTGGAACAGGAATCGCGCCACCTGGGGCTGGACTTCAACCGCTCCGGGGTTACGGACTCGTTGGATTTGCTTATCGATCTGCTGGAACAGCATGTCGACTGGGAATCGTTGCTCCGGCACGCCACCCGCCCCTTGCCTGCCGGTTTGCCCGAAGTTTCCGCCCGTCATCCGGGTACGCTGCATATCACAGTGGCGCGCAGTGAAGAGGCTTTCTCCTTTCTTTATGCCGAGCATCTGGATATTCTGCATAGCCTGGGCACCGTCACCTTCTTTAATCCCGAGGATGACCGCCCCATTCCTGCCGATACCGACTTGCTCTATCTGCCGGGCGGCTATCCGGAGCATCGCTCTGCCGAACTGGCAGGCGCACTGCATACCAGGGAGTCCGTTCGCGAATATATAGAACGTGGCGGCAAGGCCCTTGCCGAGTGCGGCGGCATGATCTACCTCTCGCAAGCCATCCTTCACGATGCCACGGCGGCACAGCCTGCCAGGGCTGATAGTATGGCGGGCGTTTTCCCTTTCTCTATCTCTAACGAGCAGGAGTGCCGGAAGCTTACATTGGGATACCGGCAATTCACATACAACGGACAGCATCTGCGAGGGCATGAGTTCCACTATACGCAGTTTGCCGGAAGTGATGTCATGTCCTCTGTGGCGCAGGTCTGCAATGCCCTGGGACATCCGGTCGCTACCCCGGTTTTCCGTTATAAGAATGCTATTGCCAGCTATACGCACCTGTATTGGGGCGAGATTGATTTAATGTCTCTCTTTTAAGGAATTATCATGAAGAAAGTCTATACAAAAACAGGAGATAAGGGGACGACAGGCATCCATGGCGGTGCCCGCGTCCCTAAAGACGATCCCCGTATCGAGGCCAATGGCTGCCTCGACGAGTTGAACGCCCAGATCGGTATCGTTCGTTCCTTGCTTCCGGCAGAAGATGCATGGCAGGAGCTGCTGCACACCGTACAGCGGGAGTTGATGGTGGTGATGAGCCACGTTGCCACCCCATCGGGGATAGTGAATCCCAATCCGCTGTCTGCTGCCGCGCTTACCCGGCGCTGTGAGCAGGAGATGGACGATATGACTGTGGAACTGACCGATCACGGTTACTTCCTTTTGCCCGGCGGTACTCCCGTCTCTGCACAGTTGCAGTTTGCCCGCACCGTGGCACGTCGTGCCGAGCGCCGCTTGTGGACGCTCCACCGCCTCGATCCGGTGGACGAATCCATCCTGATGCTCGTCAACCGCCTGTCCGATCTCTTCTTTGTCATGGCTCGCATGGAGATGCAGCGGCAGGACTGGTCAGAGGAGAAATGGCAGGCTTTTGCTTATAAGAGGAAAGGTGCCGCTGGGTCCCGATAGCCAGTATCCCGTAAACCACTACCTGCACCCACATTATTATTATCTGCGGTTGTATGTCCGCCAGGCTTGCCCCCATCGAGTTCAGCTTGACAAAGGCAAGTACTGCCGGCGCTACCGGGAAGATGTAGTGTGCCGCCTGCCAATACCACGGCATCAGTTCCAGCGGATAAGATACCCCGGAGAGGAAGATAAACCCGACGGAGAAGAATGCTATCATCAGCAACGGCGCATCGGAGTCCGTAAACCACCGGGAGACGGCAAGTCCGAAGAAAGCGCTGCCTATAAGATAAGGTATCATCATCACTACAATATCCATCCCGCTGCCGATGTGTGGAATACTGAAGATGCGCGGCAGCAGCCCCAGCAGGAACAAAGAGAAGATGGCATAGAGGGCAACATAGACAAAACTTCTGCCCGTTACCCTGCGCACCGCGTTTCTCCAAGTAGGTAACGGATATCTTTTCTTTTCCGCTTCCGCCCCTGTCAGCATCCCTATCACCATCAGCATGGTCTGAAAGATAATGATAATCATCACCGCTGGTATCAGATACGATCCGTACCCCTCGGTATAATTATAGAGTGCCGTCCCCGACACACTCACCGGTGCCGATGTCGCCACCGCCACCAATCCCTGCGGCGGCAGGAACACAGTCCCTTCCGTACGGTGTGCATCGTTCACCGCCAGCATCACCCGCGAACTGGATTCCTGCAACCCCTTGAAGTTGAGAAAAGCATCCGTAGCCGCATAGAGACTGAATACCGACGTTTCCCCCTGCGCCACCCGTGTCTCAAAATCAGCAGGCAGGTAGAGTATGCCCGCCACTTTGCCCTGTGCCATCCAGCGTCGCGCTTCCAGGATGTCCGGCGTCCGGGCATAGACCGACGTCTGCGGCGTGGCATTGAGCAGACGGGTATATTCGCGGCTGAGGGCGGAGTGGGAGAGGTCTACCACGGCAACGGGCGCTTTGCGTACCACGTTGGGGGCATACATATAGTTATAAAGTAACCCGTAGAGGAAGATACCGCCCGCCAGCACCAGCAGAATCGCCGGATTCGTGGCTATGGCGCGCCACTCGCGGCGTATGATGGTGGGAACCAGTTGACGAGTTGACGGGTTAACAAGTTGACAAGGAGCTGCGCAGTCTCTCGTCTCCTCGTCAACTTGTTTCCTTGTCAACTTCTTCATCCACCACCTCAGCACCGGCAGCATCAGCAACGCTCCCAGCGGAAAGATGAACAGTACCGCCACCGATTGCCAGTATGCCCCGAATCCTGCTCCAAAATAAATCATCGCCTGCCCTGCCTCTACGAAATGCCGTATCGGGAAGAGGTAGGAAGTCGCCCTTACCGGTGCATACATCGCCGCTACCGGAAACGTAACCCCCGACAGGGTTGCACCCAGCGAACCCACCATCGACACCACACTGATTACATACGCCATCTTTGGGAAAGCCGAGAAAATGAGCACTGCCAATGCCTGTGTAGCTATGACAAACAACACCGTCAGGGCATTCATCATCGCCAGGCTGCCTTCCAGCGGGATGTGCATGGGTCCGAACAACATTCCGTTGGCGGCTATACCTATAACCGAGAAGATGACTGTATAGGGCAGCAGCTTTCCCGCCACTGCCGTCAGTATATTGTCCCCTGCCGTTTTCATCCATTCCCCTGCCGTGCCGAATTTCAGTTCGCTGCCCATCGAGTAGATGGTAACCAGTAGAACGAGTATCTGGAACAGTATGAAGAAGAACGGATGGCTGAGGTACACCGAGTAGTCCATATCCGGGTTGTAGAGCGGATGGGTATTGGCTTCTACGGGCAACAGAAAGGTTTGTATCTGTTCTTCGCCCGCACCCAGCGCCTCGGCTTGCATCATGATAGGCGAGAGGGCTACAGGAGCAAGGGCGCTTTCAAAAGCCGCCATCAGTTCGCTGCCCACGGAGAGCAGTGCGTAGTGGTAGTAGTAGCTCAGTGTAGCGTCCATCCCCGTTACGGAACGTTGTTCAAAGCCGGTCGGAATGGAGAGGTAACCGTAAATTTCCTTCCTCTGTACGGCCCGGCGGGCGGCGGCCTCGTCGGTAAAATGCTTCGTCACGCTGAAAGTAGGTACGGCAGAGATGCGCCGGGCAATACTGCGCGAGGCGGCGGTATTGTCCTGGTCTACGATGCCGATGGGAATGTTTTCCATCTGTCCGTTGCCGAAGATAGTGCTCATGAAGAAGAGGCAGAACAGCGGCAGCACGAGGCCGGCGCCCAGGTAGAGGCGGCGGGCGGTCATGCGGCGCAGTTCGCGTTTCATCACGGCGCAGAGAGGAGTTTCACGAAGCTGTTTCATCATCCTTGTTTATTCATTGTAAGCAGTACCGACATTCCCGGACGCAGTCCTTCTGTCGTTTCTGTGGGACGTGCGTGTATCTCGAACGTCTGCATGTCGTAACTGCCCGTCTGTTTCGTCGACTTCCAGGTAGCAAAGCTGCCCAGCGGACTGATGTAGTAAATACGGAATTCGATGTTCTTCTTGCCGATGGCAGGCACGTCGGCGCGGAAGGTGCCGCCCATCGTGAACTGCGGCATCAGGTCTTCGCGCACGTTGAGCACCACGTGCGCATCGCTCATCACCACCAGATTCATAATCGGCGTTCCCGGTGCTACCAGTTCGCCGCGTCGGGGGAAGATGGTGGCTATCTGTCCGTCTTCGGGTGCCGTGAGGCGTGAGTCTACGAGGAGTGCGGATACTTCGTCCACCCCGCTGCGGGCGGCTTCTACCAGGCTGCGGGCGGCGGCACGGTCTTCACTTTGGGCGCCATCCGCCGCCATCTGATACTGTTCGTAGGCGGCACGTTCCGCCGCTTGGGCGGCGTGATACATGGCCTCTACCTCGTCCTTGCGTTGAGAGGTGACTACGCTGTCTTTGTACAAGGTCATGATACGCCCGTAGGTGGTCTTTGCCAGGGTAAGGTCACTTTGTGCCTTGTTCCATAGCTGCCGGGCGGTGGCAATGATTTGCCGGCGGGTACCGGCATCTATTTTCTTGTTCTGTTCCTGTGCCACTTGTTCCATGGCGTTTGCCTGCCGGTAACGGGCTTCTACCAGGGGGCTGTTGATGACGACAAGTGTGTCGCCTGCTTTCACCCAGTCTCCCTCGCTGACGAGGAACGAGTCTACGCGTCCCGGCAGCTTGCCGCTGATGCGGATTTCTGTTGCTTCTACCTGTCCTTGCAGCACAAGGGGCTGCCGGCGTGTGAGTAGCATTCCTGCTACGGACACGATGATCGTAATTGCCAGGATAATGACGAATGCAATGCTGATGCTTCTGTTTGTTATCTTCATATAGGTTTGGATTTTATTATTTACTGAAATATCTTGCGTAATGTTCCGGTGTACCGCACAGTGCCAGCAGATTCATCAACGCCACATCATATTCATAATATGCTGCCAACCGCGCCACACGCACTGTTGCCAGCATCGTTTCCGCATCCACCACTTCGGTACTGGTTGCCATGCCTTCGGCGAAGGACTTCTTGCGGATGCGTACCAATTCTTCGCTTAACTCGATGGTTGTATTCAGAGCACGCACATTGTCCTGTGCCTTTTGCAGTTGGGTGTATAGCTTGTCTATGCCCACGCTCAAGTCTTCTTTCGCCTTTTCCTTTCCCAGGGCAAGGGTTTGCCGGGCAATTTTAGACTGGCGGATGCGCTTTTCCCGTGCCAGCCCGTCGAACAGGTTCCAGGTGAATCCCACGCCTATCATGGTGCGGGGTACAAGGTTGCTTTGGATACCGTGTGCATAGAGCGTCTGCTTGCCGAAGAGGGCGATGTCCGGCAGATATCCGCTTTGGTCGATGCGGAGTTGCTGGCGGGCGATGTTCTGTTGCAGGGACAGTTGGTTTACCGTGTAGTTCTCCGCCTGCATGGTTTGGATGAATTCCTCTTTGGCAGGCAGTTGGTCGTTGATGAAGAGTGGTGAAGTGGGGCGGATGCTGCATGTATCTTCTATATTGAGCAGGGTGCGCAGGGCGCTTTGCACTACGCTGACGTCCTTTCGGGCTGCTTCAAGTGCCCGTTCTGCTTCGTCCATATTTACCTGGGCAAAGAGGCGGCCGGCTTTGTCTGTCATCCCCGCAGCTTCCAGCTTCAAGGCGTTTTCGTAATGCAGTTTCAGGTTGTTGTAAGTATCCTGCCTTACTTGGAGCACTTCCTGTGCCAGCCGTAGCCCGAAGTAGCTTTCGGCAAGCAAGGTGCGCTGTGTGGCATCTGTCTGCTGGCGGTTCTCGCGGGCGAGGTCTATCATAGTGTTGCCTATCCGGGATGCGCGGATGCGCTTGCCACCGGAGAATACCACCCACTCGGCAGTCAGCCCCACGGTGGTCAGGTTTCGCGGCGCGAGCGGGAAGGCAAGAGTATGCGCGCCTATCTGGTCCAGTATGCCGCTGATAAACTGGTCGTCTGGAATCATCTCATGCACAAAGTCCTTGGCAGGATTGGTGAATTGGGAGAGGGGTTGTTTTACCTCTATCTTCTCGGAGAGGTGCACGTACGTCCCCGCGCCTTGCAGTGAGGGATACCAAAGTGCATTCAGCTTGTCACGTTCCGCACGTGCTGTTTCTATGCCTTTGTCAGCTATCTTCAGACTGCGGTTGCCGTTATGCAGTTTTTGCAGGGCTTCGTCGAAGCTGAGGGAGAGGGGAGAGGACGTGACTTGTGCCTGCAGATGTACATGTACCTGTGCTATCAATGCTGCTGCCAATAGCGTAGCAGCCATTATCTTTTTATTCATACAAACGTCGTTGGTTTAGGTTTTACGGACGTCTGTAACAAGCCGGAAAGGAGATTTGTTCAGTGTTGCTCCCTCATGCACGCAGTTTACATAGCGTGCATACAGGGACACGCGGCGTGGAGTAAAAATTTATCACCAAAAGAACTTGCTGAATTGGTGCAGATAACTGCCTTGAAACTGGTAACGGCGGATTTTACGACTTCCGAATTCGAAAGTAGCATCCGTGCTGGTTATCAGTATCTTATTGGGAAACTGGCCTTGCCGAGAAGTACGGTTTACGGTCAAAAAGTTCAAAGTTCGCTTATGAACCCCAGTTTCCGCA
>ENA-UEQB01002456-UEQB01002456.1-human-gut-metagenome-genome-assembly--contig:-NODE-2456-length-13307-cov-2.525397_pt1 | contig 13307 bp, 5 predicted proteins | sample MGYA00242901_ERZ507918 | MGnify/ENA primary metagenome ERZ507918 (study PRJEB26167, sample SAMN06115405) | human gut metagenome | host: Homo sapiens | place: China:Sichuan | collected 2016-04-06... | reverse complement strand
CCGGACAGGGCATTGTGATGAGCTATCCCCTCATCGGCAACTACGGCGTCAATCACGAGGACAACGAATCCTCCCGCCCCTGGGCGGAGGCGTTCATCGTCCGCCACCTGGCCCGGCGCGGCAGCAACTTCCGCTGCGAGGACGGGCTGGATTCCTATTTGAAGCAATTTCATATCACCGGCATTGAGGGCGTCGACACCCGTGCCTTAACGAGAATACTCCGCAGTCAGGGGACCATGAACGGCATGATCACCTGTGCGGAGCATTTTTCTGTCCAGGAGTGCCTGGAGCGCATCCGGGCCTACCGGGTGGAGGGCACCGTGGAGCGGGTGACCCGCAGGGAGCCCCAGATGTACCCCGCCCTGGGGGAGCGGCGGCTGCGGGTGGCCCTGATGGACTACGGCGTGAAGGAGAACATGATCCGCTGCCTCCAGAACCGGGGCTGTGAGGTGACGGTGTTCCCCGCCCGCACCCCGGCGAAGGCGGTGCTCTCCGGCGGGTTCGACGGGGTGATGCGCTCCAACGGCCCCGGCGATCCGGCGGACAACGTGGAGATCATCGCGGAGGTTCGGAAGCTCTATGAGAGTGAGCTGCCCCTCTTTGCCGTCTGCCTGGGCCACCAGCTCCTGGCCCTGGCCACCGGGGCGGAGACCCGCAAGATGCGCTTCGGCCACCGGGGGGGCAACCACCCGGTGAAGGATCTGGAGCACGGCCGGGCCTATATCACCAGCCAGAACCATGGCTATGTGGTTACCGCCGAGAGCGTGGACCCGGCGGTGGCGGAGGTGTCCCACATCAACGTCAACGAGGGCAGCGTGGAGGGCCTGCGCTACCGGCGGCCCAACTGCTTCACCGTCCAGTTCCACCCGGAGGCCGCCCCCGGCCCCATGGACACCGAGTATCTGTTTGACCGCTTTGTGGACAGCATGAAGGGAGGACGCGCCCATGCCTAAGAATCCCAAGATCAAAAAGGTGCTGGTGCTGGGCTCCGGCCCCATTGTCATCGGCCAGGCCGCCGAGTTTGACTACGCCGGCACCCAGGCCTGCCGCGCCCTCAAGGAGGAGGGCGTGGAGGTGGTGCTGGTCAACTCCAACCCCGCCACCATCATGACCGACAAGGACATCGCCGACCACGTGTATATTGAGCCCCTCAACATCGCCAGCGTGACCCAGGTCATCCAGAAAGAGCGGCCCGACTCCATCCTGCCCACCCTGGGCGGCCAGACCGGGCTGAACCTGGCCATGAACCTCCATGAACAGGGCATTCTGGACCAGTACGGCGTACGACTGCTGGGCACCTCCCCCGAGTCCATCCGCAAGGCGGAGGACCGCCAGGGCTTCAAGGACTGCATGGAGTCCATCGGCCAGCCCTGCGTCACCTCCAAGGTGGTCAACACCGTGGAGGATGCCGTCTCCTTCACCAACGAGACGAAAGCCGACCTCGTCTTAGAGGTGCTGACGGCCAACGAAGAGAACGTGATGACCGTCGTCGAGACCTTCTACACGGCTCTTCCGGCCGCCACGTTCTCGGTGCGCGGCTACGAGGACGTTCCGCGCGAATTCCGGATCCGCGTACGCGACAAGTACGACAACTACTCGGAAACATTCGTCGGAACCTACACGCCGGTTTACGAGAAGCTGCTCGACAAGAGCCTCTTCCGCGAACTGATACTGCCCGGCGACGCCGATTGCAACGCATGGAGCTGCAAGATGGAATACATCTGGGACGGCCGGATCGTAGCCGACTCGGACGGCCGGACGGGCTGCCACACCGGTTCGGACGGTTCGCGCGTACCGAAATACTTCACCTTCGACATGGGTGTCAAAGCCAAACTGAGCCGGTTCCAGCTCTGGCAGCTGCAGGACGACAAGCACTGGTACAACGACGTTTCGCCGCGCAATTACCAAATATGGGGCTGCGCCGGCACGCCGCCTGCCGACGGTTCGTGGGACGACTGGGTGCTGCTGGCCGAGGTCGAGAACGTCAAGCCGTCGGGCTATCCCGTAGGCGTACTCTCCGAGGACGACCGCATCGCCGGTCGCAACGGCGACAGCGGCAATTTTTCGAGCGACCTTCCCGCCGTGCGCTACATCCGCATCCGCTGCCTGAAAAACTGGTCGGGCAATACGAACATGACCTTTACCGAAATCTCGTTCTGGGGCGACGACAAAGTGCAACAATAACCTAAAACCGAACCTACGCTATGAAACTTACACAATACATCAGTCTGCTTCTGCTCACGGGCGCCGCAGCCTCGGTAGTCTCGTGTACCGAAATGGACGACTACCTGCGCTTTACCGAGGGCGTTTCAAGCACCTACACGGGCAAGCTCGACTCGGCTGTTTTCCTCGCGGGCAACGGACGGCTGCTCTTCCACGGCGAGCTTTCCTCCGACCCGAAAGTCAGCCGCATCGGTCTTTACTGGAACGTCGGCACCAAGCAGGACAGCCTCTCGATAGAGGTCGATTACGCCAAGGACAAAATCGTCGAGCAGGAGATAGCGCTCGGCGAAGGGAGCTATAACTTCCAGATATACACCTACGACAGTGCCGGCAACCACTCAATCCCGATGACCCGTTCGGGCAACTCCTACGGGGCGAACTACCTCGAAGGACTCTACAACCGTGTGGTGAAGTCCTGCGCACTCGACGGCGAGGACATCGCCATCGAGTGGTACAGCGGATCGGAGAACTCGCCCTACACGGTCGTGACCTACACCGGAGCCAACGGCAAGCCCGTCGAGGTGCAGGTCGGCCCCAAGGAGGAGCAGACGCGTCTGCCGCAGGTGCGCGAGAACCAGTTCAAAGTCCAGAGCGTCTATCTGCCCGAAGAAAACGCCATCGACCTCTTCCGCCCCGAAGCGAAACTCTATTTCGTAAGCGACATCACCTCGCTCTACCTGAAGAACGCCGGCCCGAACATCCAAGGCGCCGAGAAGCCCGACGGCAGCCCGTGGGGCGTACCGAAGGACTGGAACATTACGCCGAATCTCCGCAATCAAGTAAACAACACCGTCGGCGGCTGGAAGGACGAGCAGTACGAACAGTACAAGGGTCTCATCCACTTCGAGTCGCAGGATTGGGGCGGCCCCGGATTCGAGAACGGCAAGGTATGGCAGACCCCGACGCTGCAGCCCGGAACCTACGAATTCACGGTCTTCTACCTGCGCGGCAACACGGCGGACGATCAGTACATCCATCTGGCCGCGGCCTTGGGCAGCGAGCTTCCCGACCGCGCCGACATGGAGACGAGGGCGCTCGCGTGGAAACACCTGCTGCCGTCGGATCAGGGCAGGGAGAACAGCATCCGCTTCACCGTGACGCAAGCCGGCCCGGTATCGCTGGGTCTGGTGGTCACGATCAGCCGCGACAGCCAGTATCTCCAATTCCCCTATTTCACACTGAGCCAAATTCCCGAAGAAGAGTAACCTGCCATATGCGGCGGTCCGTCCGGCGCGGCGGTCCGCCCATACAAAACCCGTAAACACTTTATAACCGATGAAAATCAACAATCTTGCCCGTGGATTTCTGTTCGCCGCATCTCTTTGCGGCAGCATGACGCTCCACGCCCAGACATGGTCGCTCAACAGCGACAACCCGGCCGTCAAATGGTACGTCGCACCGGCCGGCGCAGCCTACGGATCGCCCGACACCGCACCGCCGGCCCCCGAAGAGCGCCTCGAATGGACCGAAGCGACCGTTCCGGGGACCGTATTCGCCGCCTACGTCGATGCCGGCAAGGAGAAGGACCCCAATTTCGGCGACAACATCCATCAGGTAGACCGTTCGAAATACGACCGTGAATATTGGTACCGCACCGAATTCGAAGTGCCCGCCGAGCTGGACAAGGAGCTGCTTTGGCTCAATTTCCGCGGCATCAACCGCAAAGGCACGATCTTCCTGAACGGCACCCGTCTGGGAGAGCTGGACGGATTCATGCACCGCGGCCGGTTCGACGTCACGAAGATCGTTCGCCGCAGCGGTAATAACACGCTGGCCGTACTGGTCGACATTCCGCGCGGATCGCTGGGCAACAACGCCTCGCCGACCTACATCTGCAGCGCCGGATGGGATTGGATGCCCTACGTGCCGGGCCTCAACTCAGGCATCACGGACAAGGTGTATCTTTCGACGAGCAACGCATTGACGCTCGCCGATCCATGGATCCGCAGCGAACTGCCCTCGACGGCCCGTGCCGACGTCAGCATCCGGCTGGGAGTGCGCAACGACTCGGAACGATACGCTTCGGGCGAGGTGCGCGGCGTGATCATGCCGGGCGATATCCGGTTCTCGACCCGTGTCAACGTCGAGCCCGGACGCACCGCCGAGGTGCGTTTCGACAAAAGCGAATGCCCGGCGCTCTCGATCGACGATCCGCTCCTGTGGTGGCCCAACGGCTACGGCGAACCCAACCTCTACACCTGCGACCTGACCGTCGAGATCGACGGCAAACCCTCCGACACGCAGCGGATAACCTTCGGTCTGAAAAAATACGACTACGACACCAAGGACGGCGTGTTCCACCTCTGGATCAACGACCGCCGCATCTTCGTCAAAGGTGCGAACTGGGGGCTTTCGGAGTACATGCTCCGCTGCCGCGGCGAGGAATACTTCACCAAGGTAAGACTACACAAAGAGATGAATTTCAACATGATCCGCAACTGGCTGGGCACCACCACCGACGAGGAGTTCTACGAAGCCTGCGACAAGTACGGCATCATGGTATGGGACGATTTCTGGCTCAATTCGAACCCGATTCTTCCCGACGACATCCACGCCTTCAACTACAACGCCGTCGAAAAGATCAAGCGGCTGCGCAACCACCCGTCGATCGCCGTCTGGTGCGGCAACAACGAAGGCTGGCCCGAACCGCCGCTGGACACCTACCTGCGCGAAAATGTCCGGGTCTTCGACGGCGGCGAACGCTACTACCAGTCCAATTCGCACGAAGGACACCTTTCGGGCAGCGGTCCGTGGGGAGCCTACGACCCGCGCTATTACTTCACCTACTACCCCTATCCCTACAACAAGGTCGGCACGCCCGGCTGGGGTTTCCGCACCGAGATCGGCACGGCGGTATTCGTCAATGCCGAGAGCTTCCGCAAGTTCATCCCCGAAGACAAACTCTGGCCCCGCAACGAGATGTGGAACCTCCACTATTTCGGTCAGCAGGCCTTCAACGGACTGCCCGACCAGTACGAACGGATGCTCAACGAGCGTTACGGCAAGGCTGCGGACATCGACGACTTCTGCCGGAAGGCCCAGCTGCTGAACATCGAGTCGAACCAAGCCCTCTACGAAGGATGGCTCGACCACATGTGGGAGGACGCCTCCGGCATCATGACATGGATGGGACAGTCGGCCTACCCCTCGCTGGTATGGCAAACCTATGATTACTATTACGACCTGACGGGCGCCTACTGGGGCTGCAAACGCGCCTGCGAACCGCTGCACATCCTCTGGAACCCGGTAACCAACGACGTCAAGATCACCAACACCACCTCGCAGACTTACGAGGGACTCACGGCAACGGCCGAGGTGTTCAACACCGACGGCAGGCGCGTGGACGCGCTGACAGGTACGGCGACCGTAAATTCGGCCCCGAACACCGCACTGCGCTGTTTCACGATCCCCTTCTACAAGAACGTCGAGAATATCGCCCGCGGCAAGCGCGTCGTGGCGTCGTCGACCGACGCCGGCAGCCCCGAAGAGATCGTCGACGGCTCGGAGTTCACCCGCTGGGGCAGCCGCTATAGCGACCACGAATGGATTTACATAGATCTGGGAAGCAGGATGAACGTCTACGGCGTGGGCCTCAACTGGGAGAACGCCTTCGGCAAGGAGTTCAAGATACAGATTTCCGACGATGCCGAGCACTGGACCGACGCGGCGCACGAGCGCACGGGCAAGGCCGGCAAGCAGGACATCTTCTTCGACGACGTGAAAGGCCGTTACGTGAAGGTGCAGGGCATCCGCCGCGGCACGGGTTACGGCTACTCGCTCTACGAGATGAAAGTCTACGGCGGCGAGGAGCATCAGGCCGGGCTGAGCGACGTGCACCTGATCCGGCTCACGCTCCGCGACGCCGAAGGCAGGGTCGTCGACCGCAACACCTACTGGCGCGGACTGAAACGCACCGACTTCACGGCGCTCAACACCCTGCCGGCACCCCGTCTGAAGGTGCAGCAGAAGGGCCGCACCGAAGGCGGCAAATACGTGGCCGAAGTGAAGGTCACGAACCTCGCCTCGTCCCCGGCCGTATCGTTCGCAACTTGGGTGCAGCTCCGCCATCCCCGGAGCGGCGAACGCATCCTTCCCGCGCTCTACGACGACAACTATTTCATGCTGCTTCCCGGTGAGACGCAGACCGTCCATGTCGAATTCGACAAGGAGCTGCTCGGCGACGCCGCGCAGCCCGTCGTAAGCGTCACACCCTACAACGACGGACGCTAAGGGCACCGAACCGTTTCCGCTACGGGTTCTGCACTTCCCATGGAGCGCAGGGCCCGTTTTTACCTCTTCCGACGAAGAGGAGAGCACATAATTCGCTATCTTTGCAAAGAGTCACCGACCCGCCATGAAAAAACTACTGCTACTGGGCGCCCTGCTCTGCACGGCCTGCCTTGCCGCCCAAGCGCGCAACCGCTACTTCACGCACCTGACACTCGACGACGGCCTTTCGCACAACCACATCAAAGCCATCGTGCAGGACAGCTACGGCTTCATCTGGATCGGAACCAAAAACGGACTGAACCGTTACGACGGCTCTTCGATCCGTATTTTCCAATGCTTCGACCCGGCGACCGGGCACGGCGACTCGAATATCTCGTCACTCTACGAAGATACGGAACGCCGTCTTTGGTGCGGCACCGACCGGGGCATCTACATTTACACGCCCCTGACCGAACGTTTCGAGGAGTTCACCCACACGACGGAGGAGGGCACCGCCATCACGAACTGGGTCGCCGCCATCGAAAGCGACCCTTCGGGCGCCGTTTGGGCTGTGGTTCCGAACCAAGGACTCTTCTGCTGGCGCAACGGACAGCTCCGGACCTATCCGGTTCCCGGCCCCCAATGCCTCTGCATACGCCGCAACGGACAGGTCTGGGTCGGCACCTACGCCGACGGACTCTACCGCTACAATGCCGCGGAGGATCGTTTCGACGGCTTCCACACCGACCGCGACGGCCGCACGCTCCGCGGCGAATACGTCTTCGCCTTGTGCGAGCACGGCTCATCGCTGGCCATCGCCGTTCACGACGGACAACTCAAGCGGCTCGACCTGAAAACGATGACGCTGAGCGTCATCGACGCTCCCGAAGTGCACGGCACGATGCTGCGCGACGTCGAGAGCTACGACGACGAACTGTGGGTCACCACCCACGAAGGGGTCTTCGTCATCGACGACCGTACGGGCCGCACGACCCATTTCCGCGAGGAGATGCTCAATCCCTACAGCCTTTCGGACAAGAGCTGCAGCGTGCTCTGCCGCGACCGGGAAGGGGGCATCTGGGTCGGCACACTGCTCGGAGGCGTGAATTACTGCGCCAACCTGAATTTCGTCTTCGACAAATACATCCCCTATGACCGGGAACACGCGGTGCTCTGCAAAAAGATCAGGTCGCTGACCGAAGGCCCCGACGGCCGCATCTGGATCGGGACCGAGGACGAGGGAGTCTGCGTCTTCGATCCCGCGACGGGCGAGTTCCGCACCGTCGATTACACGTTTACGCGGCGGCAGCGGCTGCTGAACACCCTCGGCACGATGGCCGACGGCGACCAGCTCTGGATCGGCTTTTTCAAACACGGCATCGGGCGGCTCGACATGCGCACCGGGAAGCTCACGCACTACGACGCCGCCTCTCTCGGCATCGGCGAGTCGAGCATCTACTCGTTCTGCAAGGACTCGCAGGGCAACCTCTGGATCGGCTCCGGTCAGGGGGTCTATGTCCGGCGCTTCGGGAAGGCCCGATTCGAACAGATCGACTTTCTGAGCACCTTCTGGGCCTTCGACATCACGGAAGACTCGCGCGGAAACCTTTGGTTCGCCTCGCTGGGCGGCGGATTATGCCGGTACGAACCGGCCAGCGGCGAACGCCGCTTTTTCGCCCATGAAGAAGGGAATCCCGCATCGTTGAGTTCCAATGCGGTGAGCAACGTCTGCGAAGACCGGCACGGAACGCTCTGGTTTTCGACCGACCGCGGCGGTTTGTGCCGTTACGATTACGACACGGACGCCTTCCGCAGCTACTCGCTCGGCGAGGGAATGCCCGACAACGTCACCTACCGGGTTCTCGAAGACAGCGAAGGAATGCTTTGGCTCGGCACCAACTACGGGCTGGTGCGGTTCAACCCCGAAACCGAAAAAATCCGCACCTACACACGCCACAACGGCCTGCTTGGCAACCAGTTCAACTACCACGCCGCCCTGCGCGGCCGCGACGGGAAATTCTGGTTCGGCGGATTCGACGGCATCGTCGGTTTCGATCCCTCACAACACCATTTCTCGCCCAAGCCCGAACCGGCCCTCTACATCACGGGACTGAGTATCAACAACGAGGAGCAGAGCGTCGGGGGAGAGGGATCGCCCCTCGACCGGAGTCCGCTCTTCACCGACCGCATCACCCTCGCACACAACCAATCGAACATCAGTCTCCGTTTCGCCGGCACCAGTTTCTCGCAAACCGGCTCGATCGACTACTACTATGCACTCGAACCGGTAGACACGGAGTGGATCGCCGCCGACCGGTCACGTCCGATCTCCTTCGCCCAGCTTCAGCCGGGCAACTACACGTTCCGCATCCGGGCCGTCAACCGCAACGGCGGCTGGCAAAGCGCGGAACGGTCGCTGAAGATCGTCATCCGCCCTCCGTGGTGGGGCACGGGGCTGGCCAAGATCGCCTACCTGCTCATCGTCGCCGGAGGCGCCGCCACCGGATTCCGCTACTACCTGCGACGCAAACGCAAGCAGATACTCGAACAGCAGCGGCTGTTCGAGGCCGAGAAGGAGAAGGAGCTGTACGGAGCCAAAATCGACTTCTTCACCGAAATCGCCCACGAGGTCCGGACGCCCCTGACGCTCATCAAGGGGCCGCTGGAGGACATCATGGAGATGAACGCCGACCCGAAGCTGGAGAAGAACCTGCATGTCATCCACAAAAACACACAACGCCTGCTGGAGCTGATCCGCCAGCTGCTCGACTTCCGCAACGTCGATTCGAACAAGATGCGGCTCGACTTCGTGCGTTTCGACATTCCGATGCAACTGCAGTGCATCGTCGAGCGTTTCGAGCCGACCATCGAGAAACGGGGGCTTCGCCTGACGCTCCGCCCCGGCGAAGGCTCGTTCCAAGCCGCAGCCGACCGCGAGGCGCTGACCAAGATCGTGAGCAACCTGCTGAACAACGCGCTGAAGTACGCCGAACACGAAATCGAGGTGGCGCTCGAACACAACGGCGAAACCTTCTCGGTCCGCGTGACGAGCGACGGCGAGAAGATACCCATACACCTGAGCGAAAAGATTTTCGAACCCTTTTTCCGCATCGACCGCACGGGGCAGGCTCCCGGAGCAGGCATCGGACTGCCGATGGCCCGCTCCTTGGCCCAGCTGCACAAGGGGCATCTGTTCCTCGACACGGCGGCTCCGGGCAATTCGTTCGTGCTGACCCTCCCGCTCGTGCAAGAGCAATACATCAATCTTCAGGAGCAGGCGGAAACGCTCGCGGAACTCCCCGGCGAAGAGACCGAAATGCTGCTGGCCGACCCGCAGGAGCCGACCGAGACCGCCTCGTCGGAACAGGACTATTCGGTACTGCTCGTCGAGGACAACGCCGCCATACAGCAGTATCTCGCCGGCCGCCTGCGCAGGGAATGCGTGGTGCTGACCGCCTCCAACGGCGCCGAAGCCCTCGAAATCCTGCACAATCAGGCCGTAGACCTCGTGGTCTCGGACATCATGATGCCCGGCATGGACGGCATGGAGCTGTGCCGCACGATGAAACGGGAGGAGAACCTGCACTCCATCCCGCTGGTCTTCCTTACGGCCAAGAACGACATGACGGCCAAGATCGAAGGGCTGCACATCGGCGCCGAAGCCTTCATCGAAAAGCCCTTTTCGTTCAGCTATCTGCGTGCCCTGATCTTCTCGATCATGGACAACCGCCGCAAGGAGCGGGAAGCCTTCATCAAACGCCCCTTCGTACCGGTTCACAACATACGCATGTCGAAGGCCGACGAGGAGTTCATCAACAGGATCATCGCGCTCATCGAAGAACACATGACCAACGAACAGCTGAACGTCGAATGGCTGTCGGAAGCGCTGCACATAAACCGTTCGAGCCTGCTGCGCAAGGTCAAGAACATCACCAACCTCTCGGTGGTGGACTTCATCCGCCTGATACGTCTGAAAAAAGCGGCCCGCATGCTGCAGGACGGGAAACACAAGATCAACGAAGTGTGCTACGCCGTAGGCATCACCTCCCCGTCGTATTTCAGCCGGCTGTTCTACAAACAGTTCGGCATGCGTCCGCGCGACTTCGAAAAGATGCACAAGCCCGAAGAACCGCAGACCGACGGCGGAGACGCCCCGAAACACGCCTGAAAGCCGCCCGAACAGCGGGAATGCCTCAAAAAGACTATAGTTAGCCGAATCCTTGCTCTTTGAGGCGGGGTTCCGAGCATAATTTTGCGGTATAAACTCCAAAACAAAAAACAATGCACCATCTACTGAAAGCCTGCGCGGCAGCGGTTCTCCTGCTCTGGAGCTGCAACATCACGGCCGACAACAGAAACGGCCGCTGGGAGGTCGTCACCAACTCCGACCACACCGTCACACTGCTTTGCAACGGCGATACGCTCTTGTCGCGCGCCGCTTCGACAGCACGTCTCGACGGACGGACCGTTTCGTCGCAGTCGTACCGGAAACAGCAGGTCCGCACCCGCCGCACCCAAGATCCGCTGGGCAAGGCCCTCGAAATCCGCATCCGCCATACCGACCGGGCGCTTCCTCAAATGGAAATCAGCTACCGGCTCTACGACCACGGCCGGTTCGTCACCGTGCAGTCGACGCTCTCCGATAAAAAAGGCGTATCGACCAACGGACTGACGCCCGTCGCCGCCGAAAAGCAGTCGCTGCGGCCCGGAGGTACGGCACGCGCCCTGTTCATCCCTTTCGACAACGACTGCTGGATCCGCTACGCGTCGCATCCGCTCGGCTTCGGACGCCTGACGAGCTATGAAGCGACAGCTCTCTACGACAACGACACGCGCCAGGGCTGGGTCTTCGGCTCGGTGGATCACGACCATTGGAAAAGCGCCGTGCGTCTCACCTCGGAGGACGACCGCATCACGGGGATCGTCTGCGAAGCGGGCGCGGCCGACTCACTGACGCGCGACGTGAAGGAACACGGCGCACTGTACGGGCGGCGCGTTTCGTCACCGCGCTTCCTGATAGGGTGTTTCGCCGACTGGCGGGAAGGGCTGGAGTGCTACGGCGAAGCCAACGCCGCCATAGCGCCGCCGCGGCACTGGGAACACGCCATGCCCGTAGGCTGGAACAGCTGGGGTGCGCTCCAGTTCCGGCTCAACTACGAAAACGCCTCCGAAGTGGCCGACTACCTCAGGGACCGCCTGCAAGGCAACTCGTTCCACACGGCCGACAATACGCTCTACGTCGGACTCGATTCGGGGTGGAACGCCATGAGCGAGGAGCAGCTCTCCGCGTTCACGGCTCGCTGCCGGGCCAACGGGCAGCAGGCCGGCATCTATTGGACGCCCTTCACCGACTGGGGCTGCAATCCGCGGCAGAAGATGGATCACGCGGAGCAATACACCTTCGGCGACGCCTATCTCTACGCCCACGGACAGCCGCAGAAGCTGGACGGCGCCTATGCGCTCGCCCCCACCCACCCGGCCGTCGAGCAGCGGATGAAATATTTCTCGGAACTGTTCCGCCGCACGGGATTCACCTATGTGAAAATGGACTTCATGACCCACGGGGCCATGGAGGCCGACAAATGGCACAATCCGGAGATCCGGAGCGGCATCGAAGGATACAACTACGGCATGGCCCTGCTCGAAAAATATTTCGGGGACATGTACATCAACCTTTCGATCTCGCCCGTATTCCCGGCTCATTACGCCAACTCGCGACGCATAGCCTGCGACGCGTGGAACAAGATCAAGGATACGGAATATACGCTCAACGCCACCTCATACGGCTGGTGGCAGGACCGGATCTACAATTACAACGACGCCGACCACATCGTCCTGCGCGAAGCCTCCGAAGGAGAGAACCGCGCCCGCATCACATCGGGCATCATCACGGGAATCTACATCTGCGGCGACGATTTCAGTTCGGGAGGTCCCGCCGAATCGAAGAGCCGTGCGGAAAAGTTCCTGACCAATCCGCGCGTCAACGCCGCCGCGACGGGCGAAGCGTTCCGCCCGGTAGAGGGCGACGGAATCCGTTCGGAGAACCAGTTCATATCACGTCCCCGCGACGGCGTGACATACTACGCAGTCTTCAACTACAGCGACAAGGAGACCCGGCGCACGATCGACCCGTGACGCTTGGGACTCGATCCTGCGGCCGAGTACGATTTCGAGGAGCTATGGAGCGGCGAACACCTGACACTCCGCCGCCCAACAGAAATTTCCATCCCCGGCAAAGACGTCCGCTTCTACGCCATCCGCCGTCGATAAAACCGAATAAACCACATACGATGAAAAAGCTACTGACCCTCTTGCTGACACTGCTCGCAGCCGACATCTGCGCTGCCGAAAAGCCCCTGATCCGCATCCACACCGATCAGACCGACCTCCTGTACCGTATCGACGATCAGGGACGGCTTTGCCAGAGTTATCTGGGACCGGCCTTCCGCAGCCCGGAAGACCTGCGCCTGCTTCCGGCCGGCGACGAAGCGTTCACGACGTACGGTTCGAAAAACTATTTCACCCCGGCCCTGCGCCTTACGCACAACGACGGCAACGGCTCCCTGCAGCTCGCCTACGTATCGCACGAAACCCGCTCTGCGGCAGACGGCGTCACCGAGACCAGCATCCTGCTCCGGGACGAGGCATACCCCGTCGAAGTAAAGCTGATCCTAACCGCCTTCGAACGCGAGAACGTCATCAAGAGCAGGACCGAGATCGTACACTACGAGCGCAAACCCGTCACCCTGTACGAATACGCATCGTCGATGCTTCGCCTCGGAGCCGGGAGCTACTACCTGACCGAATTTACCGGAGACTGGGCGCACGAGGTCAACAAGAGCGAGCGCAGGCTCGACTTCGGCAAGAAGGTACTC
>ENA-UEQB01002445-UEQB01002445.1-human-gut-metagenome-genome-assembly--contig:-NODE-2445-length-13340-cov-3.852522_pt1 | contig 13340 bp, 12 predicted proteins | sample MGYA00242901_ERZ507918 | MGnify/ENA primary metagenome ERZ507918 (study PRJEB26167, sample SAMN06115405) | human gut metagenome | host: Homo sapiens | place: China:Sichuan | collected 2016-04-06... | reverse complement strand
AGTTGAATTCTCCTGTCCAGCAGGACAGCTCCCATGCGCTCCCCTTCTGAGAGGGAGATTTTTTCGGAATTCACAAATTCTTCATAGATACCCCCTTTACAAATGGAAAACATTGCGCTATGATAGCAGCGTTAGCACTCGAATGATATGAGTGCTAACGCTGAACTTGTTTTTCAAATTTTTATTTCTATAAGGAGGAACCCCATTATGAAACTCACTCCGCTCGCAGACCGTGTCATTCTGAAGATGGTGGAGACCGAGGAGACCACCAAGGGCGGCATTATCCTCACCGGCAGCGCCAAGGAGAAGCCCTCCGTGGCGGAAGTCATCTCCGTGGGTCCCGGCGGCAACGTGGACGGCAAGGACGTTGTCATGACCGTGAAGCCCGGCGACAAGGTCATCACCAGCCAGTACGCCGGCACCAAGGTCACCCTGGAGGACGTGGAGTACGTGGTTGTCCGTCAGAACGACATTCTGGCGATCGTGGAATAAATCTCCCGCTCCCGCTTGCAATCAGGAATCGGAAATTGTGGAACCGCCTGCAACGGCCAATTTCAAATCGTTTGGCTCTGCCGGACGCCAAAATTACCAATTCCTAACTCCCCATCCCTAATTTATGAAACATGAAGCTCTATTACAGGAGGTTTGATTACTATGTCTAAGCTCATCAAGCGCGGCGACGAGGCCCGGAAGGCCCTGGAAGCCGGCGTCAACTCTCTGGCCGATACTGTCAAGATCACCCTGGGTCCCAAGGGCCGGAACGTGGTTCTGGACAAGAAGTACGGCGCTCCCCTCATCACCAATGACGGCGTGACCATCGCCAAGGAGATCGAACTGGACGATCCCTTTGAGAACATGGGCGCCCAGCTGGTGAAGGAGGTCTCCACCAAGACCAACGATGTGGCCGGCGACGGTACCACCACCGCCACCCTGCTGGCCCAGGCCATGATCCGCGAGGGTCTGAAGAACCTGGCTGCCGGTGCCAACCCCATCGTCATGAAGAAGGGCATGGCCAAGGCCGTGGACGCCGCCGTGGCCGCCATCCGCCAGCAGAGCCAGAAGGTCAACGGCACCGACGACATCGCAAGAGTCGGCACCGTCTCCTCCGGCGACGCCTTCATCGGCAAGCTCATCGCCGAGGCCATGGAGAAGGTCTCCGCCGATGGCGTCATCACCATTGAGGAGTCCAAGACCGCCGAGACCTATTCCGAGGTGGTGGAGGGCATGATGTTCGACCGGGGCTACATCACCCCCTATATGGTCACCGACACCGACAAGATGGAAGCCCTCATCGACGATGCGTATATCCTCATCACCGACAAGAAGATCTCCGTGATCTCCGACATTCTGCCTCTGCTGGAGCAGCTGGTCCAGGCCGGTAAGAAGCTGTTTATCATCGCCGAGGACGTGGAGGGCGAGGCTCTGAACACCCTGATCGTGAACCGTCTGCGGGGCACCCTGAACGTGGTGTGCGTCAAGGCTCCCGGCTTCGGCGACCGCCGCAAGGAGATGCTGCAGGACATCGCTGTCCTCACCGGCGGTACCGTTGTCAGCGAGGAAGTGGGCCTGGAACTGAAGACCGCTACCATCGACATGCTGGGCCGTGCCCGTCAGGTGAAGGTCACCAAGGAGAACACCACCATCGTGGACGGCGCCGGTGATGCCACCGCCATCAAGGACCGCGTGGCTCAGATCCGCAGCCAGATCGCCAACACCACCAGCGACTACGATAAGGAGAAGCTGCAGGAGCGTCTGGCCAAGCTGGCCGGCGGCGTGGCTGTCATCAAGGTCGGCGCTGCTACCGAGACCGAGATGAAGGAGAAGAAGCTCCGCATTGAGGACGCTCTGAACGCCACCCGCGCCGCCGTTGAGGAAGGCGTGGTCGCCGGCGGCGGCACCATCTTCGTGAACATCATCCCCGCTGTGGAAGCTCTGCTGGACAGCGTGGACGGCGACGAGAAGACCGGTGTCCGCATCATCGCCAAGGCTCTGGAAGCTCCTATCCGCCAGATCGCTGCCAACGCCGGCCTGGACGGCTCCGTGATCCTGGAGAAGGTCCGCAATTCCGGCAAGCTGGGCTACGGCTTCGACGCTTACAAGGAGGAGTACTGCGACATGGTCGCCGCCGGTATCATCGATCCCGCCAAGGTGACCCGCTCCGCTCTGGAGAACGCCGCTTCCGTCTCCGCCATGGTGCTGACCACCGAGTCCCTGGTAGCCGATAAGCCCGAGCCCCCCGCTCCCGCTGCCCCCGCCGGCGGCGAGATGGGCGGCATGTATTAAGAGACACCGCAAAGCCTTGAAATTGCTTGATTTTTTGGATGCGCAAAAGCGGATTTACGCCAAACTTACGCCACTTACGCCAAAAATTCAAGCGCATGATAGGATAACAGAAATCGGCACCTGCCAAAAGCAGGTGCCGATTTTTTTGCTTACCGGGAAAGTATCCGATTCTGAAAAATTCTATGTCAGTCCGTCAGCTTGGCGCAATCGGCGGGGCGGCCGGAGAGCATTTCCAGACCGTGACCGATGGTGGGCAGCACCGCCTCCAGATTCTCCTTAGCCGCCTTGGGGGAACCGGGGAGGTTTAGGATCAAGGTCCCTTTCCGGATGCCCGCCTGCGCCCGGGACAGCATGGCACGGCTGGTGATCTGCATGGAGGCGTAACGCATGGCCTCCGGGATGCCGGGGGTTAGCCGGTCGCACACGGCAAGGGTGGCCTCCGGGGTCACGTCCCGGGGAGCGAAGCCGGTGCCGCCGGTGGTCACAAGCAGTTGAATGTCACCGCCGTCGGCCATCTGCCGCAGCGCCGCTTCGATCTGCGCCTGCTCGTCCGGCACCACAGCGGTCCGGACCACCTCATAGCCCGCGTTTTTCAGCAGTTCCGCCACCAGCGGACCACCCTCGTCGGGGCGCTCGCCCCGGGAAACACGGTCGCTGACCGTCAATACAGCAGCATGATACATACGCTCATCTCCTCATTTCAACAGTAGAATATCCCTTGGCTGGACGGCGATCCAAAGCCCCTCCGGGCGGTTCAGCCGCCGCCAATCGTCCCGTTCCAGTTCCATCCGCAGGAGGGGGGCACCGGACGCGGCTCCCTTCGGCCGCAGCAGGACGATGGTGGTGAACACATCCTGAATGACCCGCTCCACCGTGCAGTAGAAAGCGTCCGGGGTGCCCTCCGGCACCGTCATCACGTGTCTTGCCCGGATGCCTGCCTGACGGACATCCGCCGGGACCGGTTTACCGCAGTTCAGCGTCAGGCCCCACGCAGGCAGCGTTACGGCGCTGCCTGCCGGTACGGCCTCCACGATGTTTTTACACCCGGAGAGTCGGGCGGCAGCCTCCGTTTCTGGCTCGTGAAACAGCTGCCGCAGAGTGAAGGTTCCTTGCGAGGCCCCCTGATCCAGTATGCACACCCGCTTGCAGTTGCGGAACACCTCGCCCCGGTCATGGGACACCCACAAAATCGGCCCGGAGAAATTCTCCAGAAAATCGGACAGCTTCAGCTCCAAGTCCCATTTCAGATAGCTGTCCAGCGCGGAAAACGGCTCGTCCAGCAAAATGACCTCCGGCTGGGAGCAGAGAATCCTCGCCAGCGCCACCCGCTGCTGCTGTCCGCCGGAAAGCTGGGCGGGATACCGCTTTTCCAGACCCTCCAGCCGAAAGCGGTGGAGGGTCGCCGTCAGTGCAGCGTTTTTTTCCGCCTTGGAACCGGAGCGGATGCCGCAGAGGATGTTTTTCTCCACCGTCATGGTGGGGAACAGGGCGTAATTCTGGAATAAGTACCCCACCCGGCGCTGCTGGGGCGGCAGGTCGATCCCGGCTTCACTGTCAAACAGCACCCGGCCGTTCAGCACGATCCGCCCCCGATCCGGGGTCATGATCCCCGCGATGCATTTGAGGGTCATGCTCTTGCCGCAGCCGGAGGCCCCCAGCAGGGCCAGCGTTTCCGTCTCCGCCTGAAAGCGGACGTTCAGATGGAAATTCCCCAGCTGCTTTTCAATCTCCACAAGCAGGCTCAAGCCGTCCCCCTCCTTTTCCCGCCGGATACCAGAAAGTCCCGGCGTTCCAGCATATTCACCGTCAGCAGCACCACGGCGGAGATGCTTAGGTTGACCATTACCCATTTCATAGCCAACGCGTCATTGCTGGTCTGCCAAAGCTGGTAGACCGTGGTGGAAATGGTGGCGGTCTTTCCCGGCGTGTACCCGGCGATCATGCTGGTAGCGCCGTACTCGCCCAAGGCCCGGGCAAAGGCCAGCACCGTCCCCGCCAGAATACCCTGACGGCAGCAGGGCATCCGCACCCGCCAGAAGATCCAGCTGTTGGGAAGTCCCAGCGTCTGGCCGGAATAGGCCAGCGTCTCGTCAAAGGACTCGAAGGCTCCGCGGGCGGTGCGGTACATCAACGGGAAAATCACCACGGCGGTGGCAAAGATGGCGGACCACCAGGTCATCACCACCTTCACGTCGAAATGACGCAGCAGCCACGCGCCGAGGATCCGCTTTGGCCCCAGCAGCCGCAGCAGCAGATAGCCGATGACGGTGGGGGGCAGCACCAGCGGCAGCGTCAGCACCACGTCCAGAACGCCCTTTACCAGCCGGGGCAGGCGGGCGATATAGTACGCCGCGAAGATCCCGGCGAAAAAGACGATCACCGTGGAAATAGCCGCAACACGCAGCGAGTTCCATAGGGGAAACAGGTCCATAAGTTACCTCCTGAGGGGGAAGGGATGGGGAGACCGGCGGTCCGCCGCCGTATCAGCGGCGGGCGAGCAGTTTGCCGTCGGCCTTTTCAGATAGTTTTCGGTCAAGCGGCGGAGAAGCCCACGGACTCAAACACGGTCATGGCCGCATCGGTCTGGAGATAGGCCAGGAAGTCCTGGGCGGCATCCTCCTTGTCTCCCTTGAGCACGGCGGCGGGGTAGATGACCTGGCCGCACATCTCGGCAGTGGCGCTGTCCACCACCGTCAGACCGGCGGAGTGGGCGTCGGTGGCGTAGATGATGCCGCAGTCCACGGCACCCTCGCTGACCTGAGCGGCCACCTCCTTCACGTTGTTGCCGTAGGTCAGCTTATTTGCGACGGCGGTCTCGTCGATGCCGTAGTAGTTGAAGATCTTCAGGGTGTACTGGCCCACGGGCACGTCGCTGTTGCCGATGGCCAGCATCACATCACCGCCCTTCAGCAACTCGGCAAGCTGGTCAAAGCTCTCAATGCCCTTGGGATTGCCGGCGGGAACGGTGAGCGTCACCTTGTTTTCCAGCAGGTCCACACGGCTGTCGGTGACGATGAGGTCCAGCCCGTCGGGATTCTTCTCTGCATCGTCCTTCAGGCTGCCGTCCATGGCGTTCATCTGCTTGGGGGCGGCGGAAATGAACAGGTCGCAGTCCGCGCCCTCCTTGATTTGGGTGAGCAGCTTGCCGGAGGAATCAAAGTTATAGGTAACGGTCACGTTGGGATTATTCTGCTCGTACATTTCCTTGAGCTGGTTCATGGTCTCCGTCATGGAGGCAGCGGCGAACACGATCAGCTCCACCGGCTCACCGGCAGGGGCTTCCGTGGGGGCGCTGTCCTGCGTCTGAGAACCGTCAGCGGCGTTGGCACTGGTGTCGGCCTTGGAGCCGCAGGCGGCGAGGGACAGGGTCAGGAACAGGGCCAGCAGCAGTGACAAATACTTTTTCATGTTGGTTCTTCCTTTCTGATTCGATGGAAAATCTATCTCGACTTTACAGAGTAAAGCGTGATACTCAATCAAGATGAACGGTTCGGAAAAGTAGGAGCGCGCTTGGGCGCTCTCGCTTTTATTTTCCGAAGGGGCAGTTGGGCCAGTGACAGGGCTTGCAGCCAAGGCACAGCCCGCCCTCGCCCATCACGGCGAAGTCTCTGCGGGTCAGTTCCACGCCTGCGGCGATCCGGGGGAGCGCCAGGTCAAAAATGGTGGCCCCGGCATACATGACGCAGCCGGGCAGGCCGCAGATGGGGGTGCCGTCCTCAAAATAGCCCAGCAGAAACATGGCGCCGGGCAGCACCGGGGCGCCGTAAGTGACGATCCGTGCGCCGCTCGCCCGGATACCGCCGGGGGTGTTGTCGTCCGGGTCCACGCTCATGCCGCCGGTGCACAGGATCAGGTCCGCGCCGGTTTTCCGGGCTTCGCTGATGGCGTTGGCCACATTTTCTACGCCGTCGCCGGAATAGGCGATGGAGATGGTCTCGATACCGTAGGCCGCCAGCTTTTCCTTTACCACAGGGGTGAAGGTGTCCTGAATGAGCCCCTTCTTCACCTCGCTGCCGGTGGCCACGATAGCGGCGGTTTTCTTTACGTAGGGCAGCAGCTTCAGCAGAGGGGCGGTTCCCGCCGCTGCTTCGGCGGCGCGCAGCCTTTCTTCCTCAATGATGAGGGGAATCACCCGCATCCCCGCCAGCTTGTCGCCCTTTTTCACGGCGGTATTGCCCTTCCGGGTGGCGATCATCACATCCTCTCGGGAGTTGACGGCGATGAGCCGCTGGCTGTCCACCCGGAACAGGCCGTCACAGGCGGCTCGCAGCTCGATCTTGCCCTCTTTCGTCTCACTGCGGACCATGTTCTCCTGACCGCACAGGGCCAGCAGCCGCTCCGCCGCATCGTTTTCGTGGACCATGCCGGGAGTCATCTCCCAGACATACAGGTTCTCCTTGCCCATGCTCAGCAGCACGGGAATATCGTCCTCCGTGACGATGTGGCCCTTGCGGAACCGGGCGTCCTTATATTGATCCTTGATGATCTGGGTCATATCGTGGCACAGCACGTGGCCCACGGCCTCCTCTGTTCGGATCAGCTTCACTTCAGCACCTCAATTTCGTCTCCGGGCCTGACAACGCCCTCTTTTACCACCACGGCGAAGATGCCCTCCGTGGGCATGACGCACTTGCCTACCGCCTTTTTGATGGCGCAGTCATTGTGGCACTCCTTGCCGATCTGCGTCACCTCCACCTCCGTCTCACCGATCCGCAGGTGGGTTCCCACGGGCAGGCCCTTGAGGTCGATGCCCTCCGTATTGATGTTCTCCGCGAATACGCCGGGGTCCAGAGCGATGGGGGAGCGGGGGCGCATGGTGTCGATGCTTTCCTCCGCCAATAGAGAAATCTGGCGGTGCCAGTCTCCAGCGTGGGCGTCCCCCACGATGCCGTGGCGCAGTTTCAATTCAATTTCCGGAACGGGCTTTTTCAGTGTTCCCTTTTTCTCGCTGATATTGACGGATACGACCTTTGCCATGGTTCTATCAGTCCTCTCGCTTATAGTCTCCGCTCTTGCCGCCGGATTTTTCCAGCAGGCGGATGTTGGTGATCTCCATATCCTTCTGCACCGCCTTGCACATATCGTAAACGGTGAGGGCCGCCACGGAAACGGCGGTCAGTGCCTCCATCTCCACGCCGGTGACGCCGGTGCAGGTGACCGCCGCCTGTATCTCCACCATGCAGGGCTGGTCCGACAGATGGAACGTGATGTCGATACCTGTCAGGGGCAGAGGGTGGCACATGGGGATCAGTTCCCAGTTGTGCTTGGCGGCCTGGATGCCCGCCACCTGGGCCACCGCCAGCACGTCTCCCTTTTTCAGGGTACCGTTTTTGATATGGACCATAGTTTCCGGTGATACGCGGATCTCCCCCGCCGCCACCGCCCGCCGGTGGGTCACGGCTTTCTCCGTCACGTCCACCATCCGTGCGCGGCCCTGCTCGTTGAAATGGGTCAGTTCTCCCATGGTTCAGCCTCCGATCTCATTCATGGTCCGGGGCGTGTCGCTGGCATGCTCTGTCAGGTGGTGCCTCTTGGGCTTTTGCAGGATGCCCCGTAGGATGGCGTCCTCCAATTCCCTGCCGTGAAGTCCCCGGAGGGAGATTTCCTCCCGGCTGTGGAGACAGCCCTTCAGCTTGCCGTCCGCCGTCACCCGAATGCGGCGGCACGCTCCACAGAACTCGTGGCTCATGGGGGTGATCAGCCCCACAGTCCCCATGGCTCCCGGCAGACGGTACCGCCGGGCCACGCCATTGGGTTCGATTTCTTCCAGCGCCGGGAATCGGTTCAGAATCTCAGTTACCGGCAGAAAGCGTTCCTTTGGCCATGCCGCACAGGGCCCCATAGGCATCAGCTCGATGAACCGCACCTCCCAGGGGTGCTCTTTCGTCAGGTTCAGAAAATCCTCGATCTCGTCATCGTTCACGCCGCCCATCAGCACGGTGTCCAGCTTCAAATTCTGAAATCCGGCATCCTCCGCTGCCCGGATGCCCGCAAAGGCGTCATCCAGATCTCCCCGGCGGGTGATTTCCCGGAATCGCTCCGCCCGCAGGGTGTCCAGACTGATGTTCAGCCGGTCCACTCCGGCCTCCCGCAGGGGCTTTGCCAATTCCGGCAGCAGGCTGCCGTTGGTGGTGAGGCAAAGCTCCTTCAATTCCGGGATGGTCCGCAGCGTTCGGCAGATGTCCAGAATCCCTCGCCGCACCAGCGGTTCTCCGCCGGTCAAACGGATCTTCCGGATCCCCAGCTTCACCGCAGCCCGGGCGATCTCGCCGCATTCCTCTACGGAGAGGACGGCCCCGTGAGGGCCTTTTTCCACGCCGTCCGCCGGCATACAGTATTGGCATCGGTAATTGCAAAGGTCCGTTACCGACAGCCGCAGATAATCAATTGTCCGGCCATATTGATCGATCATCGCATTACTTCCTATCGTCCCAAGCTGCGGCCCGGAATTTCTCCGGGCGTGTTCGCCGGGGCACACGGCCCGCAGCAGCGTCCGGCCGCCAAGTTTTCTAAGGTTGACCTTTATTATAGCAGATATTTCCTCAAAATACAAACCCCTTTTCCGCGGCTGGGGAAGGGCGGCGCGGCATGAAAAGCGGGTCCGGCTTGGAGGATTGTTTCACGAGAAGGAAATGCCCGCTGTGGTGTAAAAAATTCCGGCTGTTCGCAGCGATAAATTTTAACCGGATTGTAGCATCTTGTTCACAATTTGTTCATGATTGCAAAGTGACTTTCCGCTATGGTAGGTTTATAGAAGTGTACATAGGTGCTAAACTGAATTTAGGAGGTTTTTTATGAGACGGTTTTTCAGAAAACGGCTTCCGGCCTTTCTGCTGACGCTGGTCATGGTCATGACGATGGTCCCGGCCGTGTCCGCAAAATCTTCAGCGGATCTGACTTATGAAGTGGATAAGGGGGACTCTGTATCATTCAAAGAGCGGGAGTTCCGCGACCTTTACAGAAGTGAATATAGTGGTGATCCCAGCTATGTGGTATTCACCGATTACAGCGATCTGGATGACTATGGGTACTTGACCGCTGTGAATTACTATGATAAGACTGTGAGCCTCAGTGAAAGCGATCTGCGTAACACATGGTTTTATTATGACAGCCGCGATGTGCCCAAGAATATGGACTACGCGTTGGATGGCTTGACATTTGAAGCCAACCGCCGGGCCGACAGCGGCACGCTGCGGCTGAAATTTGAGATCTATGACGCCGACGGCAAGAATTATGTGTACGGCACCATGGATATTAAAGTCGGCGGCGGTTCCGGTTCCTCCAAGGGTGACATCACCTACACGGTGAAAGCCGGCGAGGAAGTTGCCTTTGACGATGAAGATTTTGTTAATGCCTATGACAAGGCTGGCGGCTCCGGCACGCTGAAGTATGTGGTATTTGAAAAGCCTTCCTCTGATTACAGCAATGCCGGTACCGTTTATTCCCGGTACGGCAAGCGGAATGCAACCTCTTTTACCCGCTCTGAACTGGACGATTACAAGTTCTACTACGGTGACAGCGACTATGGTGACTACGATCTGGACGAGCTGAGCTTTGTGGCGGATCGGACCTTCTCCGGCAGCGTGGAGCTGAGATTCACTGTTTATGGCGGCACCGGCACCCGAACCAACCAGAATGTCACCGGTACGTTGGTCATCACCACCGATAAGACCGGTTCCTCCACGGCCAAGGGCGATGTCACCTACACGGTGAAGGCCGGTGACGAAGTTGCCTTTGACGAGGATGACTTTAAAAAGGTCTACGATAGCAGCAACTGCACCGGCAGCTTCAAGTATGTGGAATTCAGCCGGCCTGACAGTGCGTTCAACAATGCCGGTACCCTCTATTCCCGGTACGGCAAGCGGAATGAGACAGCCTTTACCCGTTCCAGCCTGTCCGGAACCACATTTGGTTATGACAGCTACGAAGATGCGGATTACAGCCTGGACGATTTGAGCTTTGTGGCGGATCGGACCTTCTCGGGCAGTATTACGCTGAGCTTCACCCTTTACGGCGGAAAAAACAGCAAATGCGATCAGTCGACCACCGGTACACTGGTCATCACCACCGGTACATCTGCGGTAACATCCCGATATGTGGGCAACATCCGCTACAATACCACGCCCAACACCGCCCTGCAGATCAACGCCAATGACATTGCCCGCCTTTTCCGTAAGTACACCTCCGGCGGGTCCTTGCAGTATCTGACGCTGACCAGTGTACCCGCTACCGGCAGTCTATACTACAACTATTACAATGCCAGCAAGTACGGCGCGACGCGGACGCAGCTCACCGCTTCTATGGCGGGCAGTATGATTTTCTCCTACAGTCCCGCCTCTGCATCGGAATATGATCTCTCCGAGCTGACCTACATCCCCAGCGGCAGCAATTACTGCACAGCCCTCACCTTTACCGGATACAGCAGCAGCGGAACGGCTGTTTCTGCAACCATTCTGATCAGTGTGACGGCTTCTCCGGTGTCTGAGGTTTACAGCGTGACCACCAAGGGTACCTCCGTGAACTTCCCGGCAAACTCTGTGTATTCCGCGGTGGCATCCGCCACTGGCTTCGGCCTTAGCAGCATCCAGCTGCTGGAGCTGCCTGCCTCCACTGCCGGTGTTCTGTACGTTGGCTCCTATGCGGCGGATACCACCAGCGCTTACAGCTATGGAAATGGAACTGATTCCATGGGTCAGCTGCGCTTCATTCCCAACAGTGGGTTCACCGGTTCTGTCTCCATTCCCTATGTGGCATTGAGCAGCAGCGGCACCGCTTTGGGGGCCGGTGTGGTCTCCATCGGCGTGGTGGACAGCGTGAAGAAGTTTACGGATATCTCCACCTCCACCTGGTGCTATAAGTATGTTACGGAACTTGCCAGCGCCAATGTTATCTCCGGCTACAGCAACGGAACGTTTCAAGAGAAGAATACCATTACTTACGGCGCGGCCCTGAAGCTCATCATGCTGGCGGCGGGCTACGGCGAGCAGGCCCCCACGGTGAAGGGCAGCCCCTTCAGCGGCTATCTGGCGAAGGCCAAGGCTGCCGGACTGGTGTCCGGCAATCCCAAGCTGAACGGGCCTATCACCCGTCTGCAGATCGCGCAGATCGCCGCCAAGGCGTTGAAGCTTTCTACCACCGGTCTGCCTAGCAAGAAACCCTTTACCGACACCAATGACGTCTATGTGCAGGCGCTGAATGCCGCCGGTATCATTGAGGGGTACTTCTCCAACGGCACCAGCACCTATAAGCCCGGCAACACCCTCACCCGCGGCCAGATCTCCGCTATCGTCTGGCGCATGAAAAATTCCGTACAGTAAAAACAGAATACTTGTGGAACCACGCGGTCAGCCGAGAGGCTGACCGCGTGGTTTTTTAGGTCGATAGAGCGCATGACTGCAAGCGGCGGGGGAGCCGTGATTCTGAATTTTCTGTGCCTCCTTTGCCGCCTTGAAGCCGGAGATCTGTGGGTCCCGCTTGAATTTCCGCATGGTATTGATATAATAAGCATATACAGATGTGCTTGCTTATGGCATTGAGGTCTCCTTTGAAAGCCTGCTCCAATGTATCCATGTGCGGCGTTCGGCTTCGGCCATGGCCGGAACCAGTGGAGGTCTTGTATTTTGCGTGTGTTGGCATGGCCGCGGAATAAAAAATCGAGAGGTGAATGGGATGAAACGCAGAATCTTGAGGTATGTTTGCTGCTGGCGCTGCTGCTGACCGCCTGCGGCGGGCAGAACAGGGAGCCGGAGAATCCGCCGGCTGCGAAGCCATCGGCACCGGGGGAGGAGGCAGCGGAACCTCCCGATGAAACGCCGGAACCTGAACCTGCAAAGCCGGAGGAAAAAGAACCGCTGAGTCTGGAAGATGTGCTGACAGACATCTACACCGTGGCGCCCGGCACGGCGGGCAGCTCTCTGCGGGCCGCCTATGCCGCCGGAGAGCTGCTGGACTGGATCGATGTGAACTCGGTGGAGCAGGAGGACGTATTCAGGTGGATAGATGAAAACGTGCCCATGGAAAACTCTGCGGAGCTGGCCCGGGCATGGGCGGCGGTGCTGACGGAGGCGGAGGCCCTCATGCGGGGCGATGAGACGGCCTATGACGCACTGGATGACGCGGGCTATACCATGGAACAGCCGTACCGCAGCACGGGCCGGGTGAAGTGGGCGGCGTGGAAGCTGCTCCCCCTGTTTACGCAGATTTTAGACCGTACGGAACGCGCGGAGTACCGCTACGAAGCGCCGGGGGATTACAGCGCTGTGACGGAAGAAGCCCTTGCGGGCATCTGGGTGGACGATGCGGGTACCACCGTTCTGCTGTTTTCCGAGGACGGCTGTCGCATCGTGTATCCGGAACTGGAGTTGCTTGGCGAAACCGCCTATCCCTTCCGCGTCCGGGACCGCAGCAGCGTGGGATACTGTCCGGAGTTGGACATTGACTATCTGCAAAATGACTTTTCCGCTCCGCTTGTTTGCTACGTGTCCGGCATCGACGATACCCACTTCTGGAGCAACACCCAGAATAAATGCTTCCGCAGACTGGCGTAAAAGGGGCGCGGAAAATCGGCCCTATCAAATGTGCCCTTGCAGGCGTGGACGCTTTTTCTGCGTGATTTTTCACACATATAAGTTGACGCAGCCGTCTCTGGGATGCTCTCCCGGAGACGGCTGCGTTGTTATCAGTCTGAAATGGATTTATCTTCTTCTGCGGCCGCCCTGCTTGCCGGAGATGTTCCGGTTCAGGTCCGCCATTTTCCGCTCCGAGGAGGAGAGAAACTGCTTGAGCTTGTCCTCAAAGGCCAGATCGCCGGAGGGGGTGGTGTCCGCTGCCTGAACGGCGGGCCGCCGGGGAGCCGCCGCGGGACGGGGGGCTGCTGCCGGACGGGGCTGGAAGCTCCGCTGGGCGGGGCGCTCCGGTGCGGGCAACGCCTTTTTGATGGAAAGATCCAGCTTTCCGTCCTTGATAGCAAGGAGCTTTACCTTAACGTCCTGCCCCTCCTGCAGGAAATCATGGACATCGTTGACATAGGTATTGGCGATCTCCGAAATATGTACCAG
>ENA-UEQB01002426-UEQB01002426.1-human-gut-metagenome-genome-assembly--contig:-NODE-2426-length-13406-cov-4.551654_pt1 | contig 13406 bp, 8 predicted proteins | sample MGYA00242901_ERZ507918 | MGnify/ENA primary metagenome ERZ507918 (study PRJEB26167, sample SAMN06115405) | human gut metagenome | host: Homo sapiens | place: China:Sichuan | collected 2016-04-06... | reverse complement strand
TGTGTCCGGCGGGGCAGGAAGTGTACTTTTATACAGTATATAGACTGCTATGGAGGCGTTGTTTTGGAATTGCGGCCTGAAACTTGCTTAAAAATTGGAAACTATAACAATAGAGTATAAAAATAATGGTTATCTTTGAATAATTAAAAATGAAGAATAATGATGGATGGCATAATGCGTAAACTTCCTATTGGGATACAGACTTTTGCGGAAATCCGTGAAGAAAATTATCTCTATGTAGATAAAACAGCTTTTGTATGGCGGATAGCGAATACAGGTAAACCTTATTTTTTAAGCCGCCCCCGTCGTTTTGGCAAAAGTCTTCTTCTTTCTACTTTCGAAGCATATTTTGAGGGTAAGAAAGAATTGTTTGAAGGACTTGTCATTGCTGAGCTGGAGAAAGAATGGAAAAAGTATCCGGTGTTGCATCTGGATTTGAATGCCAAGAAATATGTAAGTTCAGATGATTTGCCTGCCATGTTGAATCAGCATTTGGAAAAGTGGGAAGCTATCTATGGAGATGAGAAAAAGGATCGTAGTCCGGAAGAACGATTCAGCTATATCATTCGTCGTGCCAGTGAACAGGCGGGGTGCGGAGTAGTGGTATTGGTAGATGAATACGATAAACCCTTGTTGCAGGCTTTGGGGAATGATTCCTTATTGGATGATTACCGTAAGACTTTGAAGGCTTTTTATGGAGTGCTGAAGAGTTCAGACCGTTATTTGCGCTTTGTTTTCCTCACAGGAGTCACTAAGTTTGCGCAAGTCAGTGTGTTCAGTGATTTGAATCAGTTGAATGATATTAGCATGAAACCCCAATATGCAACTGTTTGTGGCATTACACAGCAAGAACTGGAGGTAACTTTTGCACCGGAATTGAACCAGTTGGCAGAAACGAACGGGCTGACCTATGAAGAGGCATTGAATAAGATGACGGCTTTATATGACGGTTATCATTTTTGTGAATTTGCAGAAGGTGTATTTAATCCGTTCAGCGTACTAAATGTTTTTGACGGATATAAATTTAATAACTATTGGTTTCAAACCGGAACACCTACTTTCCTTGTTGAATTGCTCAAAGAGAGCGAATATGATTTGCGCACCCTGATAGACGGGATAGAGGCTAGTGCTTCTTCATTTACAGAATATCGGGTGGATGCCAATAATCCAATTCCATTGATTTATCAGAGTGGTTATTTGACTATCAAAGACTATGACAAGCGTTTTGGAAACTACTTGCTGAAATTCCCCAATGATGAAGTTCGCTATGGCTTTATGGATTTCTTGGTTCCCTATTACACATCAGTAGTAGATGATGAACGGGGTTTTTATATAGGTAAGTTTGTCCGTGAATTGGAGAGTGGAGAGGTTGATGCTTTCCTTAATCGCCTGCAGGCTTTCTTCGCTGATTTTCCTTACGAACTGAGTGACGCGACCGAACGCCATTATCAAGTTGTATTCTATCTGGCATTTAAATTGATGGGACAATTTACTGATGTGGAAGTTCGCAGCGCTCGCGGGCGGGCGGACGCAGTAGTGAAAACGCCTAAATATATATATGTATTCGAATTCAAACTGAATGGGACTGCCGAACAGGCTCTGCAGCAGATTGATGAAAAAGGCTACCTGATTCCTTATCAGGCAGACGGACGTAAAGTAGTGAAAGTAGGAGTGGAGTTCAGTGCGGAAAAAAGGAATATCGGACGATGGTTACTTTAATCAAATCGACAGAGATATGCTTTGGTATATCTCTGTTTTAGTTTACATGATTCATCGGAATCCAAGGACGTATGAACCTTGCCGACGTGATTTAATTGAATTTTAATAAATGAAATTTATTTTTTCCCAATTATACAAATAGTACAAAACAATCTTCTACACCAGTCTTGTTTTTTATATTCCGCAACAAAACTTGCTTAGAGTCATAGTATTAGTCACCTTTCGAAACATTTATTGTTTGTATCCGTCATGAATGGAGTTTGGCTAGTCCCCAAATATACGGATATTTGTGAAGTGAGATTTCACTATCAAAAGTATTGGTCCTTTCGGACCGGCCGCCTGTGAAGGTAGCTCTATTGTTTGTTTTGTTTGTGTTTGGTGCATCTTTTTTCAAGCGAGAAAGAAGATGCACTATTAATTTATACCTGCCTGACTGTCGGATATGGGCTGAAAATTTGTCTATGAAACGAAGAAAGCATACATTTGAAGAAAAAAAAGAAGATGGGTGAGAAAGCATCGATGTGGAACTTATGGCATGGCTGTCACAAATGGAGTGAGGGCTGTCGTCATTGCTACGTATATCGCACAGATGGCAAATATGGAAAAGACAGTTCGGTTGTGACAAAGACAGAAAAGTTCGGTTTGCCCTTGCAGAAGAAAAAGAATGGAGAATATAAAATACCTTCAGGAAACTTGGTATATACCTGCTTTACTTCCGATTTTCTTATTGAAGATGCAGATGAATGGCGTGCTGAAGCATGGGAAATGATGCGGATACGGCAGGACCTTCACTTTATGTTCATAACGAAGCGGATAGACAGGCTGCAACAGTGTTTGCCACTGGACTGGGGAGATGGATATGACAATGTGACGATTTGTTGTACCATGGAGAATCAGGACAGAGTAGATTATCGCCTGCCTATTTATAGAGAAAGTCCTATTAAACATAAAATTATTATCTGTGAACCTCTTCTTAGTTCGATTGATTTCAGAGGAGAGTTGGAAGGATGGGTAGAGCAGGTAGTAGCCGGAGGAGAGTCCGGGAAAGAAGCTCGCGTATGCAATTATGACTGGATATTGGACATTCGCCGCCAATGTGTGGAAGCGAATGTCGGTTTTTGGTTTAAGCAAACGGGAAGTTATTTGTTGAAAGACGGACATGAATATAAAGTTGCCCGACAGTTTCAACATTCGCAGGCGAGGAAAGCGGAACTGAATTATACTCCAAAGAAATAACGGAAAAAACATATATAAATAAAGGAATACGAAGGTTGCCGGACAGCCTTCGTTTTTTGTTTTATTGAGTACAAAATATGGATAATCACGTCTCTCATTAAAGAGATAGTGTGTAAATTTTAAAATTATTCATAGTAAATGAAACAGATAAAGCTGTTATTTCTTCTAGCTTCCGCCTCCGTCACGGGAGTATTTGCGCAAAGCAATGGATTGACGGACATGAGCCAGAGCCGTTATGCCAAAATGGCGAACACCGGAATAGATGCCGTACATTGGACCAATGGATTCTGGGGAGAACGTTTTAATGTATTTAGCGGGACTTCCCTGCAGAGCATGTGGAATACCTGGAATACGCCGGAAGTTTCTCATGGTTTCCGTAATTTTGAGATTGCTGCCGGTGTATGCAAAGGAGAACATTGGGGACCTCCATTTCATGATGGAGACATGTATAAGTGGATGGAAGGGGTTGCTTCTGTGTATGCAGTCAATAAAGATCCGGAACTGGACAAGTTAATGGATAACTTTATTGCTTGCGTCGTAAAAGCCCAACGTGCAGACGGTTATATACATACGCCGGTTGTTATAGAAGAACTAAACAAAGGGATCGACAGTCATACGCTGGCAGATTCCCAGCAACAGACAGTGATTGGTACGAAGGTAGGTGCAGAGGATGAGAAAGGAGCTTTTGCCAATCGATTGAATTTTGAAACTTATAATCTGGGGCATTTGATGATGGCAGGTATCGTCCACCGTCGTGCTACCGGAAAAACGGCTCTTTTCGATGCAGCAGTGAAAGCTACGGATTTCCTTTGCCACTTCTATGAGACAGCTTCTGCTGAATTAGCACGCAATGCTATTTGCCCTTCACACTATATGGGAGTGGTTGAGATGTATCGTGCCACAAAAAATCCCCGTTATCTGGAACTTTCGAAGAATCTGATTAATATTCGCGGTATGGTAGAGAACGGTACGGACGATAATCAGGACCGTATCCCTTTCCGTGATCAATATCGTGCAATGGGACATGCCGTACGTGCCAATTATCTTTATGCAGGCGTAACAGATGTATATGCCGAGACAGGAGAACAACAGTTGATGAAAAACCTGACTAGCATCTGGAATGACATTGTCACTCGGAAAATGTATGTGACCGGAGCTTGCGGAGCCCTCTATGACGGAACTTCTCCCGATGGTACCTGCTATGAACCGGATAGTATACAGAAAGTGCACCAAAGTTACGGTCGTCCCTATCAGTTGCCAAACAGCACGGCACATAATGAAACATGTGCTAATATTGGCAATATGCTTTTCAACTGGCGTATGCTGGAAGTAACCGGAGATGCAAAATATGCAGAACTGGTAGAGACTTGTCTTTATAATAGTGTATTGAGTGGCATCAGTCTGGACGGAAAGAAATATTTCTATACGAATCCTCTCCGTATTAGCGCCGATCTGCCTTATACACTTCGTTGGCCGAAAGAACGGACAGAATACATTAGCTGTTTCTGTTGTCCTCCGAATACATTGCGTACTCTTTGTCAGGCACAGAATTATGCTTATACATTAAATGATGAAGGTATCTATTGCAACTTGTATGGCGCAAATACATTGACAACCCACTGGAAGGATAAAGGTGAGATTGTCCTGACACAAGAAACGGATTATCCCTGGGATGGTAATGTACGCGTGAGATTGAATAAACTGCCTCGTAAAGCCGGAGCTTTCTCTCTTTTCTTCCGTATACCGGAGTGGTGCGAAAAGGCTACATTGACAGTAAATGGCGAACCGGTACAGATTGCTGAAAAAGCAAATACATACGCGGAAGTGAACCGTATATGGAAAAAAGGAGATATGGCGGAGTTGATAATGGACATGCCTGCCCGTTTGCTTGAAGCTCATCCTTTAGCAGAGGAAATCCGTAATCAGGTGGTCGTGAAACGTGGTCCGTTGGTATATTGTCTGGAAAGTATGGATATTGCGAACGGAGAGAAGATAGACAATGTACTGATTCCCTCAGATATACAGCTGATTCCCAGAAAGATTACGATTGAAGGTAGTCCGATAGTAGCACTTGAAGGAAAAGCCCGCCTGACTTCAGAAGAGCCATGGGAAGGAGTGCTTTACCGACCGGTCGCCCGTGCCGGGAAAACTGTGGATATCCGTTTGATTCCTTATTATGCATGGGGAAACAGGGGAAAAGGGGAAATGACTGTTTGGATGCCACTAGCAAGATAAAAATATGATTAGAAAGAATGTGATAATAATGGGGGTATTACTAGCCATGAGTTCTACTCTTATGGCCGGCGATATCTGGGTTTCTCCGAAAGTGACCCTGACATCAGCTTTGCGACAGGCACGTGAATGGCGGCGAACCGGTGATGAACGTGCTCAGGGAGGGATTAATATTTATATAGAAGGTGGTACATATACATTTCATGAACCTGTTTTTATTCGTCCGGAAGATAGCGGAACAGAGGATTCTCCTACGGTAATTCGTTCCGCTACCGGTGAAAAAGTTGTGTTGAGTGGAGGTATCCGTATCAATGGCTGGAAAAAACAGGGTAAGTTTTGGGTAGCGGATGTTCCGACATTTAACGGACGTCCGTTAGATTTCCGGCAGATGTGGGTGAACGGAAAGAAAGCTGTCCGTGCCCGTGATGCAGAAGATTTCGAGAAGATGAACCGTATTTGTAGTGTGGATGAGAAGAATGAGATTCTTTATGTCCCTGCCAGTACAATACGTAAACTGACAGACGGGAAAGGCATTCTACAAGCCAAATATGCCGAAATGGTTCTTCATCAGATGTGGTGCGTGGCAAATCTTCGCATTCGTTCTATCGAAATACAGGGGGACAGCGCTGCCATACGTTTTCATCAACCGGAGAGCCGGATACAGTTTGAACATCCCTGGCCCCGTCCAATGGTTACGACGGACGGACATAATTCCGCTTTCTATCTGACCAATGCACGTGAATTGTTGGATGTGCCCGGAGAATGGTACCACGATATAGAAAGCCGTAAAGTCTATTATTATCCGCGAACAGGAGAGAAGATGCAATCTGCTGATACGGAGGTGATAGTCCCTGCCGTTGAGACATTAGTGCAGGTAGCAGGAACGTTGGATCGTCCGGTTTCGAATATTCGCTTTAAAAACATCACTTTCTCTTATACTACCTGGATGCGTCCTTCCGAAAAAGGCCATGTTCCTCTTCAGGCAGGGATGTATCTCACAGACGGTTACCGCATCGAACCGAAGATGCAGCGGAATTATTTGAATCATCCGTTGGATAACCAGGGATGGTTGGGACGACCGGCTGCGGCTGTCCGGGTGGTTGCTGCCAATCAGATTGATTTCGAACGTTGCCGTTTTGAACATTTGGGCTCTACCGGATTGGATTATGAGCAAGCTACACATGGCGGGGTGATTCGTGGATGTCTTTTCCGTGACATTGCCGGAAATGGATTGCTGGTCGGTAGCTTTTCTCCGGCTGCTCACGAAACGCATTTACCTTATGATCCTGCCGACCGTCGGGAAGTATGTACACATCAACAGATCGATAATTGCTATTTTACTGAAATTGGCAATGAAGATTGGGGATGTCTTGCCATCGCTGCGGGATATGTCAGCGATATCAATGTGGAACATAATGAGATCTGTGAAGTACCTTATAGCGGTATCAGCCTCGGGTGGGGATGGACGCAGACGGTGAATTGTATGCGAAATAACAGAGTTCACGCGAATCTGATCCATCATTATGCCAAACATATGTATGATGTGGCAGGAATATACACACTTGGCTCCCAACCCAAAAGTTATGTAACTGAGAATTGTGTTCATAGCATCTATACACCTGGTTATGTGCACGATCCTAACCATTGGTTTTATCTTTATACGGATGAGGGTTCTTCTTTCATCACAGTCCGTGATAATTGGACGGAAGGAGAGAAGTACCTTCAAAATGCCAATGGTCCCGGCAATGTATGGGAAAATAATGGTCCGAAAGTAGATACTGCTATTCGTGAGTGTGCAGGCCTGAAGGCGGAATACAGGGATTTACGGAATAATTAGAAAAAATATAAGAATCTGTTAGTTATGGATATAACATTGATATGTGATACATGATTCGTTCTACCTAGGTGGAACTAAAGAACAACCTAGGTAGAACTAAAGGATAAGCCAGGTGGAACGAAACATCAACCTGGCTGGAACGAATCATTTTCTATAAAGAAGTTTGTTAGTAATAGAAAGAAAAATGAAAAATAGATGGATAATCTTATTGGGTGCCTTGTCTTTGACAAGTAGCACTTTTGCCCAAACTTGGATATGGTATCCCGGTGACTACGAAATCTGGTTGGGCAACCAGATGAACAACCGGCGTACAGAGCGTGGTGCCTTTTTTCCTCCCTTCTGGAAAACGGATAGTCACTATGTAGTCGTTGAATTCAGCAAGCAACTGAATCTTTCGGAACCGGAAGAGATTCTCATAGCTGCCGAAGGAAAGTACAATGTCAAACTCGACGGAAAACTTCAATTCGGTATGCCGGAAACTATGACTCTTCCTGCCGGAAAGCATAGTCTGAACATCAAAGTCTGGAATCAGGCTACTCCGCCCACCATTTATGTAAAAGGGAAGACTGTAAATTCTGATTCCTCCTGGCGTGTGACCTATGAAGACAAGGAATGGATTGATGAAAGTGGTAAAGCCAGCGATACCTCTGCTACCGTTTACATGGATGCCGGATGCTGGAATTTTGATGGTGCCACTCAGCGCCCTTCTCAATTCACTTTGCTTCGCGAACCTCATCAAGCCGTCTCTAAGACAGAGCAACCGGAGGGGGGAACTCTTTATGACTTTGGCAAAGAGACTTTTGGATATATCACTTTGAAGAATCTTTCTGGGAAGGGGCATATTGCTATATTTTATGGTGAAAGCCCGGAAGAAGCAAAGGATAAAGAGTTTTGTGAAACACTGGACAAGCTGTTCGTAGAATCGGGGCAAGTAACTGATCTTGCCATCCGTAGTACCTCTCCTTTAAACGATTCGGCTAATGAATATACATTGGAAAACAGTAAAGCTTTCCGTTATGTTTATATCACTCATGAGCCCGGAGTACAGATAGGAGAAGTATCCATGCAATACGAGTATCTTCCTGAAGAATATCGCGGCAGTTTCCGTTGCAATGACGAGGAGCTGAATCGTATCTGGGAAGTGGGTGCATATACCATGCATCTTACTACCCGTGAATTCTTTATCGATGGCATCAAACGTGACCGTTGGGTATGGAGTGGTGACGCCATCCAAAGCTATCTGATGAACTACTATCTTTTCTTCGATAATGAATCAGTGAAACGCACTATCTGGCTGCTTCGCGGCAAAGATCCGGTGACCAGCCATAGCAACACCATTATGGACTATACTTTCTATTGGTTTCTGAGTGTTTATGATTATTACATGTATAGCGGTGACCGACACTTTGTTAATCAGTTATATCCGCGCATGCAGACGATGATGGACTATGTATTGGGACGAACGAATAAAAATGGAATGGTAGAAGGACTGTCCGGCGATTGGGTATTTGTGGACTGGGCAGACGGTTATCTGGATAAAAAAGGAGAATTATCTTTTGAGCAAATACTCTTCTGCAGGAGTCTGGAGACAATGGCTTTATGCGCCGACTTAGTCGGAGATTCAGACGGAAAACTGAAATACGATAAACTGGCTTCCGCATTGAAGGCTAAACTGGAACCGACTTTCTGGAATACACAGAAACAGGCATTTGTACATAATAGTGTCAATGGCAAACAGAGTGATGCAGTCACTCGTTACGCTAATATGTTCTCTGTCTTTTTCCAATATCTGGATGATAAGAAGCAACAGGCAATCAAGCATTCTGTCCTTTTGAACGACAGCATTCTGAAGATTACCACTCCTTATATGCGTTTCTATGAACTGGAAGCCCTCTGTGCTCTGGGCGAACAGGACGCTGTGATGAAAGAAATGAAAGCTTACTGGGGAGGTATGCTGAAAGAAGGGGCTACTTCTTTTTGGGAGAAGTATAATCCGGAAGAAAGCGGAACACAACATCTTGCAATGTACGGGCGCCCTTATGGAAAGAGCTTGTGCCACGCTTGGGGAGCAAGCCCTATTTATTTGCTGGGGAAATATTATCTGGGAGTGAAACCGGTAAAAGAAGGTTATAAAGAATTTAGCATTGCTCCGGCATTGGGAGGATTGAAATGGATGGAAGGCACTGTTCCTACTCCGAATGGTGATATCCAAGTCTATATGGATAGCAAAACAATCAAAGTAAAAGCAACGGAAGGCGAGGGATATCTGACAATCCGGAGTCGCCGCCAACCGAAAACAACTATTGGCAAGATGGAAAAGGTATCGGAAAATACCTGGCGCCTTTGGATTGATTCACCGGAAGAAAGAGTGATAAGCTATCGCTTGTAAACAGATATATTATTAAATTATGGAGAGACCTCCGATATATATTATTGTATGGTAATATATTCGGAGGTCTATTCGTATATGTGCATTATCGCACTTCTTTTGTGCGTATATGCACAAGCCAAGAAGGATTGATTAATTACAATTGGCTAATATCTAGTGTTTTATGTTTTGGCATAGGATTTGATATTCTTCTATAAAAGAAATAATATAATGAAAACACTGAAGTATGCATGGCGTTTCCTGATGCGCTCCAAATCTTATACTGCTATTAACATTGTTGGTTTAGCATTGAGCTTAGCATGTACCATCATATTGGTACGCTATATTCATCAGGAAATGCAAGTCAATAGCCATTGCACAGATGCCGGGAAGGTATATATTCCACTTAGAGATATTGATGGAAATATATATGTAGGAAGTATATCAGGAGGGTATAGTGGTGCGGACACAATTTATTACTCCCCCGAATCGGTTAAGGAGAGAGCTCGCTTTGTGACCTTCAGTAATGAAAATATCTCCATAGATGAAAGACCATATACCGTACAATTATTAGCGGCAGACACCGCTTTCTTTCATTTTTTTACTTATCCGCTTAGTGGTGCGCAAATGAAAGCACCGAATGATGTACTCGTTACACGACAATTTGCCAAACGTGTATTTGGAGATGAAAACCCTATTGGACAGAAACTGAGCTATTCCGGTGGGCACATTCTTACTATTTGTGGTATATTGGATGAGCCCGCCTGCAAATCCTCCCTGACATTTGATATTGTGTTGAACCTTGAACTTAAAAAAACAGCGGAAGGGTGGGGGAAAATGCTGATTGAGCTTTTACGTTTTATGCCGGGAGTCGATGTTAACGCTATCAATGCTGTCAGCAATGTGTATCGTCAGGCGAATGCCGGTTATCGTATTCGTTATAATTTTATACCCGTTAGCGATCTTTATTGGAACAAGACATTGTCTGCCAAAGGAGAAGGGCCGAAAATGTGGCATTATAGCAGTCGGTCTCATTTGCGGATACTCACGGGAGTATGTTTGTTGCTTCTTCTGGCCGGTATGCTTAATTTCATTAATATTTATCTGGTATTTATGCTGAAACGCTCTAAGGAATATGGCATAAAGAAGGTATTTGGTATGCGCGGACGTACCTTGTTTCTCCAATTATGGATGGAAAATTTATTAATGGTTACTATCGCTTTATTTCTTGCATGGTTTTTTATAGAAATGTTTTCAGGATATGCCAATCGTCTGCTGGAAAGTAATGTCTCATATACAGCTTTCGATTGGCAACTTTCACTGGCCATTCTCTTGTTACTCCCTTTGCTGACTACGGTTTATCCTTATTGCAAATACAATTATTTGCCTCCCATTGTGTCCATAAGTACCATTGGCACGTCGCGTCAGTCTGTGGCTACTCGTACCTTTTTCTTGTTTGTGCAATATTGCATAACTCTGTTACTCATTATTTTATCATTGTACTTCAGTACTCATCTTCATTTTCTGTTGAATACTCCTACAGGATTCAAGACCGAAGGAATATTATATGCGGATATGATACCCAATCTTCCTAATAGATGGTGGGAAGAAAGTGAGCAAGAGAGAAAGAAACGCTGGAGTGACAGAGAAGCAATGGAACGGAAGTTGAATGAGTGTCCTTATATTGAACACTGGTTCGCCGGGAGTCCCGAAGGTGACGGTATTCTTGCGACAGGTAGCACTGCAGTGCTGATAAATGATAAAGGAGATAAAATGAGTATGACCGTGATGTGGATACCGGTAGATTTCTTTAAAATATACGGACTGCAAATAGTTGAGGGTAATTTGCCGGAGAAGGTAGAGTTCTATTCTACTTATCAGGTAGCTATGAATGAAGCGGCATTGAAGGCTTTTGGCTACAAGAGCCGGGAAGAAGCTTTCATCAAAGGAGAAAGTTCACTTTGGACATTCGCATCTGCGAATGGTGAAATACAGGAAGGCGGATTGTCATTAATGCCTGTAGAGGCAGTTGTTAAGGATTATTATGCGGGACATCTGACTGCCGGTATCAAACCGATTGTGTACATGGTATCCATGAATACTATAAGCTCTTATTTCCAGATAGCTTGTTTATCGGGAAAAGAGAAACAACTGATAGATTATCTCAAAAAGAGCCGGGAAGAAATTTTCAATACTGATGAATTTAACTACCGTTGGTTGAAAGATGACTTAAAAGCGCTTTATCGGGAAGATCGGCGCATCGCAACCGTATTTACACTTTTTGCCACTATCTCGATATTTGTTTCTGCTTTGGGATTATTCGGTCTTTCTTTGTTTGATATCCGCCAACGTTATCGGGAAATTGCCATACGAAAAGTAAACGGTGCGCAACTAAGAAACCTTTACTCTATTTTGTTCCGCAAATATATATGGATTATGGCTGGTGCTGCATTGCTAGTCATACCTCTGTCTTACTATCTGATACATATATATACTGCAGACTTTGTAGTAAAAGCTCCGGTAGATATCTCAATTTATGTAATTGCTTTACTTGTTGTCATAGCTATTTCTTTGGGTACATTGCTATGGCAAGTAAATAAAGCGGCACGAATTAATCCGGCTGATACGATCAAGACAGAATAAGAATAAAGAGATTCGATCGTATTTATTTTAACTCGATATGATACACTACATGTCTGCAAAGTGCATGTCCCTGAGGAACAAGCGGATGGTTAAACTCTTTCATCCGCTCCATTCCTATTTTCTGCATTACCCGCTCCGAACGCAGATTGGGGAGGGAAGTAAACGAAAAGATTGTTTGGATATCTAAGTATTTGCGGGCATACTCCAAACAAGCCAATGCCGCTTCAGGAGCATAACCATGTCCCCAATACTCATGTGCCAGCCGCCAGCCGATTTCTACACCCGGAGCAAAGTCCACGTCAAATGTAATCTGATGAAATCCCGTATAGCCTATAAAAGCATGATCTTCTTTACGCTCTACAGCGTACAAACCAAAGCCGCAAGTTTGGAACTCATTTTGGATACGATGATAAAAGGCCAATGATTCTTCGGGAGTCAGTGGGTTGAGAAAAAATTCCATCACATGAGGATCAGCATTCATGCGGGCAAAAGCTGAAATGTCTTCCTCTTTCCAATCGCGGAGAATCAATCGGGGTGTTTCTATGTAAATCTGCATAATGATAATGATAAATGGGGTACAAAGATATACTTTTGAATTTAAAAAGTTAAGATTTTATATTACTAAGCCGGAACTTTTTGAAATCATTATCTGTTTTATAAATATGGCTGACGTAAATAAACACTTTAATACGTATCATTATGACTAAAAAAGAAGAATTCCCCATTGAGGAGGGTAGTAGAGAAGCGCCCGAACAGTTTTACATCAAAATTACAGCTGACGGTCCATATTTTGTATATGGTAATCCACCCATTGATCAGGAAATTATAATGCCGAATGCAGAAGGCTCTTCTTGGGTGTATCAGAAAGGAAAACATTTTGAAACTTCAGAGAATCCCGTTCATTTGTGCAGATGTGGTCATTCCAAACATAAACCTTTCTGCGACGGATCGCATAAGCATGCCGATTGGGACCCGAGGGAAACAGCTCCTCATCGCCCTTTGCTGCAAGATGCAGAAGAAATTGACGGCCCTACGATGACGCTGGCTGATAACGAAAGATATTGTGCTTTCGCACGCTTCTGTGATGCACGGGGTAGAATCTGGAACTTGGTGGAGAAAGCAGAGAGCGAAGAAGAACGTGAACTGGTCCGTCGGGAAGCGGGACATTGCCCTTCGGGAAGATTAGTCGTATGGGATAAAGATACGGAAGAGGTTTTCGAACCACCGTTTGAACCGTCTATTGGAATAATAGAAGATCCGGGCATCAAAGTTAGCGGACCTATCTGGGTGAAAGGCGGTATCTTCATTGAGACGAAGGGAAAGCTTAAGAAGCTGGATATCTGCTTTGAATCCAGGGAAAAGCTGACCCAG
>ENA-UEQB01002412-UEQB01002412.1-human-gut-metagenome-genome-assembly--contig:-NODE-2412-length-13461-cov-17.787209_pt1 | contig 13461 bp, 13 predicted proteins | sample MGYA00242901_ERZ507918 | MGnify/ENA primary metagenome ERZ507918 (study PRJEB26167, sample SAMN06115405) | human gut metagenome | host: Homo sapiens | place: China:Sichuan | collected 2016-04-06... | reverse complement strand
CACACCATCTATTGCGACGAATTAAATATTCTTCGCCTTGTTTTCGTATAATGTCTGCATAATATACGGTATTCCTGCATATCCATTCCTGCATTTATGCAGTGATTTCCTGCTTTCTTCCTTTGGTAGAAACCGGGGTGACAGCGGAATAGGGAATTTCCTTTCATTCTGCATAAAGAAAGTCTGTTTCGATTAACTATATATTAAATTAGTATTGTATTTTTGTGCTATGAAGAATTAACCCTTAAAATCAAGAAACAATATGTTGGAGCTGCACGAAGGACTTACCTTGAGTAAACAAGCCGATGAGACGTTGAGCGGGAAAACCGTCACGCAGGTGTTCAATGCCACGAAGCCGCATAAGTTCACGTTTTATAATGGCGATCCGTTGGAATACGGCAAGCTGCTTGTGGGGAAGAAGATTCTTTCGTCCCGGGCATACGGTATGTACGTTGATTTTTACCTCTCGGACGGGACGATGATGAACATCAGCGATGGGGTGATTGCCCGTTACTACAATCCGGGCGACAAAGTGCCTGCCAACTACCAGCTATTGCTGACTTTCGACGATGAATCGTTTCTTGTTTTCACGGTGGCTATGTATGGCTTTATATCTGCGTCTCCCGACGGGGCAATTGATAATAAGTATTACAGGCTGAGCAGGGAAAGTATCTCTCCGCTGAGTGATGAATATACGGAAAAGCACTTCGACAAACTCTTTGCAGAAGCTAAAAAGACACTGACGGCAAAGGCGCTGCTCGCTACCGAACAACGGATTCCGGGCGTGGGCAACGGCGTGACGCAAGATATCCTATTCAATGCCCGCATCCATCCGAAGCAGAAAGTGCTGGCGCTGTCGGATGCAAGGAAAGCAGACCTTTTCCGTTCTTTGAAGGAAACACTGAAAGCAATGACACTTGCGGGCGGGCGTGATACGCAGCCCGACCTCTTCGGTAACGACGGGGGATATAAAACGATTCTTTCTGCCAAGACCTGGAAGAACCCTTGTCCGCGCTGTGGAAGCACGATTATGAAAGAGGCGTACTTGGGCGGGTCGGTATATTATTGCCCTCAATGCCAAAAAATAGAGGGGTGAGGTAGTAGTCAATAACTATTTTTCAGACGCGGATAGAGCGGATAAAGCGGATTCATATAACCTTTATGAATCCGCTTTATCCGCTCTATCCGCGTCTGAAAATATGTATTTTAGTTCAGTCGGTAACTGATAAATGCCACGCGCTTGCTGTCCGGCGCCCATGAGTTGACGTTGATTGTTCCTTGTCCGCCAAACAATTTGACCAGTGTTTTCGGTTCTCCCCCCGAGGCAGGCATCAGCCTTAGCTCTACATTCTTGTTGGGAAGATGTTCGCCCGGTTCCAGGTCTCCTTTATAATAGGTAATGAAGATAACGGATTTGCCGTCGGGAGAGACGTGCGGGAACCAGGAGTTGCGTGTCTCGTCGAACGTCATCTGAGTCTGTTCGGAGCCGTCTTTCTTCATTCTCCACACCTGCATTAAGCCGGTACGTACGGAGTTGAACCAGATGTATTCTCCGCATGGGGAGTATTCGGGACCGTCGTCCAGCCCTTCGGCGGTGGTGAGGCGGACTTCCTCTCCGCCTTCTGCCGGAATGACGTAGACGTCATAATTACCATTCCGGTCGGCGCAATAGGCAAGCTGCTTGCCGTCCGGGCTCCATCCGTGCAGGTAACTGGGACCCAGCGGAGTAATCAGGCGGGGCGTGCCCCCCTCTATCGGCAGGGTATAGACGCGTGACCGGTGGTCTTCTTTCGTCCCGTGACTGATGGCTATATGCTTGCCGTCGGCAGAGATGACGTGGTCGTTGTTGCACTGCGTGGCAAAGCCGGTGTCTATCTGTTTCGGTTCGCCCGGCGATTCGGGAGAAATCTTATACAGCTTACCGCCGCTGTTGTACACAAGCCACTGGCCGTCGGGCGTCCAGTTGGGTGCTTCGATGTGATAAGGAAATTCCTTGACTACGGTACGTTTGCCGTTGGTTACGTCCAGCACTTCGAGTATGCTGGTCACGCTGCGTTGTTGGGCGGATGCCAATGAGGCAGAGGCCGCTAATAGAACGATACAACTGGTTTTCATAATGAATTAAGAATTAATGCGCGATGAAGATAGTAAAATTATTAATTCAATCCGTATATTTACAGCAAAATAAATGAACCTTATGCCCAAAGTGTTTTTATTTTTCTATCTTTGTATCGTATCAATCAAATAAAGTATTCACTCCTTATGAAACTCTGTATATAGCTACGCTCAACGAATAGCCCTGCTTGATAAAGCTATTCAGCTATCTGGCAAACGATGACCCGTTTGCCACAGAGATTGTGTATCCTTTTATTCATGAATTTGCAGGATGGCATGCTGTACTTGTACAGTGTGTTGTTTTGTGCTATTTTATTGTTGAGCAATGCATTATACATATAAACAGATATGGCTTATCAACTTTCCGGTAATGATGAGCATTTTGATGGAGCAGCTGATAAATATAACCGATGCTGTTTTCTTAGGTCACGTTGGCGAGGTGGAATTGGGAGCATCTGCCATTGCGGGGATTTATTATTTGGCGGTCTACATGCTTGGGTTTGGGTTTAGTATCGGATTGCAGGTGATGATTGCCCGAAGGAATGGAGAATGTGACTATGGTAAGGCTGGGAAGATATTCTTTCAAGGTTTCTTCTTTTTATCGGGATTGGCCATTTTGCTTTGTCTGCTGATGCAGGCAAGTTCTCCTTTCATATTGGGAAGGTTGATTTCCTCGCCGGAGATTTATCGGGCTGTAATTCAATATCTGGACTGGCGCAGTTTCGGTTTGCTGTTTTCGTTTCCGTTTTTGGTTATCCGTTCTTTTCTTGTGGGAATAACATGCACTCGGGCATTATCGTGGGCTGCTGCCGTTGCAGTAGTGATTAATATTCCTTTGAATTATATTCTGATAATTGTTGGAGGACTGGGAATATCGGGAGCTGCCATTGCTTCTTCTCTGGCAGAGATGGGTTCTTTGGTGATGCTTCTTTTCTATGTATGGCTGAAAATAGATAAAGGGAAATATGGATTGAAACCGGTATATGACGGAAAGCTGTTGGTGGATGTGCTGAGCTTGTCGGTATGGAGCATGCTTCATGCCTTTATCAGCGTGGCTCCGTGGTTCTTGTTTTTTGTGGCGGTGGAACATTTGGGTAAAACGGAATTAGCCATTTCCAATATTACGCGAAGTGTATCTGCTGTCTTTTTTGTAATAGTCAATTCTTTTGCGGTCACTACGGGTTCGCTGGTCAGTAATGCGATTGGGGCTGGAGAAAGGAGGGCTGTTTTCATTATCTGCCGTAAGATACTGAGGTTGGGCTATTCTGCTGGATTTCCACTGATAGGGGTAGCTGTATGTTATAATCGCTTGATAATAGGAATCTATACAGATAACGAACTGTTAACAGAGCAGGCTTTCATCCCTTTTGTTGTGACGTTGCTGAATTATACCTTTGCCTTGCCAGGCTATGTATATCTCAACGCAGTTGGAGGGACCGGTAAAACCCGGATTACTTTTCTTTTCCAAGTGACTACCACTGTCGTGTATCTGGGGTATCTTTATTGGTTAAGCGCTTGCACTCATGCATCCTTGGCTATTTACTTAACGGCAGAATACCTTTTTGTGATTTTGCTGGCACTGCAATCGGTTTTCTATTTAAGAAGTAAACAATATTAGAAACATATCGAATTATGATGACTAAAATATATCCGCGTACGGGAGATAAGCAAACCGTATATCTTAATGCTGTTGTAAAGGATCCTCGAATAGAGGTTGGTGACTATACTATTTATAATGATTTTGTAGCTGACCCTTTGTTGTTCGAGAAAAACAATGTGCTGTATCATTACCCCATCCATCAGGAGAGGCTGGTTATTGGTAAATTCTGTTCCATTGCTTGCGGTACGAAATTTCTGTTCAACTGTGCCAATCATACGTTGAAATCTCTGTCTACTTATACATTTCCTTTATTTTACGAAGAGTGGGGATTGAAGAAATCGGACATAACGGATGCATGGGATGACAAAGGAGATATTATAATAGGTAATGATGTTTGGATTGGTTATGAAGCGGTGATAATGGCTGGTGTTCATATAGGAGATGGGGCGATTATTGGTGCACGTGCTGTTGTGACTAAAGATGTTCCCCCTTATACAATTGTAGGGGGAACTCCTGCCAAAGAAATCAGGAAACGTTTTGATGAGGATGTGGTGAAGAAATTATTGCGGCTGCAATGGTGGGATTGGTCGATTGATGAGATACGCTGTTACTTGCCGCATCTTGTACAAGGCTGTTGGGATAGATTTCCTTAATAATCCATCATCAGTGAGTTGCCGGTCTTGCCTCGTGAAATGTCAAGGTTAGGCGGTGCATAGCTCTGGTTACAGCTACATAAAGCATACTCTTGTCAATCTCCGAACGGTAATTTCTCTCATCCGTCTGTGGAATAATGACTTCGTCAAACTCGAGCCCTTTTGCCATGTGGGCAGAGGTGATGACGATGCCTTGCACAAATGCGGAGCTTTGACTTGATAGGAAGCTGATATCATTGGCATATGATTTCAGCATGTCTGCCATCTTCCTGGCTTGCTGCTCCGTCTTGCATATGATGCCAAGAGACTTATATCCGGATTTCCGGTAAGTGGAGATTAGCCCCATAATGCCGGACAGTTCTTCTACGGCACTGCCGAACTGCAGGATTTGTGGCTTTTCTCCATGCCGGGCAACCGGTTCCAGCTCTGCGTTAGGATGAATCTTTTGCGCAAAATCCGTAATCTCGAAGGTGGAACGATAACTCTTACACAATTTCATGATTTCACTTGCAGTAAGTGACTTTTGGATAGTTTCTGCTGTGGATGAACCATAAGGATTCACGGACTGTCCTGCATCGCCCAACACGGTTTTCCGGCATGGAAAGAGTTTCTGTATTACCTTGTACTGTATGGGCGAATAGTCCTGCATCTCATCTATCAACAGATGTTTGACTCTGAATGGCTGGTTCCCGTTTCCCTCCAATGCCAAGTGTAGGTATGCCAGCGGTGCCAAGTCTGAGTATTCGAGTGTATGTCCCTTTCGCATTTTGAACATTCCGGGATTATTTGTCCATTTAAAGAAATCTTTGTAGACTTGAATGTCGTTATTGCCTGCAAACATTAGTCTGATTTCTTTTTTCAAAAGGTTTCTGCCGGTGGTGGTTACCGTAAAGGTGTATTGTATTTTCAACATATCCAGCATATAATCAGCCATAGCATCAAATCGTCGGCGTATGGGATAACGGTTGAAACGTAGGTACTGTTCTTCAATAAACGGGGCAGGTATGGTGATGTATTTGGTCAGCTTCACGTCTGCTGCCTTGAAGTAGGTGTTCTCTATGTGGAGGATAAACTTGTCAAGCTCTGAAATGAAGCCGAAAGAGGCTTTATAGGCTATTCTGTCGATGAGGCTTGAGGATGGCTTTTCTAACAGTTCATTCACTAGCCCGAAGTATGTTTGGTACTTATATTTGTGTTCCAACACTCCGGAGAGTATTTGTTCCATACTGGTTTCGGGCACGGTTTCTTCCCCAAGTTCGGGGAGGACGTTGGAGATATAATCGGAAAACACTTTGTTGGGGGAGATAATCAGAATATCTTTTGATGAGATGCTGTCTCTGAAGGTATAGAGCAGGTAGGCTATGCGGTGCAGGGCTATGGATGTTTTTCCAGAGCCGGCCACTCCTTGAATAATAAGCGTGCGGATATCTTCGTTGCGGATAATCTGGTTCTGTTCCCGTTGGATGGTGGCAACGATATTTTTCATCTTGTCATCTGCATTGGAACTTAACTCTTTTTGCAGAATGTCGTCATGGACGGTCAGGGCACTTTCAATCATAAATTCCATTTTGCCGCCCCGAATTCTGTATTGGCGTTTTAGGGAAATTACTCCTTTAATCTCTCCCGATGGAGACCGATAGCCTGCTTCTCCTAATTCATGGTCATAGAACATGCTCGAAACGGGTGCTCGCCAGTCATGGATAAGGGTAGCTCGACTTTCCGGGTCATAGAAGGTATGGATACCTATATAGATAGGCATCACTTTGCTGTTTTCTTTCTTTTCCAAAAAATCAATTCGTCCGAAGTAAGGAATGGCAAGTATCTTGGTGAGCCGCTTATGCTTGTTGATTACACTTTCCCCCAAGGCAAAATGGTTCAGGATGCTTTCGCGCATGGAGCGTATCTCGTGTGGGTCGATGTCTTTGTTGGACCAGATATAGTCTTTGTATTCTGCCAAGGTGTCGACGTGGTCTTTCACGGATGCGTCGGTATTACCGATAACCTTTTTCAGAAAACTGATTATTTGCTTTAAATATTCTTTCTCTTGTTTCTCTGTTTGATTGAATGCCATAATTAGTTGTTGCTAAAAGATAAGACAGTGTGCAAAATTAGTGTATTGTATCGGGAAGGGAAATGGCTATTTATAGCTATATACTGGGAAGTTTTATATCTTTGCACATTCAAAAAAGTGGAGGTAAATGGACATTCATGAGCTTGCAAGGCAGAATCAGCAATCTGCATGGAAAGTATTGGAAGATACCTGTATTATTGAAGCATGGGAGCGCATTGGAGCAACCGTTCGTTTGGTGGGCTCACTCCGTACTGGGCTGTTGGTGAAAAGTAGGGATATAGATATCCATATTTATACCGATAGGTTGGATGTAGGAGAGAGCTTTTCGGTCATCCGGGAACTTGCGGAACGGTTGCCTTTGCAGGAAATACAATATAGGAACCTTATCCATACGGAGGAAGAGTGCATGGAGTGGCATGCTTTATATAAGGATAGAGAACAGAATACTTGGAAGTTTGATATGATTCACATCCGGAAAGGTTCCAGGTATGATGGTGTTGTAGAAAAGGTGACTGCCGCTATTGCGGAGCGCCTTACTCCTGAAATTAGGAAAACGATATTGCAAATCAAATTCGATGTGCCGGATGGTGTAACGATTCCAGGTATAGAGATTTATCATGCTGTCTTTACGGGAGGTGTCGGCACTTATAAGGAGCTTGAAGAGTGGCGCAAAACAAATCAGTTGGCGGATGGTCTCGGTTGGCTTCCGTAATCTTAGAGGTAGATACCAAGATTTTCTACTATATGGATGGCTTCCATTATATTGTTGGCATTTAACTTGCTTAGGATGTTTTTCCGGTGATTGTTCACAGTATAGATGCTCACTCCCAGCTGGTAAGCGATTTCCTTGCTTAGAAAACCTTGTCGGATGAGTCGTAATATTTCTTTCTCCCGGTTGGATAATTGTTTGTCGGGAGAAACAGTGCATGTTGGAAGCATCTCTCCCGTTTTTCTGTTCACCACCGTCCGTTTGATTCTTTCGATAGGGGTCTGGTCGGGAAGTATATCCATTACTCCCATAATTATCCAGGCTTTACCATTCCGGTCTGTTTCTATGACTTGTTGCCGGCTGCTTACATTGATATACTGTTGCCGTGCATTCAACATACGGAATTGAAATATTTGCCGGTAATCATTTCTTTCTTCCGGTGGGAGTGAGTAGATGAACTGTCCATGCTCGATTTGGCATTCCGTGAGTTGCATTCTGTCATCAGGATGTATTCTCTCTTCCAGTAAATCGCCTTGTTGCCTGATTGTCTTTATCCAAGTGGGATTGTATCCGAAAAGATGGGCAAAACTGTCGGATGCAAAATCGTATCTCTCTTTAAATACGTCAACTGTAAAAATACAGCTCTGGCTCATTTGTGAGAACGCTTGCACGGATATTCTTTTCTTGTTCCACAAATCATAGTCCACATCGGGACCGCTAATCTGCTGTCTTGCCCATAATTCTTTGGGAGTTGTCTTGTTGGTAGTCATGGAACAAAGATAACTGATAATTTTCTTTTGAGCTTTATCTTTTACGGGATAATATTATTTCTAAGAATATGTTGTAGGGTTGGATTAAGTGGCTACCTTTGTAGGCCGTGTCATTGGGGACGTCGTGAATGAAAAGCAAACGAGTAATAAATTCAATATGTGATAAGATGAAAGATATACCGGCAGACAGCTTAATAAAGAATTATTTTCCTGTAGATTATATAGATTCTTTTTCTAAAGTGATGGTCACTGGGCAGGCTTTGACACCGGAAGATTTTCGCAATCTTGCCTTCAGCCGATTTCCTAAGTGGATTGGTTGGCTCATGAATTTTAGGAATGCGATTGTAAAGCCATTAGGACTGGATACAGCAACTAGATTTACAGATATGGTCTTGGATAAAAATCTGCATGAAGAAATTCTCGGAATGCCGGATAAGCATCTTGATTTCCATGTGTCCATGTGGTGCGGGGAATATCACGAAGGAAAACAAGAACTTCGGATTACTACTGTTGTGAAGTACAATAATTGGCTGGGAAGGGCATATTTCTTTATTATCAGACCTTTTCATGGGATAATAGTAAAGTCTATCTTAAAGCATGTTGCTGGGGATAGGGGGAGTGGGTGTAAATAAATACTCCCATTGAAATATTATCATTTCAATGGGAGTATTTATTTGAGTGGTGCCACCAGGAATCGAACCGGGGACACAAGGATTTTCAGTCCTTTGCTCTACCAACTGAGCTATGGCACCAATCTTTCTCGTTTGCGGTTGCAAAGGTAAGTAAAGTTTTTGAAACTGCAAACTATTCTCGAAAAAAATATGAGAAAAAATTAAAATAGGGCGGATTTTCATGAAAAATCCCACTATTACTCATAAAATAGTGGGATTTTAGCTGTATGTGGGCTGTTATTATTCACCTTTAAGTGGATTCCATCCTTGAGCCTTTAATTCAAGTTCGTTGCCGTCGCGAGTAACCAAGGCACAACCTAACTCCGATTTTGTGATATGTCCGATAACTTTTACTCCTTCTATTTGTGAGACTTTTTCGTGATCGGTCAGAGGTACAGTGAACAGCAGTTCATAGTCCTCACCTCCATTCAGGGCGCAAGTTGTCAGATTCATATTAAATTCTTCTGCCATGACTGCGGTCTGATAGTCGATAGGAATACGGTCTTCGTACACACGGCAGCCTGTCTGACTTTGCGAACAAATATGCATCAATTCAGAAGAGAGACCGTCGGATATATCCATCATTGCTGTTGGACGGATGCCAGCTTCAGCCAGTCGTTCGATGATGTCGCGGCGTGCTTCTGGCTTTAAGAAGCGTTCCAACAGATATTCTTTGCCGGCAAAGTCAGGTTGGACGTCTTTTTCTCCCTGAAAAACTGCTTTCTCACGTTCCATCAGCTGAAGTCCCATATAAGCTGCTCCCAAATCTCCGCTTACGCAAATCAAATCTGTATCTTTGGCTCCATTACGATAAACTACCTTATCTTTGTCAGCTTCACCGATACAGGTAATGGAGATTGCAAGACCTGTTACAGAAGAAGTAGTATCACCGCCTACGATATCTACGTGATGTAGCTGGCAAGCCAGTTTCAGTCCATCGTAAAAATCCTCCAGATCTTCTATGCAAAAACGCTTCGATACAGCCAGAGATACGGTAATCTGCTTAGGTGTACCGTTCATTGCATAGATATCCGAGAAGTTTACCATTGCTGATTTATATCCCAAATGCTTCAGGGGAGTATAGACCAGATCAAAATGAACACCTTCCATCAGCAAGTCGGTTGTAACCAGCACCTGCTTTCCTGCAAAGTCAAGTACGGCAGCATCGTCACCTATTCCATACTTGCTTTCTTCATTCTGTAGTTTGATATCTGTGGTGAGATGCTTTATCAGCCCGAACTCACCGAGAGTTGATATTTCAGTTCTATTTCCTTCGTGCATAGTTTTTTTACGCTCTGTTAATAAGTTCTCTCATGATGGTAGTCATGCGCGGCTGTGCTTCATCGGCAGCCTTCTGTACTTCTTCGTGTGATACTTCGACAATTTTGCCTTCCACTCCCAAGTCAGTGATAACTGAAACGCCGAACACCTTAATACCGCAATGGTTGGCTACGATAACTTCAGGTACAGTAGACATACCTACTGCATCGGCTCCCAGAATGTGGAACATCTTATATTCCGACGGAGTTTCGAAAGTTGGTCCCTGTGTTCCGATATATACTCCCTGCTGTACCTTAATTTCTTTTTCTTCGGCAATTTCGAGAGCTTTTGCGATCAGTTCTTTTGAGTAAGCCTCACTCATATCCGGGAAGCGGGGGCCGTATTCGATGTTCTTGCCACGCAACGGATGTTCAGGGAAGAAGTTGATATGGTCAGTGATAATCATCAGGTCACCGATTTCAAAATTCGGGTTTGTTCCTCCTGCTGCATTCGAAACGAACAAAGTCTTGATACCCAATTCGCGCATGACACGTACAGGGAAAGTAACTTCCTTCATTGAATAGCCTTCGTAAAAGTGGAAGCGACCTTGCATGGCCATAATATCCTTGTTGCCCAGTTTACCGAAAATCAGCTTACCGCTATGGCCTTCTACAGTCGATACCGGAAAGTTGGGGATTTCGGAATAGTTTATTTCATATTTATCGGTAATTTCGTGTACCAAACTGCCCAGACCTGTACCTAAAATGATGGCTGTCTCGGGATGAGTGTGCATTCTAGCTTTTAGAAAAGCTGCTGTTTCTTGAATTTTTTCTAACATACTCGATAATATTTTGGTTAAATAAATGTTCTTCTTTATTCAGAAATTCTACCTCCACCGGCAATACATATATATAAGGTTTCATCGTTTCACTCAGTAGCGGATGAGCGATGAGTCGTGCCGCATCCTTTTCGGTTGTGATGATGAAACGTTTACCCTCAGGTAGTTTTCTGAACGCTTCTTCTATCCGTTTCATGTCCGTTGCATCAAAATCGTGATGGTCAGGAAAAGTCGACGGAGTAACAAACTGCGTATAAGCCGACAGTTTACTGATGATGGCTGCCGGTTAGGCTATACCTGTAACCAGCAGGATATGGTCATCGTTTCGGATTTCTTCAAGCTTCTTTTCCGGTTCTTCCGAGAAGAGAGGCTGTAGTTTTCCGTATGCCAGCGTTGTAAAATAAAGTTGCTGACAGGGGAGGGGGGCTATATCATATCGCAACGCCTGTTGCTCTGCTTCGCTCATTTGTGCCGGACACTTACTTACGATGATGATGTCGGCACGCTTTTTTCCACTTTCCGGCTCCCGCAGTCGTCCGGCTGGTAACATCCGGTCGAGATGTATCGGACGGTTATAATCTATAAGCAGAATGGTCAGTCCTGCCTTCACGTAGCGATGCTGGAAAGCATCGTCCAGAACAATAACCTTTATGCCGGGAGCTGTATGTCCATCTGTTAGCTGATTAATGCCGTGACAGCGGTCTCGGTCTACAGCCACATAGATATTCGGAAACTTGTGCGCCATCTGATAAGGCTCATCGCCAATCTGGTCGGCATCTGTTTCGGGAGTAGCCAGAACGAAACCTTTCGATTTACGTTTATATCCACGGCTGAGTACAGCTACCTGAAATTCATTCTGTAACAACCGGATGAGGTATTCTGTGTGTGGAGTCTTTCCGGTTCCTCCCACGCTGATATTACCCACGCAGATAACGGGTAGCGGAAATGACTGTGAATGAAGTATGCCTCTGTCAAACATCCAGTTGCGTATACTTACTCCCAGACGGTAGAGGCATGCTAATGGCAACAGTCCGTGGTAAATCTTTATTTTTCTTTCAAGTTTCATCAGGCAGCCGATGCTTTATTTGATAACCACATCAAACGGCATGCGCGCCTGCAGGCGATCGGCATCCTTGAGATTTTTTACAAAACGGAGTCCGTTGTAATATTCACCGAAATTTTCCTGCATACGGCTGCTGATATAACGGCTTGGTCGGGTATTAAGCAGTGAAGTCAGGAAATCTTCTTTTTCCGGATAGCTTACCAGCGTATAACGTTCTATTTTAGCATGTGAGGCTGCAACTTCAACAGCTTCATCCAGTCCACCCAGCTCATCTACCAGTTTCAGGTCTTTGGCCATTTCTCCGGTCCACACACGTCCTTCAGCTATCTTTTTGATATCTTCAATATTCATTTTTCTGCCGTCGGCACAACGTTTGGTAAAGAGTTCATATCCTTTATTGACCATACCTTGCATCAGAGCCTTTTCTTCTTCATTGAACGGACGAGTCAAATCTGCCAAGTCTGCTAGTTCGTTTGTTTTTACAACATCGAAATTCAGCCCCAGCTTATCTTTCAGGAGTCCTTCTGCATTTGGAACCAGACCGAAGATTCCGATGGACCCTGTCAGGGTTGTCGGTTCGGCTACAATCCAGTCGGCAGCGCAGGATATATAGTAACCGCCCGAAGCGGCATAGTCACCCATAGAAACGATAACGGGTTTTTCCTGTTTCAGCAGTGAAACTTCACGCCAGATCTGTTCTGAACCGTAGGCACTTCCTCCCGGAGAGTTAACACGCAGCACAACTGCCTTCACGCTTTCATCTTCGCGTAACTTACGCAAGTCCTTTATGACTTTTTCGGAGTTGATACCTTCTCCGTCAGCAGATTCATCACCGTCTATTTCACCATAAGCATAATATACGGCAATGACGTTTCCACTTTTATCTTTCGGTACGTTTCGTTTTACGTTTACCATATCCTCAAGCGAAAGTGTATTCAGTTTTTCATCTTCCTTACAGTCGGTCAGCTGTTTCAGGTAGGCCAGTACTTCATCTTTGTACATCAGTGTATCTGCCAGACCGGTGCTGAGATAAAGTTCTGCCGGCTGGAGATCCATATTACGGCTGGCAAGAGCATTCAGAGAGTCAACAGAAATCTTTCTTGATTCGGAAACCTCATTCAGAATCTGCTGCCAGATAGAGCCGATGAATGCTTGTGTCTGTTCACGGTTTGCCGGACTCATTTCAGTAGCGATATATGGTTCTACTGCCGATTTGTATGTTCCTACACGAAATACCTGCATTTCCACTCCGACTTTGTCGAGCAGACCTTTCAGGAACATGGTCTGTGCAGATAGTCCGTGCCAGCCTATACTTCCCGAAGGATTGGCTATTACCTTATCGGCAACACTTGCAATATAGTAAGTACCTTGTGAATATGCTCCGGCATAAGCGACGATAAATTTTCCACTTTCTTTGAAATCAACCAATGCACGTCGTATAGCCTGCATGGAAGCTGTCTGACAGGCGAAAGCACCTGCATCGATATAGATACCTTTTATTTTGTCATTTTCTTTAGCTTTGCGGATAGAGGTCAGAATGTCATCCAGCCCGTAAGTCGCATAGTCTTCCCCTAAAAATTGCATGATTGGATTTTCCTGGTAGCGTTCCATTACACTACCTTTCAGTTCGAGTACGAATACCGAACGGTCTTTCACTATAGTTTCTGTTCCGGAAGTTGAAGCAACCATTCCGGCAAGACTGATAATACCT
>ENA-UEQB01002408-UEQB01002408.1-human-gut-metagenome-genome-assembly--contig:-NODE-2408-length-13485-cov-3.834502_pt1 | contig 13485 bp, 10 predicted proteins | sample MGYA00242901_ERZ507918 | MGnify/ENA primary metagenome ERZ507918 (study PRJEB26167, sample SAMN06115405) | human gut metagenome | host: Homo sapiens | place: China:Sichuan | collected 2016-04-06... | reverse complement strand
CAATGCGTTCCGGATGGCGGCCATGCAGCATGTAAACGCCCGTTCCCGCATTCACGGCTTCCCGTATGGCCTGCAATTTGGCGCCCATGCCTCCCATGGAAAAGCGGCCCCGGTCCTCCTCAGCGAATGCCAGTACGGCATCCACATCCTCCACCCGGGAAATGATGGCCTCCCGCCTTCCTCCGGGGGGATACAGGCCGTCCACGCTCGTCAGGATAAACAGAGCGTCGGCCTCCACCAGGCGGGCCATATGCACGGACAGGATATCGTTGTCCCCAAACTTCAGCTCCTCCACGGATACGGTATCATTTTCATTGACAATCGGGATAATGCCTCCGTGCTCAAACAGGCGCAACACCGTGGCCTGCACGTTGCGGCGGCGGAGTTTCAAATCCTCCGCCGTCAGCAGGAGCTGGGCCACATCCACGTTAAAGTGGTTGAAAAGATTCTCATATGCCTGCATCAGCCGCGTCTGCCCCACGGCCGCGCACGCCTGTTTCAAGGACAGTTCCTGAGGATAGGACGGAAGCCCCAGGACGGACACGCCGGCCCCTACAGCGCCGGAGCTGACCAGAACCACCTGGTGGCCCTGCTGCATGAGTCCCGCCAGGACGCTCACCAAATGCACAATGGAAGAACCGTCCAATGTCCCATTCTCACGGGTTAACACGCCCGTACCTACTTTAATTACGATTTTCATGTATCTCCGCCGTTCATGATACAACAATCCCTTTTTCCACAGAAAGCAGAAAACGCGTCCTTTCCGCGCTAACCCGTGAAAGCGCCGGCCGTAAAAAACGGAAGGAATTCCCCCTTTTTCCTCCATAAAGATAAAAAAGATAATTCCCTCCGCCCGACCGGCTCCGGCGCGGATAAAATCCGCCATCCCGGCCAATACCTGGACAGCCATGAAAACCAGGGGAGGACAACACCGGGGAAAAGGACTGGAGCAGGCCGTGCGACATGTTTCCCCCCCGGCTTTATTCCCTAAAGCTCCATGCATGCCGGTGAGCGTGCCGCAAAACCGGGAACGGCATGCGCGGCGCTTCCATCTTCAATGCTTTTCCCCGGCCCGGAACTGGTGCCGGAGACGCATTTTAGGCTTCCAATATGAAGCTGATCCGCTCATATTGCCCGGGCATGAATCTTGACCTTCTCCAAAAAGCCGCCAACCAGGCGCGGGGACTCGCCATGGATGCCGTTCACGACTGTGCATCCGGCCACCTGGGCCTGCCGCTGGGGTGCGCCGAAATCGGGGCCGTCCTGTTCGGCGATTTGCTCAACATCTGCCCTTCGCAGCCCCGCTGGCTCAACCGTGACCGCTTCATTCTTTCCGCCGGACACGGCTCCATGTTTCTTTACGGCTGGCTCCACCTGTCAGGATTCAACATCGGCATTGAAGATATCAAGAATTTCCGCCGCAAAGGTTCCATCACGCCCGGCCACCCGGAATTCCGGGATACGGAGGGTGTAGAATGCACCACGGGACCGTTGGGCCAGGGCATTGCGAACGCCGTAGGCTTCGCCCTCTCCGCCAGGCGCGCGGCTGCCCGGTTCAACAGGCCCGGCATGGATATCTTCACCCAGCACGTCTTCTGCCTCACGGGAGACGGCTGCCTGCAGGAAGGCGTCGCCCGGGAATCCCTCGCCCTGGCCGCCGTGCTCAAGCTGGATAACCTTATTCTCATTTACGATTCCAACGACATCACGCTGGACGCTCCCGCGGAACGCACCCAGCTCACGGATCCGCGCGCCGTATACGAAGCCCTGGGCTGGGATGTGCGCCAGATTGACGGGCACGACATCAGGGCCATTGAGTCTGCGGTTGAAGCCGCCAAAAACGCCAAAAACGGGAAACCCCAGCTCATCATTGCCAAAACGGTCATCGGTAAGGGCATTCCCGGCATTGAAGGCACCACAAAAGGCCATGGGGAAGGCGGAGCCAAGCTTCAGGAAGAAGCGCACGCCAACTGGGGAATTCCCGCCGGAGAACGCTATTACGTCTCCGAAGACGTCCGTACCGCTTTCGCAGACCTGAAAGCCCAACGGGAAAAAGATTTCAATGCCTGGAACGCCATGTACGAACAATGGCGCCGGGCTTATCCGGAACTGGCAGAGGAACTGGACGCAGGCATCAACGCCTGCTCCTGCGGCGTCAATCCGGCAGACTCGGACAAGGCAATACCGCCCTTCCCGCAGGACTATGGCGATGCTACCCGTTCGGCCGGAGCCGTTGCCATCAACGCCATCGCTAAAGCGAATCCCTGCTTCCTGACCACCAGCGCGGACCTTTACAGCTCCAATAAAAACTACCTTTCCGGCGCAGGAGACTTCTCTGCGGAAACCCCGGAAGGGCGCAACTTCTGGTTCGGCATCCGCGAACACGCCATGGCCGCCATCTGCAACGGCATTGCCTACGACGGCCTGTTCCGCGTAAGCGCTGCCACTTTCTGCGTCTTCGTAGACTACATGCGCGCCTCCATCCGTGTAGCCGCCCTCAGCGGACTCCCCGTCACCTATATTCTGACGCATGACTCCGTAGCCGTGGGAGAAGACGGCCCCACCCACCAGCCGGTGGAAACAATTTCCGGCCTCCGTGTCATTCCGAACCTGGATGTCATCCGCCCGGCGGACCCGGAAGAAACCGCAGGAGCCTGGATGGCCGCCATGCAGCGTGCCGACGGCCCTACCGCCCTCATCCTGACCCGTCAGAAAGTGGCTACGCTGAACGGAATCCCCGTTGAAACGCGCCGGGAAGGCGTGCTGAAAGGCGCCTACATCGCCCGGAAAGAACAGGGAGCCTTGAAAGCCATTATTCTTGCCAGCGGTTCCGAACTGGAACTGGCTCTGAAAGCGGCGGAAAAAATAGGGGAAGGAATCCGGGTCGTCTCCATGCCAAGCTTCTGCCGCTTTGACGCGCAGCCTGCCGAATACCGGGAAAGCGTGCTTCCCTCCTCCTGCATGAGGAGAGTTTCCGTAGAAGCCGGAGTCACGGACCTCTGGTGGAAATATCTGGGCTGCCAGGGGGAAGCCGTGGGCATCAACCGTTTCGGCTTCTCCGCTCCCGGAACACAGGTGCTGGAAGAACTCGGCATGAATGTGGACAACGTCGTTGCCGCCGTCCACAAGGTTCTGGCCAAATAAACAGGGAATATTTCCCCTCATCTCCTTTCAGGGGCTGTTCCGCATCCGCCGGGACAGCCCCTTTTTCATGCCTCCCCGGTTGCCAGGAAAAAGGCAAGGCCGTTTTCACGAAACACCAGTATCCGTAACGCAGGAACTATATCCTTTCCTGTGAAAATTCCGTTCGTTTCCCGTCCGGATTTCTCTAAATACAAGACCTCCGCACATCAACTCCATTGTCCGAACCGGACCCGGATGGGACTCAGGCCGCAAAAGCCCCGGTTGCAAGCAGCCCGTTTTCATCTCAGCTGCCGGAACGAATAATTTCAGGTTTCCTTCATGGCGCCGATAAATATGCGGGGCGGCCATGATCAAGCGCCGCCTCTATCGACGATGCGATGCACCCTAAACCCGCAAAATAACGAGGGTCCGGCCCATGAACAATGAAAAACCGCCCCTTTCCGAAAAAAGGGGCGGTTTTAAAGACCTTGGCGACAAGGGAAGCGGCTCCTTTAGAAAGCGGCTTCAATCTTCGTAATGGTATACACCTTTTTCTTGTCGCCGTCCATCGGGACAATCTTCACCTGGTCCCCTACACTTTTGCCCGTCAGCTCCTTGCCGACCTGGGAAAGATAGGAGACGATATGCTTTTCCGGATTTGTGTCCCGCGCGCCCAGAATGGTGTACACCACGGGCTCCCCGCCATTCAGCGGCTGAAGAGTCACCTTCGTGCCCATGGCGGCGCGGGAGGTATCCGTCACGGCAAAGTCCGTGCCGCGGGCCAGGGCCAGCGCATGTTCCAATTCCGCCCGGCGGCGGTTGAGCACCTTCTCCACTTCCTTGGCATCCTGGTAGCCGCCGTTTTCGCGGAGATCCCCCTCCGCACGGGAAATCTTCTTGTTATGCAGGTTTTCCGGAATTTTCACGTTTACCAGTTCTTCCAGCTCCTTCTTGCGGGCCTCCAGGCTTTCCCAGGAAACGAAAATCGGTTCCGGTTTATCGGAGTTGTCCACCAGGGCGTCCAGCACAATGGCGTGCAGGTCCGGGAATACGCTGATGATGCGGGCCATCAGCGCGCCGCGGTCCTGTTCGGAGAAAGCGGAGGTGTTGTACAGCATCTTGGCAAACTGGCGAACTTCCGCCACATCCTGCCCCTTGATCATTTCCTGGATGATGCTCTTATCCTCCATGAACAGGTTCTTCAGGCGCAGCATGCGGTTGGGGCCGCCGTCCATGTGGTCCTGTTCAATCAGGGAAAGCATCGCAATGCCCACAGGGAGGCCAAAAAGAGGCTTGGAAGCGTCATGCCGCTGGCGGCATATCCAGATGAGGGACTCCGCCGGAAGGGTCTGGCGCAGCAATTCATGCTTCAAATGCTTGACCAGTACCTTGTCCTGCCCTTCTTCTATCAGGAATTTGGCGATTTCCCCCACGGCGCGGGCGCCGCCTGCATCAAAAAGCTCCAGCGCCTTCTGCGGCCAATCCTCCCCAAAGATGGCGGGCAGCGTGGCATACACGCGCTTCTGCCGCACGGCAGGCATGGAATTGAGCACTTCCGCGAAGCGGCCCACATCGCCGATATTGGCTTCCACGATGGAACGAAGGGGATAAGCTTCCTTGGCCGCCTCCGTATTTTTAAGGGAGGCAATCAGGTCATCCCTGAGCACGGCCAGCTCCAGCACCTGCTGGAGAGCCAGGCTGCCGCCGTTGCGCACATCAGCATCCACGGCACGAATCAGGGCATTGACGGCATCCGGCTCTGCCATGACCGCTTCCATTTTGATGCCGTCCAGCACGCGCACCTTGGCTTTCAGGTCGGCGGCCTTATTGTAATCTTCCAGAGCCGCCTGCGCGCGGGAAAGGATATTCGCGCGAAGCGTGATGCGTTCGCCCTTGCGGGTGGGCATCATGAACTGGACATTGGAACGGAGCATGGCGCGCACCTTGTCCCACCAGTTTTTCCACTTGTCCGCCGCAATTACGGTGCCTTTCAGCGCAGCTTCCAGCTTCTCCGGAGTAAGGGAATTACCGTAGCCCTGCAAGGTAACGCGCACCAGTTCCACCGGGTCATCCACGGACAGGTTGATCAGGGATTCGGTATCTTCATACCGCTTGGCCAGGAAATGGTCGTCACTGATGAACTCCAAAATTCTGGGAGCGAATTCCAGGGCAACTTCGTGTTCCGGATTTTCCTCAAAATCAATGACCAGCTTTTTGGCGGGGAGATTCCAGGAAATGACTTTTCCGGCGCCCCAGGAAGCATGGAAGCAGTAACGGCCAGGTGCGATGCGATCAAGTTTTTCGGCGAGAGAGGGGGTAATTTTCCCCAGAGACAATAATTTCTCCAAGTCGGCGTGCATACTAAAGCACATGATACGCCCCCCCCTACCGGTATCAAGACTAATTTCCCTCTTCCGTCCGGAGGCGTCCCGAACGGCTTTCCAAAGCCGCCACGGAGACAGCGGCCGTCCGCGTCATGCTCCGACTTCGCACTCGGGTTTCGCTTTTTTCCCCTCCCCTCCTTCATCCAGTTGCGGCTTGACCGTGCGGAGCGTCTGGCGTAACATTTCCGCACGCATTCAACCCCTGCGCAACACGTATCATGGAACCTATTTACGAAGGGAAGGCCAAACGCCTTTATACGACTGACAATCCCAACGTCCTCCGCATGGAATACAAGGACGACGCCACTGCCGGAAACGGAGCCAAGAAGGCCCAGTTTGAAAACAAGGGCAGGATGAACAAGGCCATCACCCTGGTCATCTACCGCATGCTGGAAAGCAAGGGCGTGAAAACCCACCTGGTTGCGGACGTGGACGACATCAACATTGACGTAAAAAAGGTTTCCATCCTTCCTCTGGAAGTGATCGTGCGCAACATCGCCGCCGGCTCCTTCAGCCGCCGCATGGGCGTCAAGGAAGGCACCCCCTTCAAGAAGCCGATCGTGGAATTTTCCTACAAGGACGACAGCCTGGGCGACCCCTTCATTAATGATGACTACGCCCGGGAAATGAACGCCGCTACGGAAGAGGAATGCGTCTTCCTGAAGAATCAGGCCCGCATCGTGAATGACGTGCTGATTGACTTTTTCAAACAGGTCGGCCTTACGCTGGTGGACTTCAAAATCGAGTTCGGCCGCTTGGCGGAAGATCCCTCCCAAATCGTGCTGGCAGATGAAATTTCCCCGGATACCTGCCGCCTGTGGGACATCAAGACCGGCGAGAAGATGGACAAGGACCGCTTCCGCCAGGACCTTGGCAACGTGATGGAAGCCTACGAAGAAGTCCTTTCCCGGCTCCAGAACAAGGCTTGAGCCTCTTCCCCCCCTCCCATGGGAGCCGGTCTTCCGCCGGCCCCCATTTTTCATTTTACCACACTCTTGAGCGATATGACCCTCCACTTTGAAGTTATCAGCCGGTTCCAGGCCGCCGCCAATGCGGACGCCCTGCTCTATACCCCCCTGAACGCCGGCCTCACTTTCCGCCGCAGCCGCGTTTACACCGTAGAAATCACCGGGGACGGACAAAAAGCCCTCGAATACCTCCTGAGTGTGCTGGTGGATCCCATTTCCCAGGAATGCACGGAACAGAACGCGCCCATCCTGGAAGGCGCCCTGTTCACGATTGACTACGGCATGAAAGCCGGCGCCCTGGATCTGGAAAAAGAAGCCATCCTGCAAAACTACCGCGGGCGCCGGAATATGGGCTTTACTATGGACGGCCTGAAAATCACCCAGCGCGTGTACGTCTTCGGCCAGGGAGACAAGGAAACGCTGGCGGCGCGCTTTGCCAAGGACGTCTGCAACCCCGCCATTCACAACTGGACCATCGCCTAACCCTTTTTCTTTCCCATCCACATGTCCGCCAAAACCTACCGAACCGTTCCCGTGAGGAACCTGAGCAGCGACGAACTGCTTGAACTCAGCAAGAAACAGAAGCTTTCCCTGTCCCGTGAAGACATGGAAGTCGTCCAGCAGATTTTCCGGGAAATCGACCGCGACCCCACTGACGTGGAGCTGGAAGTAATCGCCCAGACGTGGTCGGAACACTGCAAACACCGCATCTTCTCCGCCTCCATCAGCCACAGCGTCAACGGCGGCGCGCCGGAGACGGTGAACAGCCTGTTCAAGACCTACATCAAGAAGCCTTCCGAAAAGATCATGGAACGCAAGCCGGGCTTCGTGCTCAGCGCGTTTGACGACAATGCCGGCTTCATCGCCCTGGACGACAACCTGGCCGTCTGCCTGAAGGCGGAAACGCACAACCACCCCTCCGCCATTGAACCGTACGCGGGAGCCAACACCGGGCTGGGCGGCGTTATCCGCGACATCCTGGGCGCAGGCAAGGGAGCCAAGCCCATCGCCTCCCTGGACGTCTTCTGCTTCGGCGCTCCGGACACGAATCCGGCAGACATCACCGCCCCGGACGTCATCCACCCCCTGGGCATCATGCGCGGCGTGGTGCGCGGCGTGCGCGACTACGGCAACCGCATGGGCATTCCCACCGTCAACGGCGCCATCCAGTTTGACCCCACGTACATTTACAACCCCCTCGTCTTCTGCGGCACCGCCGGCGTGATTCCGCGCGGCGACATCCTGAAGGAAATGCGTCCCGGCCTCAAGGTCATCGTCATCGGCGGGCGCACGGGACGGGACGGCCTCAAGGGAGCCACGTTCTCTTCCGCCGCTCTGGATGAAGCCTCCCATGAGGAAGACTTCACCGCCGTGCAAATCGGTAACCCGATTGAAGAGAAGAAAACGCTGGACTTCATTCTGGAAGCGCGCGAACGCGGCCTCATCGTCTTTATTACGGACTGCGGCGCCGGCGGCTTCTCTTCCGCCGCCGGGGAAATGCTCTCCGTCACGGGCGGTGAAATTTTCCTGGACAACGCCCCTCTCAAGGAACCGGGCCTCATCTCCTGGGAAATCTTCCTGTCGGAATCCCAGGAACGCATGGTTATGGCCGTGGAGGAAAAAGACCTTCCGGAACTCCGGAAGCTGGCAGACACCTTCCAGACGGAACTGACCGTCCTGGGCCATTCCGACGATACGGGAATCCTGAAGGTCTGGCACAAGGGGGAACTCGTCTGCTGCCTGGACAACTCCAAGCTGCATGACGCCCCCATCAAGAAGCTGGAATCCGTATTCACTCCCGGCAAGGCGCTCACGGGCCAGCCCCTCCCGGACAAGGATCTGAACAAATCCCTGGAAACCGTTATGGGGGATTTCGCCATCGTTTCCCGGGAACCCATCATCCGCGAGTATGACCACGAGGTGCAGGGCAACACCATCCTGAAGCCCCTGGCGGGCGCCCAGGCGGACGCTCCGCAGGACGGTTCCGTGGTGGACATCGACGGCTCGGACAAATGCATGGCCATGGCTTGCGCCATTCTTCCGGAATGGGGCAAAACGGATCCCTACGCCATGGGTACCGGCACCGTGGATGAATGTGTGCGCCAGCTCATCCTGGTTGGCTCCAACCCGGACAAAATCGGCCTGCTGGACAACTTCTGCATGGGTAATCCGGAAGATCCGGCGGAACTCGGCCGCCTGGTGGAATGCGTGAAAGCCATCGCCAAGGCAGCGGACGCGTACAATGCCCCCTTCATTTCCGGCAAGGACTCCTTCTACAACTATTTTGAAACGGAAGACGGCCCTATCAACGTGCCCGTCACCTTCCTCTGCTCCGGCTTTGGTGTGGTGGAAAACCCGGACCACGTCATCGGTTCTTCCCTGAGGCGGAGCAACAGCCTGCTGTACCTCATCGGCCATACGGAAGATGAAATGGGCGGTTCCGTCTTCGCCCGCACCCACGGGGTGGAAGACGGCAAGGTTCCCCAGACGGACTGCGCCGCGAACATGGAACTGTACAAAGCCTACTACGGCGCCCTGACTTCCGGTCTGGTGCTCTCCGCCCATGACGTTTCCGAAGGCGGCCTGGCCGTCACGGCGGCGGAAATGGCCTTTTCCGGCAAGGGAGGCGTTCGGCTGGATCTCACGAAAGTACCGACCGTCAACGGCTGGAAATCCCCCGCAGTGCCTCTGTTCAGTGAAAGCACGGGCCGCATCCTTGTGGAGGTGGATCCGGAATTCGCCGCGGATTTTGAAACGGCTATGGACGGCTTCCCCTGCGCCTGCATCGGCGGTGTTACGGAGGAAAAGCGTCTCACGGCCACCTGCTGCGGCGGAGAAAAGGTGCTGGATTGCGACATAGCCAACCTCAAAAAACTCTGGAAGGACGGACTTACCCCCTATTATTGACCTCCTGAAACCGGCATCTTATCAAACCATCGATTTATTTCTACCAATATGCCTCACGCACTTTTACTGAAATACCCCGGCACCAACTGCGATGTGGAAACGGAACGCGCCCTGCGCGCGGCAGGGTTCTCCACCCAGATCCAGCCCATCGCCACGGCTACGCCGGAACACGTCGCAAAATCCCAGCTTGTCGTCCTGGGCGGCGGCTTCAGCTACGGAGACTACGTCACCAGCGGCCGCCTGGCCCAGTTGGAAACGGAACGCTTCCTGGGAGATGCCCTGCAGCGGCACCATGCCGGAGGAGGCATGCTCCTGGGCATCTGCAACGGGTTCCAGATTCTCACCAAGCTGGGCATTCTTCCCGACTCCAGCCTGATTGACAACAAAAAGGAACGCTTTGAATGCGTCTGGGCCAAACTGGTGAAAGTAGCCAGGAACTCTCCCTTCCTTCAAGGCCTGCCGGATGAATTCGAACTGCCCTCCGCCCATGCGGAAGGGCGCCTGGTCACCCGCCCCGGAGATGCGGAAAAATACCTGGCTGCCGGGAATGTGGCTCTCCAGTACGTAGACAACCGCGACGGCTGCGAATGCAGTATCGCCGGCCTCCAGGATTCCACCGGGCGCGCCATGGGTCTGATGCCCCATCCGGAACGCTTTCTGCTGCCCCGCCACCACTATGACAAGGACTGGGCCGGCAACGAAGACTGGGGCTGGGGGTACTTCCTCTTCAAATCCGCCTTTGACGCCCTGAAATAAAGGTCCATTTCCCATTAACCGCTCCCCTCACATTCATTCCATGACAGATACGGCCCTCATCGGTTCTTCTTGCGCCCTCGGCGTTTTCTGGTCCTCAAAACGGTACTTTGACTACCTGATTGATGAAACCAACCTGTCCCTGCTGCGCGGCAAGGAATTCGGGCAGGCCGTCATTATCTGTCCCTCCCTCCGGGAAGGGGGCACGGCCATTCGGGGGAATACGGCTCCCTTTCTGGCTCAGGTTAAAACCCTGATTGATCTCCTGCATGAGGTGAAGGCGGAACGGGTGACCTACATCACCAGCATTGACACCCAGCCGGAAACGGGAAATGAACTTTCTCCCTTGCTCCGAGAAACGGAGGACGAATGGCTGGCGGCTCTGGTAGAGCTGAAAGACTTCATCAACCTCCGGTTCGGCCGCGTGCTGAACGTTTACCTTCCGGAAGTCACCGGAACGGGAGCAGGCATGAGTGTGGCGGATCTGCTGGCAGCAGTTCCGGAAGGGACGGAAGAGCTGGACGTAGCCCTGCTGGAACGCCACCAGCTTTATCCCATGCACCGCCTGGTCAGGGATGTGGAAAAAGCATGGGAGTGCGGCATCTTTTCCGTGAATCTGGTGCCGGAACCCGTCACGGCCTTTGAACTGGTGGAGCAGTGCTTCCCTTCCCTGGTCAACCGCCTCCCCGTCGCGAAGGAAACGGACCCGTACGGGAGCGCCAGAACATCCGTTTACTCCACGCAGTACCACGATCCGGACACCGGTTATATCATGGACAAGCAGGACGTCCTGGCGGGGCTCTCTCCGGACAAACAGTCCTAGCCCCCGGTCAGCCCCCGTCTGCGCCCTGTGCAGTCGGGGCTTTTTATCCCCCACCTTCAAAAAAAGCTCCCCCGCAGGAGCCGTGCTTTCCTGTTGAGCGCATTCCGGAACGGTGCTATACAAAAGCCATGAAGATTAGCGACGACAGCCTTGAATTCTTAACGGAACTTCTGGAAACCCCCAGCCCTTCCGGCTTTGAAATAGATGCCCAGCGCATCTGGGCGGACGAACTGCGCAAATATACGGAAGACGTCCAGTGCGACACTTACGGCAATACCTGGGCCGTCTTCCACGCGGACGCGGAAGAAGCCCCCACATTGATGATTGAAGCCCACGCGGATGAAATCGGCTTCATGATCCGCCATATCACCAAGGACGGCTTCCTGTATGTGGAACGCGTAGGCGGCACGGATACGGCCATCGCACGGGGGCGCCGCGTGCGCTTCCTGGGTTCCCAGGGAGAAGTGATGGGGGTGACCGGAAACACGGCCATCCACTTGCGGGAACCCGGAGAGAAGGAACCCAAAATCTGGGAAATTTACGTTGATGTAGGTGCCTCCTCCGACAAGGAAGTAGCGGAACTCGGTTTGCGCGTGGGCCATGTGGGCGTTTACTGCGACGGCCCCATGCTGATGAATGAAAACAAGCTGGTATGCCGGGCTCTGGACAACCGGCTGAGCGGCTTCATCCTGTCGGAAATAGCCCGCAAGCTGTGCAAGCTGAAAAAGCCCGTCTCCTGGAACGTGGTGCTCGTCAATGCCGTGCAGGAAGAAGTGGGCTGCATTGGCGCGGGAATGATTACCCACCGCCTGCGCCCGGATGCGGCTATCTGCATAGACGTGACTCATGCCACGGACTCGCCCGGACTGGACAAGGGCAAATTTGGCGATATCAGGCTTGGCGGCGGCCCTGCGGTCATCCACGGCACGGCCAACCATCCCAATCTGGTGGCCCGTCTGGAAATCGTGGCGGACAAGAACAAAATACCCCTCCAGCATGAAGCCGCCGGACGCCGCACCGGAACGGATACGGACAGTATCTACATCTCCCGCGACGGCGTAGCCTCCGCGCTGGTGTCCGTCCCCCTGCGCTATATGCACTCCCCGGTGGAAACGGCCTCTCTGACAGATGTGGAAAATACAATCAAGCTGCTGCTGGAATTGGTCAAATCCCTGATGCCGGGAGACTCTTTCGGGCACAAGCTGTAATACGGAACGGACGGCAGCATTGCTGACAAAATGAGGACATGAACCGTCCTGCCCGGGGGAAGGCGCACAAAAGCGTCAATTTCCCCCGGCATGCCCCCATGCGGCAGCATTCAGGCCGCATCTCCCCTTTGAAGCAGGGGCGGAACTACTCCCTGCAGGCATCCTGCGTCCTCATACGGTCATTCTCCGCTTCCCGGCGGTGCTTCCTGTTCACCGGCCCCTGGCTTCCTTTTCCGGAATATTTTCCCGGAAACCATTACAGGCCGGAAACCGGCCGGAACTCTTTCTCCCGGTCACATTTCACTGAAATCCAGCCGGGATACATTAAAGTACGTTTTTCCCTTCCGGCAGGAATCCCACAGGAGAATCAGCATGAGGGAAAAGAGGACCAGTCTCCAAGCCACTTCAAAGGGATAGCTGGTTACCACCCTCTCCACACCGATGCAGTTGCAGGAGAGGGAAAGCCCCCTGGCCCAGCCCTGGACGAACAACGCCACGAATGTGAACGTAAGCGCACTGCCCAGCAGCGCGGCCCCGGCGCAGGTTCTGCGGAACAGAAGCCCCAGGCCAACCGCAATCTCGCACGACACTCCCAGGCAGGCCAGAGGATGCCCCCAGGCCTCCGGGAAAATGGCGAAACGGTCGATCGTCTCCTGAAGCTGGTCCAGATGAAGCAGCTTGCGCGCCGCGACAAAAAGGAAAAAGCCCCCCATCCCCAGCCGGAGCAGGAGCAAACAGAAACGGACGATTTTTTCCTTTAGCATCATTGGCGTATTCCGATTATTCGAAGTGGGTTTGCTGGGCGCTCACTTTTTCATTGCGCAACCTGTTCAGTTCATGGCGCACTTTTTCCAGCTCCATCTGAAGGGATTTCTCCCGTTCGGAGGCAGGAGCCTCGGAGGAAGACGGCGTACCGGCAACCTTCTTCGCGCTGCCTGCGGCGTCTTCCGTAAAGAGCATTTTCAACCCGGGAGCCTTCGTGTCAAACCTTATGACGCCGGAAACGGGCTTTTGAGAACCGGGATGCTTCACGGAGGCTCTCACCGTCACCGTGCCGGGTGTTGACCCCAGGCGCACCAGGGCCGGAGCGGAACCCCATTTAACGGACTGGGTCAGCGTGCCGTCCGGGGAATCCGTCAGCAGCTCGGCAGGGCCTTCCACGGAAAAGACAATCTCCTCATCATTCAGGCGCTTCACTGTTCCGCGGCCATCCGTAACCTCCGCCACCACGGCAAACACATCGGAACCGTTGGCGTACAAATCCACTCCATCTTCCCGGTCCAGAGTCAACCGGATTTTCTCCGCCCTCCGGGCCGGGC
>ENA-UEQB01002399-UEQB01002399.1-human-gut-metagenome-genome-assembly--contig:-NODE-2399-length-13513-cov-6.439491_pt1 | contig 13513 bp, 10 predicted proteins | sample MGYA00242901_ERZ507918 | MGnify/ENA primary metagenome ERZ507918 (study PRJEB26167, sample SAMN06115405) | human gut metagenome | host: Homo sapiens | place: China:Sichuan | collected 2016-04-06... | reverse complement strand
CAATGACCTGCTTCCGATGTGGGTGGCGGATATGGATTTCCGTACTCCATCCTTCGTAATGAATGCTTTGAGAAAACGGTTGGAACACGAAGTACTGGGTTATACTTTTGCCTGCGAAGAGTGGTATACTTCCATTATCAATTGGTTGCAGAGTCGCCATGGTTGGAAAGTTAAGCGTGAAGAACTGACTTTTATGCCGGGTATTGTCCGTGGATTGGCATTTGCCATACAATGTTTCACAGAAAAGGGCGATAAAGTAATGGTGATGCCGCCTGTATACCATCCTTTTTTTCTGGTAACAGAGAAAAATAAGCGTGAAGTGGTGTATAGTCCGTTGGTACTTCGTGACGGACAGTATTATATTGACTTTGACCGTTTCCGTAAAGACATACAGGGATGTAAGCTATTGATTCTTAGCAATCCGCACAACCCCGGAGGTCGTGTATGGACACGGGAAGAACTGGAACAAATAGCTGAAATATGCTATGAAAGCAAGACACTCGTCATCTCTGACGAAATTCATGCCGATCTGACCTTACCACCGTATCAGCATATCACTTTTGCACTTGTGTCAGAGAAAGCACGTCAAAATTCACTCGTGTTCATGTCTCCCAGCAAAGCATTTAATATGCCGGGACTGGCAAGCTCGTACTGCATCATCGAGAACAAAGAGATATGTCGCTGTTTTCAGGAATACATGGAGGCAAGCGAGCTTAGCGAAGGACACTTGTTCGCTTACCTTAGTGTAGCTGCCGCCTATAGTAACGGCACCGAATGGCTCGATCAGGTTCTTGCCTATATTCAGTCGAATATCGATTTCACAGATGCCTTTCTTAGCGAATATATTCCGAATATTAAAATGATTCGTCCACAGGCTTCTTACCTCGTTTTTCTTGATTGCAGAACATTGGGACTGAATCAAAAAGAGTTGGTAGACCTTTTTGTGGACGGTGCACATCTTGCACTAAACGACGGAACTATGTTTGGTAAAGAAGGTGAAGGTTTCATGCGACTCAATGTAGCCTGCCCACGCAGTGTGCTCGAAAAAGCATTAAAACAATTGAAAAAAGCATGTGACAACCGATAAACAATAATAAACAGAGAATTAATAACTAAAGATAAAATGAATAAGAACAGCTTTGAAGCGGAACTTCTGCATACTCCTTTTGATAAAGAAGATGCTTATCATTCACTCTCCATGCCGGTATATAATACCGCTGCTTATGAATTTGATACGGCGGAAGCTATGGAAGAAGCTTTTTGCGGACGTACGGCAGATCATGCATATTCGCGAATAACCAATCCCACCGTTCAGTATTTTGAGAAACGTATTCAAACAATCACAGGTGCGCTGAGCGTCACAGCATTGAATTCCGGTATGGCGGCTATCAGCAATATCTTTTTCACATTGGCACAAGCAGGAGCCAACATTGTTACTTCCGCCCACCTTTTCGGTAATACTTATTCATTTTTTAAAAGTACGCTCGCTGCATTCGGAGTTGAAGTTCGCTTTTGCGACCTTACAAACCCCGAAGCTGTTCGTGCTCAGGTCGATGAAAACACCTGCGCCATCTTTCTTGAAGTTATCACCAATCCCCAGCTTGAAGTAGCCGATTTAAAAGTACTCTCCGGCATAGCACACCAGACGGGTGCTCCCTTGATAGCAGATACTACTGTTGTGCCGTTTCACATCTTTCATGCCAATGAATTCGGGGTAGATATCGAGATTGTGTCCAGTACCAAATACATTTCTGGCGGAGCCACCAGTCTGGGTGGTCTTATTCTCGATTATGGCACCTTCGACTGGAGCAACTCGAAGAAACTTCGTTCCATGGCAGATCAGTTTGGTGCTTCTACCTTTACTGCGAAGTTACGTAAGGAAATCCACCGTAATTTAGGTGCATACATGACTCCCCAGGTTGCTTATATGCAGACGTTAGGTATCGAAACTATGGAAGTACGCTATGTACGGCAGGCTGCCACTTGCCTACAGTTAGCACAACGCCTGCAAACCCTGCCTCAAGTGGAAGCGGTTAACTATACCGGCCTCGAATCCAATCCGTTTTATCAATTAAGTACGAAACAGTTTGGTGCTTATCCCGGTGCTATGCTTACATTTGACCTTGCATCACGCAAAGCCTGCTTCCGTTTTATGAATCGCTTGCAGCTCATTCGGCGGGCAACCAATTTATTTGATAATAAAACACTTGCCATTCATCCGGCCAGCACTATCTACGGTTCTTTCACCGAAGAACAACGGCAAAGCATGGATGTCAGTCCAAAAACAATCCGCCTCTCGGTTGGGCTTGAAAGTGCAGAAGACTTACTAACCGATATCAGCCAGGCATTAATATAACCCTGCCTGAGAAATTCTACGGATTATATCGTTTTCCACAAACTAATATTTTATTTCACTTATTGTGAGAAAATATTAGTCTGTGGAATTTTTATATACTAAATATAGAAGTCTGTTTCAAGTTTTATTCAAAGCTGATCCGAAATGAATCAGTTCACCACAGAGGACACGGAGGGCACAGAGATATTATTTTCTCTGATGAAACGCGGATGATCGTAGATGAACACAGATTAAAAAACGGTAGTTCTTTATTTTATTGTTATTTCCCTTTGCGAGAATTTGCGTTCATTTGCGTTTAGTAAAGATTTAAAACTCCGTGTTCTCTGCGTTCTCTGTGGTGAAATATTGATCAAAATCGCACTATTCTGCGTCAATAATAACAAACAACGTATATATAAAGTTGCAACAATCAATATTTAGAATGCATAGGATAGTCCCAAAGAGATTTTTGTAATAGCGTAGTCACCGTCACCAGCAATTCCACCACCATAAGAAGCACTAAAACTGAACATAAATTTCTTCAGTTGGTAATTACAACCGAGTTCTGCCATAAGGGCAAACTGGCTGACTGAATCAATAGAATAATTATATCCAGAACCATAAGTCAAATTAGACACCTCATAGTCATACGAGTCATATTGCATTCCTAACCCTGCCGAAATAGAAAATGGGGTATTCACTGGCCATACAGCATGTATAGGTATATAAAGAGCATTACATACTAAGTCACCAAAACCACGTTCATAATAAATTCCCGTATCCAGTCCCCAGCCCAAACGGCCACCAAAACTAGGACGAACCCGTGCGCCTACCTGCAGGTTAGAGAATGATTCCGTATCAATCGCTTTATATACATATCCTGCAGTCACTCCAAACAGCCAACGTTTTTCCGGAGTCTTCCAATAACGTTTACCTGTTTTTGCAACGTACGTTTTCTCCTGTCTATCGTTTTCTCGTACGTCATTGTGAATTCCAGGTAATTCTATCGAACAAATCGACGCACTACGAGGTCCTACTTTAAACCTCTTACTATTAGACCGCCCCATATAAGACACACTAATATCGTGCATTCCATAAGGAAGATTCACTGTATAAGGGGTTTTGCAGTTATCCAGCCGTTCGTTATTGATGTCGATATCTGCTTCTACATTTTCTCCACCATATTTTGCAAAGATAGCTACCGCTTTCTTCTCTTTCATGGAGAAATTATGAGACATACGGCTATGCTCGTTAACATTCAGTTGCAACGTATCCCGGATATTTCCTTGTACAGCTACCAGTGTATGCGGTCCGTAGGAAAGAATGACACTGGCACGCGGTAATCTTCCATAAGGCTTGCCATCTACTTCCAGCAAAGTTCCTTCCAATTCACTGCTTAGGCTCATAGAGTGTGTTTTACGCATATCGTAATCAAAATAAGCACGTTCGTCGGAAACATTGATCTCCTCTTCTTTTGTCAACCCATCCAGCGTTAGCGCCACTGTGTGTTTTCCATAAGTCGCTTGTTTCTTTTCGCAGGGGGTTACTCCCACATATTCGCCATCGAGCATCACCGTAGCCCCTCCGGGTATGCTATTGAATGAGATGTCCTGCATCTTTTCATTCTCTAACACAATCTCGTATATCTTCTTCTCTTCCAATTTGAAAGGTCCTACTTTACAGGCACCATGCCCGGGATTGTTGAAAGTGATTTCAATCAGATCGCCGGCTGTGACGTATAGCCAATAGGCTTCGGGATGTTTGTCTGCCGCAGGAAATTCCTCCGCAGCTTTATTACATCCCGCACTGAAGTAGGTGACAAATTTCCGGCTCTCTTCAGGGAGCATATTGCGGAATTTCACAATGAGCAGGGCAGCCGGAGAGCCGTTGTCGTCCATCGGCCATTGAGCCTTTAGATACTCATAGGTTACATCTCCTTTACCCATATCCCCGTTTTTTGCCTGAAAGCTCAGGCAACGGAAAGAACCGGGCACATACTTCAACTGTGCGGATACACTCACTGCTGCAATCATCAGCAACAACCCCATTATTAACTTCTTCATATTCTTCTATGTTGTTTATATTCTTACTACGGTACATTTCTCTTCTTTGAATTGTGGCATGGCCTCTCCTATGCGTGCATTGATATACGTCGGATCACACACCACATATTTGGTTCCGTCAACCGTCAGATAGTCTCCTTTCACATCCGATTTGAACCGGACAGCCGTAGCCAAATGCCCCGGATAATGCAGCAGAACGACATCAAGTCCCATCAATTCACGCACTAAAATTGAAAAGAGGATGGCTCTGTCCTCACAGTCACTGGATGGATAAAAGATCGTTTCATCTCCAAAAAGAGGGCGTTCATATCCAAACTGTTCTTCGTCCGTTGCGTATTTAAAAGCTGTCTGCACCAGATTCAGGATCCGGTTCGCTATTTCAGACTCTGATCTTCCTGAAAACTCTTTCTTCAAGGCCGGATACAGATCCTTTTTCACCTCTTCGCTCAACGAAGCCCGCGCATACGTATCCCAGTTGCTATTGAGCGGATAAGTGTTATAGAAGTCTATCAGGTTTTTATTGGTTCGTACATCTACCTTTATCATCGGATAGGCCTCGGAGGTCAGCATACGCTGTCCGGTAAGGTGGACTGCCAACCGGGGTTTCTCATTGATGGCAACAGAGAACAGTTGCTCTTTTGGAAAAGCATGATCGAAGACAAAGACATCTTCTTTCACAGACGAGTCAATAAGGTAATACTTCACTCCTCCCATACGCAGGAAACCATACCGGTAAATATCAGATTCGGAAGGTAACAGCAATACTAACTTCTTATCCATAGAACGTGCTATGCGCACTTTATATCCCGATTGCGTAAGAATGAACATCTGCATGACAACTGCTTCATTGGATTTTGCCGAACCAAAATAACTCTCCGTCAATTGCTGTAACAGTTTCACGTATGCCCAATCACACAAAGCGAGTTGTTGCCGAAGCTCGAGACAGTCATTTACAAGCACATTATAATCGCTTGCCGACAAGCGTTTCCAGGCATTGGCTACCGCTTTCTCGTCTGCTGACGACAACGTATACTTTTGCCCGGCAGACAGATGTACTTTGCAGGGTGTATGATAGAAAGTGAATGAAAACAGTTCTCCCGTTAACTTTTCGGGCAGGGGAATGGGCTCTACCGGTTCAGGAGCAGGGCGCGGAGCGGGCAATGACACTACCTCCACATAAGGTAATTCCTGAGGCGGAATAGTACCGGTTTCGGGTTTCTTCACCTGAGGCTTTGGCGGCTCCGGCCTCACCGGAACCGGATCGGGAGGCAGCACTTCCGCCGCTTGCCAGGGTTCCTGCATGAATTTCCCGTATTCGGCATTTGCCCGGTCACGGAAGTTTGCATATTCTTCCCGGGCCTCCCGGGCAAATCCCTGATATTCGCTTTGGACCTGCTTCCGGTATTCATCGAGTGAATCCTGGGCACAGGCAGCAGTAGCCATGCAAAACACAATCAAAAGCTGCGACAATCGTTTTATTTTTATCATCCTTCTATAAACGGTTCGGCGGTTTATCATCAGTTTCCTCCCAACCGGAAGCGGTTAAGAAATTTATCGAGCGATGCATCATCACTTTTCTCCGGAATCCAGGCACGGACACGTATCATGGGGTATTCTCCCCGCATATCGAGCATTAACATCAGATAGCCCGTATCGGCATAGTTGTCCGAGAAATAGCTCTGTTTTATCTGAATACCGTAGGACTCTCCGTCAATCACTCCATTGGTATTTATCTTCTTGATGGCATTGTCTTCAAACACGAGATGGATAAAGTCTTTACTGGCAAAACTCCGTTGCAGTTTGTCAATATATTCTCCTTTGGTATAGCGGTTGTAGCGCACAGTGGGAGCTTTGCCGCCCGGCAAGGGATCGGCTCCTTCCTGAAAGAATCCCTTACCTACCGCCTGGCATACCACACCGGTGATGATAATGGCATCGTCCGAGAAGATGCTTTTTATATAATCAATCCGCTTCAGGGCATAAGCCGTCTGATAATCTTCCATAAAGCTCATAATGGCATACCGGGAGGCTTCGCCCCATTTGGAGGCAGCTTTGAAGATGTCGTCTTCGGCACGTTTGGTAAGTGTGAAGGCTACAGAAGCAATCTTATGCTCTTTGTTGAACCGAAAGGCGACATCTTCCATAAAGGAGTTGCCGCGCCCTTTGAACTTGAAGTTCAGTGGCAGCGACTTACCTATTATATAAGGACCGCCACTATCATAAAAGGTATATACAGGCTCTCCCACTACGGATACGCCTCCGATACTCAACATTTGGTCAAACAGTTCATAGCCTTCGGGAGTAAAAAGCGCCCGTACTTCGCCGAGGGTCCCGTTCCGTACAGCCGTTTCTACCTGTTTCATGATACCTGCAAAGTCGGCACTGTTTGCCAATGGTTTCAGTTTGAGGCGCACCACATCCGGTGCCACGATGGGAGGGGCAATGGAGGCTACAGCCGCTTTGGAGGCGGCATTCACCCGGGCCTCCAACATTCTGACCTGTGCCGAAACAACCGGCTTGTTCTTATCGTCTTTCACCGGCAGGCTGACGGAGGCATTAGGGAAGTTCTGCGGATCGACCGTCTCCAACACTGCCCGCAGTTCGGGGTCGAAGTTCTTTGCCTGGTTCTCGAACTTATAGTCGTAACGCAAACGCAGTTCGCGTTGGGGCAGACGTTCGAAGTTGAGTATCGCCATGCCTTTGTGAACTTTGCACGGACCTACGTAGCGTTCGCCGTTGAAGTAGTGGAAGTCCAGATCGGACACTTCCTGATCCATGTATGAGAAGTGCAGGCAGAGGTCGTAACGGTCGATGGGATTATCGGTTTCCGTACACTCCCCTATCCCGACTTTGAGCGTATTGAAGATATTGTTTATTTTAGTATCCAGCCACACTTTCAGATTGGTACGTTTCCCATCTATCTCTTGATACACAGATTTAGGATGGGCTATGAGCAGGGTCAGTGCCCAGTTATAATAACGCAAGGCCACATCAATCTGCAACCTCTTCTCTCCCTCCATGCCCGATGCAATGAAGTCGAGTATCTTGTTTTCGCGTTCCTTGAAGATCCCTTCGAGTTCGGCCACCTTTACATAACGAAGCACACAGACTTCATCGGGATTGCTTTCGTCGATAATCTGCCCTACGTTGGGTAAAGTTCCAAAAGAGAAGGAACGCACCCGGCTGTCAATGTTGCGTTGGTAATCCGTCTGGTCTCTGCTGTCAATCTGTGATTCGCTCTCGGAGAACGAGGCACTGACGGATACGGAGATCTGGCTAACGAGGTTTTCGAGTGCCGCGCGGTCCGCCTCTTCGTAGGAAGAAGCACAGGCTTTGCCGCACTTGTAAGACGAATCGTCCTGATAGCGCTTCATCTTTTCGGAAACACTCTGCCCTTTCACTACTACAGGTAGCCAGCAAATGATCAGTACATAGAGAAGATACTTCATGAATAGGGGCTTTGAGTTAGTTGGCAGGAGTCTCTTTCTTGAATCCGTCTTTGATAAACTTTGACATGCTGTCCGCCACCTCCTGTGACAGTTTGGCTTCGGCCGCCGCATGCTGCAAAGCTTTGATGCGTGCCTGAGAAGCCCTGTCTGCATCCAGCCAGAAGTAAACACGTACTTCATACCTTCCGTCTTTCATGGGGCGGTAGATGGTATATGACTGACGCAGATCGCCGTCAAACTCCTGCATCACCATGGTTTCATAGGTGGCCACAAAAGCTTCTGCCTGTTCATCGGAAATGGACTTTGAAGAGTCGTTGATGCGTCCTTTTACAATGGCTTTGTTCATGTCGGCATATTGGGTACGTGCATCCGAACGTGCCATACGCCCTCCCAATGTGATGTTTTTCACGGCTTGTGCGTTTCCTACATATTCTTCGCCTGTGCCACCATAATTATCAGTTTTCAGCAGATGATGCATGATAATGATCTCCAGCGGTTCTGCACTGTCCGTCATCCATCCTTCTTTCTTTAAAACCTTGGCTCTTGCTTTTCCGGCTTTCTCCGCCGCTTTGGTTTGTGCCTTGTTGGGTACCTGGGTTTGTGCCTGGGCTTGTGCATAGGCAGGCATCGCGCCACATGTGACAATAGCAAACATCCATGTTGCCAACAAAAACTGAATCTTCCTCATAGGTCTTTTGTCTGTTTTTATCCTCCGTGAATTTCCCGGAAAAGAGGTAATCCTTAACTATAAGCGGGGAAACTATATACCCTCAAAAAGAGGTATATCGCTCTGTTTTGCATGTATTATATACTTACAGCAAAAGTACTACATAAGACCTGAAAAGAGAAAGGGATTGATAACGTTTTTTGGCGTCTGCTTAAATTGGTGTTTATTTGGTAGAAAAGGATGTTTATTTGGTAAAATAAGGCACATGAAAATAATACGGCCATTATCTGATCCTGAGTTATATTATTCTGCTTCCCCCTTCAGCAGCTCTATTTTATACTCAAGCTTGCCTATTTCACGAGACAACTCCATGATCATTTCGTCTTTGCGACGCACTTCTTCCCTCAGGCGGGCGCACTCTGCTGCCTCCGGACTGACAGGGTTGGGCTCGCATTCCTTATAATAAGAACCGGCATCTTCGGCAATCCGGTTCGTTGGCTCTGCCTCGATTTCGATTTTCTCCGGTTCGGGAGACGTTACAACTTCATCACTCTTTGAGCACGCCTTCCAGATCGTTTTGCCCAACAGAGCTGCACCGGTCAGGCCAAGAACACCTGGGACCAAAGCTGCGCCCCCTACTACCGCCGCTGCCATCCCTCCGGCAAGAGCGCCACCAAGACCGCCCAGTGCCATGCCAGCTGTAGAATGCCCATTCTTAGCAGCTTGCCGCATCACCTCTACCTTCATGTCATGTAGTGCAGCCAGCACCTCAGGAGTCAGTTTGGTATAAAGCAACAAGTCCGCAGGGATGTGAAATACTCCTGTCAGTTTTTGCACGGTATCCAAATCGGGCATACTGTTTCCGTTCTCATAATTGGAGATCGTATTGGGCTTTACCCCTAACTCTCCGGCCAAGTCCGCCTGCGTCATTTGGTTCTTCTTTCGGAGAAGCACAAGATTCTGAGCCAAAAAAATCAAGTTTTCCGACATTTTCCTTGTTTTAATCAATTAACTTGTGTTACTTTGTAAACCAGAAGGGTTTTCAGCCTATTAGCTCTCCCTTCCAAACGACAAAGATAACCATTAATTCCTAAAGCACAAACATCATGAAGAAAAAAGTCAAGCAGCAAGAACTTCTCCCCCTCCCCTCGAAAGGCTGGAAAGAACGCGTGGCCCAAGAAGCCGGAGTGTCTGTAAAGACCGTTTACAACACCCTGAGCGGGCGTATCATCGGCCCTAAATCTCACTTAGTCATAGATGCCTACCGCAAAATATGCAAAGAAAGAGACACCATGAACTAACTAAAACACAACCCATTATGGAAATAAGAAGATATCTCAACACCCGCATCTGGGGTGAAAGCTGGTTTGAACCACTCACAGCCACCGAAAAGCTCATCTGGATCTATCTACTCACCAATCCCGCTACAAACATGTTAGGGATTTACGGACTCACCGTACGCCGCATCGGTTACGATTGCAACACCAGTGCCCAAATTGTGCGCCGTTGCATCAAGAAACTTGAAGAGCTTAAACTCATCATCATGATCCATGAACACATCATCATCACCCACTGGCTTACACAAAATGCCATGAACCCCTCCATGAAACTCTCCGCACTGAAAGATTTCGACAACCTGCCCGACAAAGTGCGTGCAGCACTGCCGGTTACAGTGCTAAACAACATTCAGAAAATGAGAACCGACACCGGACAGCCTGTTCCACACACTCCCCCTCATTCACCCTCCCCGACACCGGAAAAGGAAGAGGAAACCCAAAAAGAACAGGAACAGGCAAGCAGAACAAGAACAGTAAACGAAAACATCCCCCAACCGCTCGCCCTGACTTATAAACAGTCCGTCAGTAATCAGTCATGGATGGAGCTCCTCTGCATGAATCACCACCTGGACCCGGATAGATTGCATGAGTGGCTGGAAAAATTCTGCCGTAAGCTCCAAAACGAAGGCAACAACGACAAGTCCGTCTGTGACTTCCGCCAGCACTTTGCCAACTGGCTCCGCCAACAACTGGAAAAACAAAACAAATACCCCCAAAGCCATGAAACCCCTGCTACAACAAACCGTGAAGAAAGCCGACAGCGAAGGCTTGATACAATTACTGCACTCGGCACTACCGTCAGCAACGATGCCCGCCGACGAATCGAACAGCTCAAGGCTACAGGCATTCTACCTGAAATACCCGAAACCTGAGCAGTTCTTTACTGCTTACAATCCCGACCTGCAAACTCGTCTGTTATCCGGAGGACTCACCCCTGCCGATCTTGCCGTACGCCCTGCCAACCCTACACTGGCATTACTGACACGACTATACACACGTACAGCTCCGCTGGAGTGGTTAAAAATACAACTCGGAAGCCTCAACGACTTCACTGAAGTACGCACCAAACTCACCACCGGACAGCTGCACGAAACTGCCCAACTCATCCTCGCCGCCTATCCCATGCTTACCGCCGGAGATATCTGCCTCTACATAGCCCGTTTCAAGATCGGACAATACGGACAATTTTACGGTGCCATCGATCCTATGAAAATCATGTCCGGGCTTCGTCAGTACACAGACCAGCGAAACCAGGAGATAGAACGCAGCAAAAGGAACGAAACGCGGGCAAATCTAAGAAATAACCCAACAGAAGGCATCACTTATGAAGCCTATCTCGAAGTGCAGCGCCGTGCCCAAGAAGGAGACAAAGACGCCCTACAAGCCCTCAGAAGGCCCTCACCTGAATAGCGTTTCCTCCCCGGAGCCGGACACCCTCCTCCCCGGAGCCGAGAACATTCCTCCCCGGAGCCGAGCAAAGCCCTCCCCGGAGCCGGGCAAAGCACACGTATCGACAGAAAAACGATCATATACATAAAACTTAACACCACACACGTATGTACTACACCATCCGATTTCAACTCAAACCCTTTCTGGCGGAATACCTGTACGGCCACTTCGCCAACGTCACCGACAAAGACGTCATCCACCTGCCACCCCGTAGTTACCTCAGCAACAGCCTGCACGAATTGCTCGGCAAACGCCCCTGCAACGCGCCGGCACGAGAGGCCGGAAATCTTTGCCTGCGCCTTCCCAATCCACACCGGGGAAAGTCGCCCACAAGTTATAATTATCTCACCCAAAGCAATATCCGTATCTTTGAAAGCCGCGTACAACACCTTTTTCACGCCGAGCTCTTTGACTGCATGCTCACCGCCCGCCGCCAACAAGGCATCTCGTACGCCGAATCCGTACGCTGCTTCATAGAGCGTTATCACATAGAGTCCATCAGCGAGGAAGGGCTGCTCAAAGCCTTCTGGCGCTGGCGGAAAGAAGCACAACGCAACCCATACACATAGCACAGCACATTATTCAAATCAGTATGGAAATGAGCGAAACTCACCACAGAGTAACACAGAGTTTAAATCTTTATTGAAACGCAGATGATCGCAGATTTTCGCAAAGGGGAACAAATGTATGATAAAGAGTTACAGTCTTTTAATTTGCGTTCATCTGTGTTAATCCGCGTTTCATCAGATAAATACTACCCTGTGGAACTCTGTGCGACTCTGTGGTGAAATACATTGGCTTATTAACAAATTATTTATCAACAAAGAAATGCGTCCGGTCCGCATTGTTTTTCAAAGTAAAAGCCATACCTTTGTTTTGCTCTAAATAAAGAAGGAAGGAGAATCATTATGGAAAGTTATTTGGAAGATAGATACATACGCTTTGACTGGGCCATTAAACGCCTGTTACGCCAAAAGGCAAACTTTGGTGTTCTCGAAGGTTTCCTCACCGTATTCCTAAAGGAAAAAGTGACTATCATGGAAATACTCGAAAGCGAAAGTAACCAACTGACTGCTGACGATAAATTCAACCGCGTAGACATCAAAGCGCGCAACAGTAAAGACGAAATCATCATCATCGAGATACAAAACACGCGCGAACTTTACTATCTGGAACGCATTCTTTACGGAGTGGCCAAAGCCATCACCGAGCATATCTCGCTGGGCGAGGCATACTATCATGTAAAGAAGATCTATTCCATCAGCATTCTGTACTTCGACATAGGCATCGGCAGTGACTATCTGTATTACGGACAAAATAACTTTATCGGTGTACACACCGGCGACAAGCTGCAAGTCAACGTCAAGGAAAAGAATGCGATTGTGACACGTATGCCTGCCGATATTTTCCCGGAATATGTTCTTATCCGCGTCAATGAGTTCGACCAGGCAGCCGTTACGCCTCTGGAGGAATGGATGAGCTACCTGAAAAGCGGAGTGATACGTCCTGATACCAAAGCTCCCGGCTTGGAAGAAGCACGTGAGAAATTGAAATACTACTCCATGACACCTCAGGAACGTCGGGCGTATGACGAACATCTGAGTGCGATAATGATTCAGAATGATGTCATCGATTCGGCCAAATTGGAAGGGAGAATGGAAGGGAGAATGGAAGGAAGACAGGAAGGCTTGGAAGAAGGGGCAGAAAAAGAGCGTCTTTCTAATGCCCGGAAGATGAAAAATAAAGGATTGGATTACGCAACGATTACTGATATCACCGGTTTGACTTCCGAAGAGATAGCCAATCTATAAAGACAGAGAAAAGGACCTGTTTTATCATAAGCCTTGCAAACTGCGAGAATATCAACCCGTAGCTTGCAAGGCTTTTAAATTCATTCATATTTGCCTCATTTCCGCACAATTTAATAAATCAAAACGCATACCACATTATCACACAGCTTCCCCCTGCCAACGAGGAAAGCCGATGTATAACCCTACGCAGCCAGCCACCAATCCTCAACTGTCAACAAAATAATCGGTCCGAATATTTCTTTACTTTACTTACTATTTATATCTTTGCAGACAGGAATACGAAGCGTCACATTCCTAACTTATTAAAAGATATATTGAAGCGTTATGCTATTTCTTGCAATCGGAAACCTTGGAAATTTTCAACTGCATACAAAGAATTGCATAGTAGTTTCTCACGTTCAC
>ENA-UEQB01002396-UEQB01002396.1-human-gut-metagenome-genome-assembly--contig:-NODE-2396-length-13528-cov-13.639060_pt1 | contig 13528 bp, 11 predicted proteins | sample MGYA00242901_ERZ507918 | MGnify/ENA primary metagenome ERZ507918 (study PRJEB26167, sample SAMN06115405) | human gut metagenome | host: Homo sapiens | place: China:Sichuan | collected 2016-04-06... | reverse complement strand
CGTCGGAGCCCAAGGCTGTGACGCCGGAGAAGGTTCGTCTTGAAATCTTTTGTGGTACGGGTGACAGTCATCTGTAGTCCCATTGAGAAGAGATTCTCAATGGGAGCGGGTGAAAAAGTTCGTGCTTGGTCAAAAGAAACCTTCCATCTTTAGATGGGAGTTGTTTAGTGAAAACTTCTTCTTTTATTGCACTGATCTCAACGATTAAAAGAAAAATCGGTAGACTTCAATCTTATTTTCAGGGGAATGGTATGCAGGTTCTTTTAGCTCAGCCCAGAGGCTTTTGTGCCGGTGTAAACCGTGCAATTGCGATTGTTGAAAAGGCTCTGGCTGTTTATGGAGCGCCGATTTACGTCAGGCACGAAATCGTCCACAACAAAACGGTTGTCAATGAGCTTAAGCAAAAAGGCGCGGTCTTTATAGAGCACCTCAGTGAAGTGCCTGATGGCGCCACAGCGATTTTGTCCGCTCACGGCGTTCCCCAGAAAGTCAAAGACTACGCGGCAACAAGACCGATTCGTCTTTTTGATGCGACCTGTCCTTTGGTGATGAAAGTTCACCGTGAAGTGGTCAAAATGCACAACGAAGGTCTCACTGTTATTGTGATCGGACACAAAGGTCACGCAGAAGTAGAAGGAACAATGGGACAGGTGCAGGACAACATTTATCGCGTTTGTTCAGACGAAGAGGTTGATGCACTTTCCGTGCCGGATCCCGATAAAGTAGGTTATGTGACACAAACGACGCTTTCAATGGATGAAACAAAGGAAGTGATTGCCAGATTAAAGGCGAAATTCCCGAAAATTCGTTCATTGTCTGCTGCCGATATTTGTTATGCAACACAAAGCCGTCAGGAGGCAGTCAAAAAATTAGCTGCTCTTGTCGATTTGGTGCTTGTGATCGGCTCCAGTTCCAGTTCCAATTCACGCCGCCTGCGTGATAAGGCTCAAAGAGAAGGCGTGAAAGCGTTTTTGATTGACAGCGTTGAGGATATTGAACCCTCTTGGTTTGACGGCGTTGAAAAAGTCGGTTTGACAGCCGGTGCCTCAGCACCTGAACACTTGGTGCAGGGGGTTGTGGACTACTTAAAAGCAAACGGTGCAACGTCTGTAGAAACTCTGCCCGGTGTGCCGGACCGAATTGCATTTCCTCTTCCTGCAGGACTGTAGAGTAAGAAAGGTTCAATATGGCAAAAGAAAAACATCAAAGCGCAACGCCTGCAACGGATTGGCTTAAGCAGCATAAGGTTCAGTTTGAACCCTATTCATATGAATACGTTGATCACGGAGGCACCGCATCCGTGGCGGCCGCTTTCGGGCTTGACCATCATACTGTGGTGAAAACACTCATCATGGAAGATGAGCACGCAAAGCCTCTGGTGATTCTGATGCACGGAGACTGCGAGGTGAGTACGAAAAACTTGGCCCGACAGGTCGGTGTCAAGCACATTGCACCTTGCAAACCTGAACAGGCTCAAAGAAACAGCGGCTATCAGGTGGGCGGCACCTCTCCTTTCGGAACACGAAAACGTATGCCGATTTACGTGCAAAAGACGATTTTGGATTTGCCGGCGATTTATATCAACGGCGGCAGAAGAGGTTTTATTGTCAAAATTGATCCTGCGGTGCTCGTTAATGAGTTGGGCGCAAAGCCTGTTGATTGCGCCAACGCTGACGAATAGCTTCAATCAAAAAGACAATAACGCCAGCAGCAGATTTTTTGAAAAGCTGCCTTATCGCCTGAAGTCCGGCAATAAGGCAGTTTTTTTAGCCGATAATATCTGAGGCGGCTTCTTTTAGGCGCCAGCGCGGCTTGACACCGAATTTCAAATTCTTGAAATGATGATTGATCTCTTCGCCGCTCATATGTTTTAAACGCTCCAGCCCCGCCGTTGCAATCATGGCGCCGTTATCGGTGCAAAGTTTAATGGGCGGGAAAAAGACCTGCATCCCTCTTTTTCTCGTCTCGTAGACCAATCGGTTGCGCAATTGTTTATTGGCACTGACGCCGCCCGCGACCACCAGGGTTTTCATCTTTTCCTGCTTCATGGCTTTGACAACTTTGGCTGCCAGAACATCCACAACAGCATCAACAAAGGCTCGCGCAAGATTGGCTCTGAAAGTGTCGTCACTGGGATCGGGAGCAGCTTTGACGGCTGTTAAAACCGCAGTTTTGAGTCCCGAAAAACTCATATCTAAATTAGGCGAGTGAATCATCGGGCGGGGTAACTCAATTGCTCCGGAGGTGCCTTTTTCGGCCAGGGCGCTTACGGCCGGTCCTCCAGGATAGCTCATGCCGAGAAGCTGGGCTGTTTTGTCAAAAGCTTCACCAACGGCGTCATCTAATGTGTCACCCAAGAGCTCATATTGGCCGAATCGGGAGACCTTCATAATTTGAGTATGGCCGCCGGACACCAAAAGGGCAATAAAAGGAAATTGCGGAGCCGGATCGGCCAATAGATTAGCCAGAAGGTGCCCCTCCATGTGGTGAACACCGATCACCGGGATATCCAGAGCAAAAGCCAGTGCATGAGCGACACTGACGCCGACGAGTAACGCACCGGCCAGACCCGGTCCTTGTGTGACTGCGATTGCATCAAGGTCTTTCTTAGTTTTACCTGCTTGCTGCAGCACCTGCTCGATCAACGGAATAACCCGGCGGATGTGATCGCGGCTGGCTAATTCGGGGACTACACCGCCGTATAACCGGTGCATGTCTATTTGGGTGTGAATGGCATGGGCGAGCAGACCTTCTTCGCTGTCAATCAGAGCAACACCAGTTTCGTCGCAAGAGGACTCTAAACCAAGAACGAGCATATACTTAATAAAATCAATAAATTAGAATATTTTCTTCAAGAAAATATGAAAAAAATGAAGGGACTATTTCCTTTTAGGCGTATTTTATGCGAAAATACGGAACTTTCGGAGGTCGTGTATACGTTTCGAAAGACGTTCGTATACTCTGATCAGATCGGTAAAGCATTACCGTAACATTTTTTATTGACAGGTAAGGTGCCTGATGCCCACTATTCGTGTTAAAGAAAACGAACCGTTTGAAACCGCTCTTCGCCGTTTCAAGCGCACTATTGAAAAGAGCGGTCTTTTGACCGAATTGCGTGCTCGTGAGTTCTATGAAAAGCCCACGGCCGAACGTAAGCGTAAGAAGGCTGCTGCCATCAAGCGTCATTACAAGCGCTTGCGCAGCCAAATGTTGCCGAAGAAGCTCTACTAATTCTCGGACCGCATTCATATGACGGTCCGTCATTGCGCTAGGATCGTCAGGGCTTGAGCTTCGTCTTAAAGCCAAAATCACGCGTGCAAAGCTCTGACTGTTGGAGTGGTGCACGCGTTTTTTTTAAAGGAAAAATAAAATGACGATTAAAGAACAAATCATGGCCGACATGAAAGCTGCCATGAAGGCTCACGATACTGCTCGTTTGGGCGCCATTCGTTTACTGATGGCTGCTATTAAGCAAAAAGAAGTTGATGAGCGCATTCAATGCGGCGATGCCGAAATCGTTGCCATTATCGCTAAATTAGTCAAACAGCGTCACGACTCCATCGAGCAATATACGGCCGCCAATCGTCAGGATTTGGCAGAAAAAGAGCAGGCTGAAATTGATGTTTTGTCTACCTACCTGCCTAAACCTTTGACTGAAGAAGAAATCACGGCAATTGTCGATGAAGCCATTGCTGCGATCGGAGCGACCGGAATGGCTGCTATGGGCAAAGTGATGGGTGCTGTCAAGCCCAAACTGACCGGACGCGCTGATATGAGCAAGGTTTCTGCTTTGATTAAGCAAAAACTGTCTGCCTAATCACACTTTCTCCGATTATGATCCCTGAAAGTTTTATCGAAGAGGTTCTCTCGCGCACCGACATTGTTCAGGTGATTGGCCGCTATGTGAAGCTGCAGCACAAAGGCAGCAACTGGATGGCCTGTTGTCCTTTTCATAAGGAAAAAACGCCCTCTTTTGCGGTCAATCCCTCCAAGCAATTCTATAAATGTTTCGGCTGCGGTGAACACGGTACGGCGATTACCTTTTTGATGAAATTTAAGGGATTAAGTTTCCCTGATGCGATCAAGGAACTTGCCGATAATCTCGGGATGGAAGTCCCCGAGGACCGTCAGGCAAAAGTTCGCCAGGCCAAAGCCAAAACTCTCACGGACTATCTTGCTCAAGCCGCTGACTTCTATCATCAGGCACTCTTTCATGACCGTCATGCCATTGAGTATCTGAAGGGCCGCGGCATTACCGAAGAAACGGTCAATAAGTTTCAGCTGGGTTTGTCGCCTGATACCTGGCAGGGATTGCAGTCAATATTTAAAGCCGAGGGCTACGAAGATCCGAAACTTGAAGAGTGCGGTCTTGTCATCGCCAAAGACGCTCATCGTTATGATCGCTTTCGCGGCCGGATCATGTATCCGATTCGCAATCCCAGAGGCCAGGTGATCGGGTTCGGTGCACGCACTATGATTGCCGGAGAAGAGCCGAAGTATCTGAATTCTCCCGAAACGCCCGTTTATCATAAAAGTCAGGAACTTTACGGTCTTTACGAAGCCCGTGATGCCATCCATAAAAAAGGCCGAGCCATTGTCTGCGAAGGCTATATGGATGTGATCCAAATGTCCCAGGGGGGATTTTTAGAAACGGTAGCCGCTTTGGGCACCTCCATTACGCCCGAGCACGTTAAAAAACTTTTTCAGCTCTCCGATCACGTCTATTTTTCATTTGACGGTGACGCTGCGGGTTTTAAGGCTGCCCGTCGTGCGATGGAATCCACGCTTTCCATTATCAGTGATACTCAGACGGCTCACTTTGTCCTCCTGCCTCAGGATGAAGATCCCGACAGCCTGATTAAATCCCAGGGGGCCGAAGCTTTTGAAGCTCAGCTTCGGTCGGCCTTCCCGTTATCGAAATTTTTCGTGATGGATATCGTCCGAGAAGTGACGCAAGGCCGGGGATTAAGGACTGCGGAAGATCGGGCGCAGGCCATTGCCATTGCCAAGCCCTTACTGCAGCGCATGAATGCCCATGCTCTGCGTCAGCTTTTGCTTCAGGAGTTTTCCTCCGTTTTGCGGATGGATCCGGGCGAAGTCGCTACCTTATGCGGCGTGGCGCTATTGGACATTCCTCAGACTGCAAAGCCCGCAAAGCAGGTAAGTGCTTATGGCCGTGATGCCAAACAGGGTGAGCGTTACAGGCGTCCGGTTCGCCCCGTGACAACGGGCCCGGTCTTTACCAACATCAAGCGTCGCCTTTTACAGTGCTTTATCACTCACCCTCAGTGGCTGTTGAAGTATTCGGATCAAATTGAGTACGAGCTTTTGGATACGGTTGATGAGTGGGAAGAGGCCATTGTAAGACTGTGGCATTTGGCTCAGGACCATTCTAAGGGCGAAAATTTTGATCCTTCTCTGCTCACGACCGGCTACCTTTTGTCATTTTTGCAGTCCGATGCATTTTATGATCGTCTGGCGGACCTGGCTTCCGAAGAAGAGGTACTTCAAACGCCGGCAGAAGTGGCTGAATACGAAATCAAGTGTGCCTTTTTAAAGCTTGAGAAGGCCCAGCTTGATGCAAAAATTGCAGAAATTCTGACGCTCGAAGAACAGGGTGAAAACGTTGATGCTCAGTATTTGGAAAGATTGTTTAAGCGGCGTCAGGATATTCATCGCTCCCTCGTTGATGAAAGCACGCAGGCAGTTGATTTTGTTTTGGATAACCGCCTGAGCGGCTGAACTCCAAGCAAAAACCCTTAGTTTCGCAAGCCCAATTCGGGCGGAAAGCTCGTATAATCGCAGAACCGTTCTCATGGTTTTTTAGAAAAATTAAAGAGAACCGGTTTTGCTGTCAATATGATTTGCAAACGACCCCGACTCTCCCTTAGCTGTTTCCTGTCTACGATGAAAATCGTGGCAAAGGAATAGAGTGTGTGTATGGCTACTCGAAAGAAAAAGTCGTCTAAAAGCGAATCTCTGACGGTTGCAGCGGCGCCGTCAGCGGAAACTACTATCAATATTCTTTTCGATCAACCGATTCAAATTCAAGCTCCGGATCTGAAAACGCTTCCTAAGGCCAGTAATGTCAGCCGAAAAAAGCAGCGTTTGAAAAAGTCTCTGGAGAAGGTTTATCAAAACGGCGCCAGTGAAGATCGCCTGCAAAAACTTCGTTCTCTGATTGTCCAGGCCAAGCAAAACGGCTATGTCACCTATGAGCAGCTCGCTGAGGTCGTGCCCGAACAGGTTGACGATGAAGATGAAGCCATTGCAAAGCTTGAGCATGCTTTTACCTTCCTGGGTATTCAGGTGCTCGATGAGCCGCCCGCAGAAGATGAAATTTTGCTCAACGACTCACCTTTGTCTCTTGTGCAGGATGAAGACGATGATGACGATGAGGATGTGCTGAGTCTGGTTGAAAGCGATGTAGCCCGAACATCCGACCCGATGACGATGTACACGCGAGAAATGGGTGCGGTTGCGCTTTTGACCCGTGAAGAAGAAATTGCGATCGCCAGACGCATTGAAAATGGCTTTCAGGCAATGATGGAAGCCATTGCCGACAGCCCCGTGGCACTGAAGGCACTCGTTGATATGGCCGATACGCTCCGAGCCGATGAGGTCAGTGTTGAAGCAATCGTTGACGGTGTAACCGATGAAGATTTGTCAGCCTCTGAGATCAGTGACGAGCAACTGCCCGACTACAGTGAGGAAGAGGATGATGAGGTGCAGGAAGTCGCAATAGGGGCCTCCGGAATGAGTTCCGAGCAGCTGAAAGCGCTCAAGGATACGACGCTCGATATTCTCGATACCTGCAAAGGTTACTACGATTGCATGCAGACTCTGGCTGTCGACAGCGACGAGTATCGCCAGCTTGAAATGGCTGTCAAAGAGCAACTCATGAAAGTGCGCTTTACAGCCTCAACCGTTCGTACGCTTTCAGACCTTCTTCACGATAAAGCAGAAACCTATAAGAGAATAGAACAGGATGCTCAGCGCCTGCTCGTTGATGTAGTAGGAATGCCTCGAGCTGAGTTTGGACGTCTTTTCAGAGAGGAAGGTTTTACAGAAGAAGCAATAACCAAGCGTCTTCATAAAGATCAGCCCTACAGCCTGTCTTTAGAGAAAAACATTGACTCTATTTTGCAGATTCAGCACCACTACACTGAGTTTATCTCACAAGTGAGACTGCCGTCCTCGCGTATGCGTGAACTCTACAGCCAAATGTGCGAAGCAGAGAAAACCGTGCATGAAGCCAAGCAGGAAATGATTAATGCCAATCTGCGGCTGGTGATCTCTATTGCAAAACACTACCTCAATCGAGGACTCCAATTCCTGGATCTGATTCAGGAAGGCAATATGGGATTGATGAAGGCGGTTGATAAATTTGAGTATCGCCGAGGTTATAAATTCTCAACCTATGCAACCTGGTGGATCCGCCAGTCCATTACACGCGCGCTTGCCGATCAGGGACGCACGATTCGCATTCCTGTGCATATGGTTGAAACGCTCAACAAAATTACGAGAATTTCCCGTCAGTATCAGCAGGAATATGGACGCGAACCTTCTTATGCCTATCTGGCTGAAAAAGTCGGTTTGTCCGAGCAGCGAGTCAGAACCATCATGCGCGCAAGGCGAGAACCGGTTTCGATTGACTCGCCCGTAGGCGACGAAGACGATTCTCATCTTGTCGATTTCATCGAGGATAAGGGTTCTCAGAGTCCGCTTGAAAAAGCTGAAAGCGATAATCTGAAGCAGGTAGTGCACGAAGTACTTTCTTCTTTGTCTCCGAGGGAAGCCAAGGTATTGATGCTGCGTTACGGTATTGACACCAATACCGAGCACACTTTGGAAGAATTGGGAAGGCAGTTCGTGGTTACTCGGGAGCGCATTCGTCAGATAGAAGCCAAGGCACTCAGAAAGCTACGTCATCCCAGCAGAGCGAATAAGTTGCGCGGATTCCTGAATGAAGGAGATCTGCACAAGATTTGATTTAAATCAAATAAATGATAAAGCCTGTGTAATTTGTTGCACAGGCTTTATTTTTCTAGTGTATCTTAATAGATTCGCAGTGGTTTGGTGGCCCTTCGTCTCTGACGAATCTAGCTTTTCTCTTTTTTCTAGCCCCGAAACCGACTGCCGCTTATTATACGAGCTTCGTCTGATTGCCGCAGTCTGAAGACTGCATCGGCAGATGAAGTAAACAACGGGAACAGGATTCACAGCAATGTGAATCGAACCGGTTGGAGACAAACTCTATTGCGTGGGTCAGAGGCTAGGAGCGCGAAATTCTGTCTGAGTGATTTATTAGGTGTGTAATGCAGACACGCCTCGGGACTATTGCCCTATTGAATTATTTGCGCTGAGTCTCTATCTGTTATTTAGTGTTTTTCCAATTCGGTTTCATTGACTGAGTATTTGTACGAGATTATGAAAAAAGCGACTGTCGAAAAAGCAACCTCTGCCAAAAAAGCCAAAGAGGATATCGAACTGATTGGCAATTTGGACATTGAGTCTTCTAATCAGGAAGACTTTGATCAATGGCTGCATTCACATGACAAGTTGAAGATCAACCTCAAGGGCAACCTGACGTTGGATGAGGATGAGTATGCCCAAGAGGAGCTCGACGAAGAAGAGCTTGAAGAAGAAATTGAAGAGGCCGAAGAGCTCTCTGAAGATGAGTTTGGGGATGATTACGAGGAATTTCCCAAAGTTGAAAAGCGTAAAGGCGGACGTAAAAAGAGTGATCCGCTCGCTGATTTGCTGCCGGTGCAAGCCGAGCAGGAAGAAGGAGCTGAAAACGGATATCGTCAATTGGTCCGTTTCGGTCGTTCTCGCGGCTGGGTAACCATTGCTGAAATTAACGACTTGCTGCCCGAGAGCGCTCTTCGTTCCGAAGACGCCTTAACGGAAATCACTTTAGGTTTGGGCCGCTTCGGTGTTCAGGTTTTCGACCACACGCCCGATGAAGATACGGTCGCCATGTTGGCCGAGCAGCAGGCAACGGTCGACGACGACATTGATGAAGAAGATGCGGCTACCATTTTGACCCCGGAAGAAAGCGCCGGTCTTTCCAAAGATCCGTTAAGAGCTTATCTGCGTGGTGTGGGCAGTCACAAACTTTTGACCCGCGAAGGCGAAATTGAAGTTGCAAAGAGCATTGAGCAGCATCGCGCCCGCTTGGTTCAGGTTGTTTTAATGTCTCCTCTGTCTATTCAGGAGTTGCTGAATTTGGCAGAAAAAGTTCGTGAAGGAACCGAAACAATTGATAATGTGATTGACGGTTTCACGGATGTGGCTGGCGAAGAAATTCAAGACGACAGCGGTGACCTCAATACCGACATTGGCGCTGCTGCTATGACCGTTGAGCAGCTCAATGCGATGAAAGACCGTGCTTTGGAAATGTTCGGTCGTCTGAAGGGTTATCTGGATAAGATGCGTGAAAGCTTTGCTGATCCTACAAAGAAGAAAGCTTTCGACTTGGCCAGAAAAAATATCGCCGACGAACTTTCGATTGTGCGTTTTTCTGTGAAGACGGTTTCGCACTTGGCTGATATCCTCGCTGATCATATGTCCAAGGTGACTGACACGATGTACGCCATGCGTGATGTGATGGTCAACAAAGCTCATATGCCGCAGGAGCGCTTTGTGAAGGGTTTCGGCGAACGGTGCTGTGATCGTCAGTGGTTTAATGACGAAGTGGCGAGCGGCGAGTCCTGGGCAAAAGCTCTCGAGCAGCATCGCGGAGTGTTTGAAGAACTGCAGGCAAGACTTTTGGGTCTGCAAGAAGAAGCGAGCCTTTCTATCGCTGAGCAGCGTGATCTGCATCGCAGTATGACAGTGGCTCAGGCAAGCTTGTCTAAGGCTAAGGCCAAGATGATTGAAGCTAACCTGCGTTTGGTTATTTCCATTGCCAAGGGTTATGTCAACCGTGGTTTAGCTATGCCGGACCTGATCCAGGAAGGTAACTTAGGTTTGATGAAAGCGGTGGATAAGTTTGAGTATCGCCGCGGCTATAAGTTCTCAACCTATGCAACCTGGTGGGTTCGTCAGGCAGTCACGCGCGCTGTGGCCGACTACGGCAATACCATTCGTATTCCGGTTCACATGACTGAGTCCTATAACAAGATTCGTCGCATCAAACAAAAGTATCTGCAGGAACACGGCAAGCAGCCTTCCGATAATGAGTTGGCAGAGTTGTCCGGTGTGCCGCTTCCTAAGGTGCAGCTTTTGATTCAGGCCATGCGTGGTGTGGAATCCATTGATGCACCGATCGGTGACGATGAAGATGCTACGAAGCTTGACTTTGTCCGTGGCGACGAAGAGCAGGATCCGCAGCGCCGCTTTATGGTGACCGCCATGGAAGAAGAAATCAAGAAGTCTTTGGATCGTTTGACCGATCGTGAGGCAACTGTTCTTCGACTCCGTTATGGGATCGGCACCAGTCACGACCACACGCTCGAAGAAGTGGGCCGTTCAATGGGACTGACCCGTGAGCGTGTGCGTCAAATTGAAAGTGCGGCCATCCGTAAGCTGCGCAGTCCCGATTTTGCAGAAAGACTGCGTGACTACGTTCAAACTCATTAATAACACACTTTTACTTTGAGGCCACTCTTATCGAAAGGTACGAGTGGCCTTTTTCGAACAATGACAACAAAAGTAAATCCCTGGCGTTTTTGTGTAGCTCCGATGTTGGATTGGACGGATAGACACTGCCGTTATTTTCACAGGCAGCTCTCCAAACATGCTCGCCTTTACACTGAAATGGTTACCTGCGGAGCAATTATTTACGGCGATAAAGGTAGGCACTTGGACTTTAATGCCGAAGAGCACCCGCTAGCTTTGCAGTTGGGCGGCAGTGATCCGAAGGATCTCGCAGCCTGCACCAAGATTGCTCAGCAATGGGGCTACGATGAAGTTAATCTCAACTGCGGCTGCCCGAGCGAGCGTGTACAGCGAGGCTCATTCGGAGCTTGTTTGATGGCCGAGCCACAGTTGGTTGCCGATTGCTGCAAAGCCATGATGGATGCGGCAGATATTGAGGTCACTGTTAAGCATCGTATCGGTATTGACAAGATTGAAAATTATGGCTTTGTTCGTGATTTTGTCGGAACGCTTTTCGATACCGGTGTGAGAACGTTCATTGTTCATACGCGCAACGCTTGGTTAAAGGGTTTGAGTCCGAAAGAAAACCGTGAAGTGCCACCCCTGAAGAGGGAATTTGCATTCAAGCTCAAAGAGGATTTCCCGGAAGCTTTTATTGTGATTAACGGTCAGGTGGATACGCTGGAATTGGCCGAAGAGCTGCTTGAGAAAGTCGATGGGGTGATGATGGGTAGGGCAGCGTACAAAACGCCTTGGGTTTTAAGTGATGTTGATGCACGCTTGTTTGCAGACACCCATCCGGTTCCGACTCGAGAGGAACTGATTGAAACAATGACTCAATATATCCGGAGAGAAACTCCTAAAGACAGTCACGTTCCCCGCGCAACAGCTAAAGCGATGATCGGTTTATTGCAGGGATTGGCGGGCGCCAGATTTTACCGCAGAACATTGTCCGATCCTGCAGCCTTTGCTGAAACAGGAACAGAGATTCTGAAGGCTGCATTTGCCAGCGCCGGTTGGACCGAAAGACTGACCGATGACAGACGTGATGATGACGAATTTTGAGTTTTTGCCCGATATAATGAGCCAATCTCAGAATTTTGTTAGAGCCTGAACTTTGGGCAAAAGGTGAAATATGAAAATACTGGTAGCCGTTAAGCGGGTGGTTGATTACAACGTAAAGGTCCGCCTCAATGAAGCAGGGGAACCGGATACTGCTGCGGTCAAAATGTCCATTAATCCTTTCGATGAAATCGCAACGGAGTGTGCCGTTCAATTAAAGGAAAAAGGAATTGCCTCCGAAGTGGTGGCAGTAACGATTGGGGCAGCAAAGAGTTTGGATACTTTACGAGTGGCTATGGCTATGGGTGCTGACCGCGGTATTCATGTTATGAGCGACGCTTTAATTCAACCGCTGCAAGTGGCCAAAATTCTCCAAAAGATTGTTGAGAAAGAAAATCCCGATCTGATCATTGTGGGTAAACAGGCAATTGATAATGATGCCAACCAGGTCGGACAGATGCTTGCGACCTACTGTGATATCCCTCAGGCCAGTTTTGCTTCGAAGTTAGAAATTGCCAATAACAGCGAAGCCCTGGTGACTCGGGAAGTCGACGGCGGTGTTCAGACCGTGGCGGTAAAGCTGCCTGCGGTGATTACGGCCGATTTACGTTTGGCAGAACCGCGTTATGTCACGTTGCCCAATATGATGAAGGCTAAGAAAAAGCCCGTTGAAACGATTGATGTGGAAACGTTGGGAATCGATATTGCTCAAAGGTTAAAACCGGTGAGCTACAGCATGCCGAAAAAAGAAAAAAACGGACAAATATTGAGTTCAGTATCTGAATTGATCAATAAGCTTCAAACCGAAGCCAAGGTGCTTTAAAAAGGAGAAGTTCATGCGAGCTTTAGTGATTGGAGAAGTCAATTGCAACGGTTTGAAGCCGACCGCGGATTCATTGGTAACGGCAGCATTAAAGGCAGCCGGAGCGGTTGATATGCTTTTGTTGGGTCAGCAGCAGGCGGCTCAGGATGCGGCAAAGAGTTTATCGGGTGTTGATACCGTATTTGTCAATCCTGATGGAGGAGACAATATCCTGACGGAATCATTGTCCAAAGCTGTTGTCGGGTTGGCAAAAGAACATGGCTACAGTCATATCTTTTTTGAAGCGAGCTCCATGGGTAAAAGCGTCATGCCTCGAGTAGCCGCTTTACTGGACGTGGCTCCGTTATCCGATGTGACGGCAGTTGTTGATGCACAAACTTTTGTGCGCCCGATTTTTGCGGGCAGCATTGAAGTGACGCTTCGAGACGAAGAGCCGGTGGTTGTGGCCAGTATTCGTGCAACTGCTTTTGATCCCTGCGAAAGAAAGGGCGAAGCAAAAGTTATCGTGGCAGATCCGTTCCCGGAGACAATGAAAACCCGTAAGGTGAGTTTTGAAGCTGTAAAGACAGATCGTCCGGCATTGCAAGGTGCAAGAATCGTGGTTGCAGGCGGCCGCGGCTTGGAAGACGAAGAAGGTTTTAAAAAGTTGGCTCAGCTTGCCGATCGTTTGGGAGCAGCTATCGGAGCCACCCGAGCTGTGGTGGATATGGGACTGTGTCCCAATGACTGGCAAGTCGGTCAGACCGGAAAAATTATCGCTCCAGACCTTTACATAGCAATCGGCATTTCGGGTGCCATGCAGCACATTGCCGGGATTAAAGATGCCAAGGTAGTGGTAGCTATCAACAATGATCCTGAAGCAGCCATTTTTGAAGTGGCCGATTACGGATTAGTGATGGACGCCAAACAAGGCATTGATGAGTTACTTAAAGAATTAAATTAATCCTTTAAGGGAAGTTGACGGGGGCGAAAGCCCCCGAATATTTTTCTTCAGAGTATTCAAAGTGTTGAAAAAGAGTGACAGATTAACGAAGAAAA
>ENA-UEQB01002395-UEQB01002395.1-human-gut-metagenome-genome-assembly--contig:-NODE-2395-length-13529-cov-9.115522_pt1 | contig 13529 bp, 7 predicted proteins | sample MGYA00242901_ERZ507918 | MGnify/ENA primary metagenome ERZ507918 (study PRJEB26167, sample SAMN06115405) | human gut metagenome | host: Homo sapiens | place: China:Sichuan | collected 2016-04-06... | reverse complement strand
CTTTCATCTACTATCATATCGTTACTCCGTCTCAGTCTCTTTTTCATCCGCCCGGCTCAGTACTCTTATCAGATACATTTGCATTGTTCCTTCACAGAGGGGACAAATGCATGTGAATCTATATTTTTATTACTAACTTTAAACTCTTATATTATGCAAAAGTACAAAATGCCGATCAGGCTTCGAATTATGGTTTGTCTGATAGGAATGTTACTTCCGATGTGCGTGTTCGCACAGCAAGTCACAGTACAAGGTGTAGTGAAAGACCAGACCGGAGAAACCGTTATCGGTGCCAGTGTGGTGCAGAAGAACACAACGAACGGTACGATAACGGGTATTGATGGCGATTTTTCGCTGAATGTGCCTTCGGATGCCGTTATAGTAGTTTCATTCGTGGGCTATAAGTCTTTGGAAGTTCCCGTAAAAGGACAGAAACAGATTATGGTAACACTCTCGGAAGACAGTGAAATGCTGGACGAAGTAGTGGTTATCGGTTATGGAACCATGAAGAAAAGTGACCTTACCGGTGCTGTTTCCTCTTTGGGAAGCAAGGACATCAAAAATGCCCCCGTTTCTAACCTGGGACAAGCCATTCAGGGCCGCATCTCCGGTGTGCAGGTAGTGGATGCCGGAAAGCCCGGTGACAATGTATCTATCAAGATTCGTGGTCTGGGCTCCATTAACAACTGCGATCCGTTGGTGGTGATTGACGGTGTGCCCACCGACTTGGGACTGTCTTCACTGAACATGGCGGATGTGGAACGCCTGGACGTATTGAAAGACGCATCGGCTACAGCCATTTACGGTTCGCGTGGAGCCAATGGGGTAGTGATGATCACCACCAAGCGCGGAACGGAAGGGAAAGGCAAATTGTCGGTATCGGCTAATTGTGCTTTCCAGAATGCCACGAACATTCCTTCTTTGCTGAACGCAAGCCAGTATGCCGATTTGAGTAATGATATGATGGTGAACAGCGGTCGCAACCCGAACCCGAATTGGGCAAATTCTTCGGAACTGGGTGCAGGTACCGACTGGATGGACGAATTGCTGCGCACGGGTGTGATGCAGAACTATACGGTAAGTTATTCCGGAGGAAATGAGAAGTCTCATTATTATGTGTCCGGTGGTTTTCTCGATCAGTCGGGTACGGTGCGCAGTGTAAACTATCGCCGTTTTACGTTTCAGTCCAATAGCGACGCACAAGTGCTGAAGTGGTTGAAGTTCTCCAATAATATCACTTTCAGTACTGATACGAAGGATTCGGGCAGCTATAATATCGGTGATGCACTGAAGGCTCTTCCCGTTCTTCCGGTGAAGAATGAAGACGGCTCATGGAGTGGGCCGGAAGGTAATTCGGAATGGTACGGTAGCATCCGCAACCCGATAGGGCCTACGCAACTGAACAAAAGTCAGACGAAAGGTTATAACTTCCTTGCCAACCTGACAGCGGAACTGACTTTTACCAAATGGCTGAAATTCAAGAGTACTTTCGGTTACGATGCCAAATTCTGGTTCATCGATAACTTCACGCCGAAATATAACTGGAAGCCTATTCCGACGGAAGAAACTTCACGTTACAAGAGCGATAATAAATCATTCACTTACCTGTGGGATAACTATTTCCTGTTCGACCATACCTTTGCAGAAAAGCATCGTGTGGGAGTGATGGCGGGTTCGTCTGCACAGTGGAATGAGAATGATTACCTGAATGCGCAGAAGAACGTCTTTATGTTCGACAATGTGCATGAAATGGATAACGGTCAGGAGATGTACGCCATCGGCGGCAGTTCCAATGAATGGGCATTGCTCTCTTACATGGCACGTATCAACTACTCTTACGAAGACCGCTATATGCTGACGGCAACTGTCCGCCGTGATGGTTCCAGCCGTTTCGGTAAAAAGAACCGTTGGGGTACTTTCCCTTCTGTATCTGCCGCATGGCGCATTTCGCAGGAAAGCTGGTTCCCGAAGAATGACGTTGTGAACGACCTGAAAATACGTGTAGGATATGGAGTGACGGGTAGCCAGGCAAGTGTCGGCAATTATAGTTACCTGGCATCTTACAACACCAGTGTATATCCATTCGGAACAACGAGCGGCAATCAGACCGCATTGGTTTCCTCTACGCTTGCCAATCCTTACATCCATTGGGAAGAGGTGGCACAGACGAATATCGGTTTTGATGCTTCCTTGTTCAATTCACGGATCGTATTCTCACTGGATGCTTATCTGAAAGAGACAAGAGATATGTTGGTGAAGGCATCCATCCCCATCACATCGGGATTTGAAGATACCACCACCACTTATACGAATGCCGGTAAAGTGCGCAACCAGGGCTTGGAAATGAGTCTGCACACCATCAATCTGACCGGAGAACTGGGTTGGGAAACAAACGTGACCGCCACGTACAATAAAAATAAGATTAAGGACCTGAACAGCGCGGTTCCTTACTATATCAACCAGATCAACAACTCGTATGTGACGATGCTGGCAAAAGACTATCCGATTAATGCTTTCTACGGCTACGTGACGGACGGCTTATTCCAAAACCAGGCGGAAGTGGATGCGCATGCCGTGCAGCCGGGAGCTGAACCGGGTGATATCCGTTTCAGGGATTTGAACAACGACGGTGTCATCAACGACAGTGACCGCACAGTGATTGGCAATCCCAATCCCAGTTGGTTCTTCTCAATGAACAATAACTTGTCTTATAAAGGATTCGAGCTTTCCGTATTCCTTCAGGGAGTGGCCGGCAATAAGATTTATAACGCCAACAATATCGACAATGTCGGTATGGCTGCCGCATACAACCAGACGACTGATGTGCTGAACCGTTGGCGCGGAGAGGGGACAAGTTACTCCATGCCGCGTGCCGTGTTCGGCGATCCTAACCAGAACTGCCGTGTATCCGACCGCTTTGTAGAAGACGGATCTTACTTGCGTGTGAAGAATATCACTCTCTCTTATACTTTCCCGAAACAATGGTTGCAGAAGTTGCAGATAGAGAATGCACGCCTTTCCCTTTCCTGTGAGAATGTGGCTACCATTACCGGGTATTCCGGTTTCGATCCGGAGGTGGATATCAACGGTATTGATTTGTCCCGTTATCCCATTTCCCGTACATTCAGTGTAGGATTAAACTTTAACTTTTAATTGATTTGGATATGAAAAAGATAACAAACTTACTATACGTGCTGGCTGTATTGATGCTGGTATCATGTAACGACTTCCTGGATAAGTCGCCCAAATATGCCGTTGATCCTGAAACAACCGTGACCGATGATGTGGCCGTGGCACTGACAAATGCTTGCTACAAGGCGCTTCAGTCTTCCAATCTTTACAATCAGCGTATGTGGTCGCTGGATATCGTTGCGGGCAACAGCCTGGTAGGTGCAGGCGGTGGTACAGATGGTCTGGAAACCATACAAGCATCCAATTTTATCACGCAGAGCGATAATGGTATGGCTTTGTATATGTGGCGTTCTCCGTGGGTAGGTATCGGGCAGTGTAACATTGTGCTGACCAGTCTTCCGCAGGCCGAAGCCGTATCGGAAAGCATAAAGAACCGTTGTATGGGTGAAGCATATTTCCTTCGTGCCCATTACTATTATATCTTAGCCCGTTTGTATGGCGGCGTTCCTTTGCGTCTGGAACCTTATAATCCGGGTGAATCTACTGCAATAGCACGCACTACGTTGGATCAGACTTATGAGCAGATCATTTCGGACTGTAAGAATGCGGTCGATTTGCTTCCGGCGAAAGCGGAATATAATGAAGAAGAAAAAGGACGTGCCTGTAAGGATGCCGCCCTTGCCATGCTGGCGGATATTTACCTGACACTGGCTCCCAACCATACGAGTTATTATGAAGACGTGGTGGAACTGTGCAATGAGATTACAAACCTGGGTTACGACCTTTCCACCTGCAAGTATGAAAATAACTTCGATGCTACTATCAATAACGGTCCCGAATCTCTGTTTGAAGTGCAGTATTCCGGAAGTACGGAATATGATTTCTGGGGAACGGACGGTCAGTCTTCCTGGCTTTCCACTTTCATGGGGCCCCGCAACTCGGACTTTGTTGCAGGCAGCTACGGCTGGAATCAGCCTACGGAGGAATTTGTGAGCCAGTATGAAGAAGGTGACAAACGGAAAGAACTGACGGTTCTTTATGCAGGTTGTCCGGACTTTGATGGGAAGACTTACAAGAGTTCTTATTCCAATACCGGATATAACGTGCGCAAATTCCTGGTGTCCAAGACTATTTCGCCGGAATACAATACGAACCCCAATAACTTTGTTGTGTACCGCTATGCGGATGTCTTGCTGAAGAAAGCGGAAGCGCTGAATGAAATGGGACAACCCGGCCAAGCTGCCGCTCCCCTGAATATAGTTCGCAAACGTGCCGGACTGCCGGAAGTTTCGGGTCTGTCACAGGAGGCGATGCGTGAGAAGATTATTCACGAACGACGCATGGAACTGGCTTTCGAAGGACATCGTTGGTTCGATATGATCCGCGTCAATAATGGAGAGTATGCCATCCGTTTCCTGCAATCCATCGGCAAGAACAGTGTGAACAAGAATCGCCTGTTGTTCCCCATTCCGCAGACGGAAATGGATGCGAATATACTGATGACACAGAATCCGGGTTATTAATCACTTAAATCAGAAGAAGAATATGAAAAGATATATTTCACATTTAGTATTTGCATTGCTGGGTTGCATGGCACTGCCTGCATGCGTGGACAATGACTATATGGAGCTGGACAAGGGGCACAATGAACTGGCGCTTTCTACCAGCAACACGGAAGTCGTTTTGAACGAACAGGCGCATGGCGATGATGCCCTGGAACTCTCCTGGACAACGGGCACGAATTATGGTACGGGAAATAAGATTTCCTATACACTGGAACTTGCCAAGGCGGGCAGTAATTTTGCCGCTCCTTATGTGGCTTTGGAGAACGTCGTGCAGGAATATACCTGGAAGAAGAACGTGGAGGAATTGAATAACATCCTTCGTGAGCATTTTGGTGCGGAAACTACTGAAAACATCTCTTTGGAAGCACGCCTGACAGCCAAAGTAACGGATCGGGAAGAGACACAGGTGGCCACCACCTCTTTTAGTGTTACTGCCTACAAACCGTTGACTTCTACTCTTTACCTGATAGGTGATGCCACTCCCGGCGGTTGGAGTGCGGACGATGCAACGGAAATGACCCGGAAAGACAATGGTATCTTTACATGGACGGGAAAAATGACTGCGGGTTCCTTCAAGTTTATCACTACGCTGGGGGCTTTCTTGCCGTCGTACAACAAAGGAACTGACGGAAAGCTGGTGCTTCGTACCAGTGCCGATCAGCCGGACGAATCGTTTACGATTGAAGAAGAGTTCAACTATATTGTTGAAGCGAACCTGTTTACCGGTGTTATCACCTTGACTCAGACCGAGAACCTCAGACCGGCTTACGATCAGCTTTATTTCGTTGGAGGTATGAACGACTGGGGATTTGTGCCGATGAAAAAGGATGTGCTCGATCCGTTCCTGTTCCGCTATGCCCGTTTGTTTGATGCAGGCCAGGGCGGGGAATTCAAGTTCGGAACTTCGGAAGGAAGCTGGGAGAGCATGTATAAAGCAAAGAATGCCAATGCCGCTTACACCGATACGGAAATGGTATTTGTGAAAGGGTTCGATCCTGACAATAAATGGGTGCTGAAAGATGCCGAATGTGGTAGGGCTTATAAGATATGTGTCGATATCCGTGCAGGGAAAGAGCGCATGATGATGAGCGAATTTATTCCTTATGAGATGATTTATATGGTAGGGGATGCTGCGCCTGCGGGATGGAGCATTGGAGATGCTACGCCGATGCAGGCCACGGATAATCCGTATGTATTTACCTGGCAAGGTGTACTGAACGTGGGTGAGTTGAAGCTGACCTGTGATAAGAAAGAGGACTGGAACGGTGCCTGGTTTATGCCGACCGTAGCTGATAAGCAGCCTTCGGGCGAGACGGAACCGATGTTGTTCCTGGATAAGGCCAGCGATGCTTTCAAAGCTCAATACCTGGATGTTATGATTGGAGGTATCGACCTGAAATGGAAGATTACGACGGCTGGTTCTTATAAGATTACTCTGAATCAGTTGGAAGAGACTATTTCGATAGTAAAACAGTGAAACGATGAAATATATAATTTATGCAATGGCTGCCATGTTCTTTTTGGCTTCGTGCAGCAAAGACAATGATGAAACCGGCGGTGGTAACGGCGGTGGAGGAGAAACCGGAGGAGTGACTGATGTCACTCCCGTTACCTCCGATTTAACCGTGAACCTGACTACTGACAAGGCTTGTTACAAACCGGGTGAAACCGTTTCCTTCACAGCCGATGCCCTGCCTGCGGGAGCAAAGGTACGTTACCGTACTTTGAATAAGGTAATCTCCGAACAGGCAGTCGCAGGCAGTTCCTGGACGTGGACTGCCCCTGCAACGGATTTCACCGGATATCTGGCAGATGTCTATCGCACTAAAGAAGACGGTACGGAAGTCATTCTCGGTACTATTGCCGTCGATGTATCCAGCGATTGGACACGCTTCCCGCGTTATGGCTTTGTCGCCACCTTCGACGCTTCTAAAACGGAAAGTAAAATTCAGGAGGAAATGGCTTTTCTGAACCGCTGCCATATCAATGGTGTGCAGTTTCAGGATTGGCACAACAAGCACCACTGGCCGTTAGGCGGTACGCGTGAACATCTCGATGCGGTATATAAGGACATTGCCAATCGGGATATTTATACACAGTCGGTAAAGGATTATATCCGCATCCAGCACTCGTTGGGAATGAAGGCGATGTTTTATAATCTTTGTTTCGGTGCGCTCGATGATGCAGCCGGTGACGGTGTGAAAGAAGAATGGTACATCTTTAAAGGCACAGGGCATACGGATAAGGATGCGCATACATTGCCTGACAGTTGGAAGAGCAATATCTATTTGCTCGATCCGGGTAATGCCGAATGGCAGGCATATATTGCCCAGCGCAACGATGATGTCTATGCCAATCTTGACTTTGACGGCTATCAGATAGACCAGTTGGGAAACCGTGGCGACCGCTATGATTACAAGGGGAATAAGGTGAATCTGCCTAAGACTTATGTTTCGTTTATTGAAGCTATGAAGGGGAAACATCCTGATAAGCGCTTGGTGATGAATGCAGTAAGTAGCTATGGGGCGTCTCAGATTGCAGGTACGGGGAAAGTAGATTTCCTGTATAATGAAGTTTGGGGGGATGAAGCTGATTTTACGGATTTATATACGATCCTGAAAGCGAACCATCAGTACGGAAATCAGGCATTGAAGACGGTGTTTGCGGCTTATATGAATTATGAAAAGGGTTCCGGCGAGTTCAATATGCCGGGAATCTTACTGACGGATGCGGTGATGTTTGCTCTGGGCGGTTCGCACCTGGAATTGGGAGGCGACCACATGTTGTGCAGTGAATATTTTCCAAATACCCGTTTGCAGATGAGTGATGCCTTGAAGACGGCTGTTGTGCGCTATTATGACTTTATGACTGCTTATCAGAATCTTCTTCGCGATGGAGGGGAGGAGGAGAAGGTAACTTTGGTATGTACGGATGCAAGCAAAAATCTGAATCTGAACACTTGGCCGCCACAGAAATCAGCCATTACTTCTTTCGCCAGAAGGGTGAATGGCAAACAGGTGGTTCATCTGCTGAACTTCCTTAGTGCAAACAGTTTAAGTTGGAGAGACCTGAACGGGACAATGCCCGAACCACGGTTGGTGACTAAAATGCCCTTGAAGCTGAATGTTGCGGGGAAAGTGAGCAAAGTGTGGGTAGCTACTCCCGATGCACATGCCGGAGCTTCGCAGGAATTAGCTTTTGAACAGAAAGACGGAGCGATAACTTTTACGCTTCCTTCACTGAAATACTGGAGCATGATTGTAATGGAATAAATTATAAAAGATATAGAACCATGAGAAAATATATATATTTATTTTTAATACTGTGTAGCCTGTCTCCGCACTTATATGGCGGAAATGTAACGGGAAACTGTACTTCTTATTCGCAGGAAGGGAGAGACGTTACGTTTCATTTAGACGATAATTCGGCTGTGCAGTTGCAACTTTGCAGTCCCTCCGTTGTGCGTGTCTGGTTTTCGCCGGATGGTAAGTTGCAGCGGGGAAATCCTTCCTTTGCGGTGATTAATGAAGAATTGGAAGATGTAGGCACCGTCCAAGTGGACGAACAGAATGCCTGCTATGAGATATTTACGCCTAAACTGCGTATCCGCATCAACAAGGCTCCGTTCAGCTTGCAGATATTCGACAAGTATCAGAAGCTCTTGTTCAGTGATTATGCCGACAAGGGGCATATCAGCGATGGAGAGCGTAAAGTGGAGTATAAGACCCTGCGCCGAGATGAGCATTTCTTCGGTTTGGGTGAAAAGACCGGCAAGCTGGACCGCCGAGGCGAATCTTATAAGATGTGGAACAGTGATAAACCTTGTTACAGCGTTGTGGAAGATCCCCTGTACAAAAGTATTCCTTTCTTTATGAGCAGTTATCGCTATGGTATATTTCTGGATAACACGTATAAGACAGAATTCAAATTCGGCACTGAAAGCCGTGATTATTACAGCTTTGAAGCTCCTGGTGGGGAGATGATTTACTATTTTATCTTCGGTAAGGATTATAAGGAAATCATGAAACAGTATGTCGCATTGACCGGACAACCCATCATGCCTCCGAAGTGGGCACTGGGCTTTGCACAATGCCGCGGCCTGCTGACTACCGAGAAGCTCTCTTATGAAATAGCCGAAGGATACCGCAAGCGTAGTATTCCTTGCGATATCATCTATCAGGATATAGGCTGGACACAATACCTACAGGACTTCAACTGGCGGAAAGAAAACTATCAGAATCCGAAGAAGATGCTTGCCGACCTGAAAGGGATGGGTTTCAAGGTGATTGTTTCGCAAGACCCGGTTATCTCTCAGGCTAATAAAAAGCAATGGGAAGAAGCGGACCGCTTGGGTTATCTGGTGAAAGACTCCACTACGGGTAAGAGCTATGATATGCCCTGGCCATGGGGTGGCAACTGCGGTGTGGTGGACTTTACCATTCCCGAAGTGGCGGACTGGTGGGGAGCCTATCAGCAGAAACCGATAGATGATGGCATTGCTGGCTTCTGGACGGATATGGGTGAACCTGCCTGGAGCAATGAGGAACAAACGGAACGTCTTGTAATGAAGCACCACCTGGGTATGCACGATGAAATTCATAACGTGTATGGTCTGACCTGGGACAAGGTGGTAAAGGAACAGTTTGAGAAACGGAATCCGGATCTTCGTGTCTTCCAGATGACACGTGCCGCCTATGCAGGATTGCAGCGTTACACCTTTGGCTGGACCGGAGATTGCGGCAATGGAGATGATGTGCTGCAAGGCTGGGGACAGATGGCTAATCAGATCCCGGTACTTTTATCTGCCGGACTGGGTGTGATTCCTTTCGTGGCATGTGACATTTCCGGTTATTGCGGGGATATTGAAGATTATCCCGCTATGGCGGAACTTTATACCCGTTGGGTGCAGTTGGGAGCGTTCAATCCTCTGAGCCGTATTCACCATGAAGGAGATGTGGCGGTAGAACCGTGGCTCTTTGGGGAGGAAGCGGAGAAGAACGTTAAAGCTGCCATAGAAATGAAATATCGCTTGCTGCCTTATATTTATACTTATGCCCGCGAAGCGTATGAAACGGGTTTGCCGATTATGCGCCCCATGTTTATGGAATATCCGGCGGATTTGGAAACAGTCTCTACGGATGCACAATTTATGTTTGGCAGCGAACTGCTGGTAGCTCCGGTGGTGAAGAAGGGGGCGACTAATAAGAATGTTTATCTGCCCGAAGGTACTTGGATTGATTATAATGACAAGCGCACGGAATATAGCGGTGAACAGTGGACTACGGCAAATGCTCCGTTGAATACCATTCCTATGTTTGTGCGGAAAGGAAGTATCATCCCTCAGATGCCTGTGATGAATTATACAGATGAGAAAGCGGTTTATCCGATTACATTTGAGGTATTTCCGGCTGCGGTGGGCGGTGAAACGTCTTTCTCCCTGTATGAAGATGCAGGAACTGATCTGGGGTATCAGCGTGGGGAATTTATGCGTACTCCTGTATCTTGCCGGACAACGGAAAAGGGATATGTGCTCGAAATCGGGGAAAGGGCGGGAGAGAAGTATGCTCTTCCGGGAGAACGCAACCTGATGTTTTGCATTTATACCGGGCAGATGCCGAAGGAAGCGCTTATTGACGGACAGAAAGTAAGGAAGATGAAAGCGGAAAAACTGAATGAAGGAATAGAAACGGAGTTCAAGGTTACTGCATGGTGTCCGGATAAGAAACAGAATCTTTGTATGTTGAGATTGCCGGATGACGGGCTGAAACACACGATTGAATTTATTGATTAATACCAACCATAAAAAGTACAGTTATGAGAAAGTTAATGCTTAGTGCAATTTGTCTTCTTTTTGCCTTAGCGGGGAAAGCGGAAGGAGTGTCGTCTCCTTCGGGCCAGGTGAAGCTGGATTTTGAATTATCAAAGAATGGCGCTCCGACCTATCAGGTGGAGTATAAAGGGAAATCCGTGATTAAGCCCAGCACCTTGGGACTGGAATTGAAGAATACCAATAATCTGCTGGATGGTTTTGAAGTCCTGAAAGCTTCTACCTCTACCTTCGACGAAACCTGGCAACCGGTGTGGGGAGAGACGAAAGATATTCGTAATCACTACAACGAATTGCTGGTTGAATTGAAACAGCCCGCCACGGATCGTTATATGAACCTTCGTTTTCGTGTATATGATGATGGTGTAGGATTCCGTTATGAGTTTCCGCAACAGAAGAACTTGGTTTACTTCGTGATTAAGGACGAACATACCCAGTTTGCTATGACGGGCGATCATACCGCCTGGTGGATTCCCGGTGATTACGATACTCAGGAATATGATTATACGGAATCCAAACTTTCGGAAATTCGCGGTTTGATGCAGGGAGCCATTACTGATAATGCGTCACAAAACCAGTTTTCGCCGACAGGTGTACAGACTTCCCTCCAGATGAAAACAGCTGACGGAATCTATCTGAATCTCCATGAAGCTGCTTTGGTGGATTATTCGTGCATGCATCTGAATCTGGATGATAAGAATCTTATCTTTGAATCCTGGCTGACGCCGGATGCACAGGGCGATAAAGGGTATATGCAGTCACCTTGTCACACTCCGTGGCGTACGGTGATAGTCAGTGATGATGCCCGTGAAATGCTGGCTTCCAATCTGATACTGAATCTGAATGATCCTTGCAAGTATGAGGATACTTCCTGGATTAAACCTGTGAAGTATGTAGGCGTATGGTGGGAAATGATTGCGGCAGGCAAGCCGTGGGCTTATACATTTGATCTTCCTTCCGTAAAACTGGATGAAACGGATTATACGAAAGTGAAACCGAATGGTATTCACCCCGCCAATACGGAGAATGTAAAGAAGTACATTGATTTTGCTGCGGAGCATGGTTTCGACCAGGTATTGGTAGAAGGCTGGAATACCGGTTGGGAAGACTGGTTCGGTAACAGCAAGGATTATGTTTTCGACTTTCTCACTCCATATCCTGATTTTGACATCAAATACCTGAATGAGTATGCTCACTCCAAAGGTGTCAAACTGATGATGCATCATGAGACATCGGCTTCCGCACGCAACTACGAACGCCACATGGAGGCTGCCTATGACTTGATGAATCAATACGGTTACAATTCCGTGAAAAGCGGTTATGTGGGCAATATCATTCCGCGCGGCGAATATCATTATGGGCAGTGGATGAACAATCATTACCTGTATGCCGTGACCGAAGCTGCCAAGCATAAGATTATGGTGAATGCCCATGAGGCTGTACGTCCTACTGGTTTGTGTCGTACGTATCCGAATCTGATAGGAAATGAATCTGCCCGTGGCACGGAATATGAAGCTTTCGGAGGCAGCAAGCCTTTCCACACGACCATTCTTCCTTTTACCCGTCTGCAAGGCGGACCGATGGATTATACGCCGGGTGTCTTTGAAATGGATATGAATAAACTGAATCCGAATAGTCACGCTCATGTAAACTCTACATTAGCGCGTCAGTTGGCACTCTATGTCACGATGTATAGCCCTCTGCAAATGGCAGCCGATCTGCCTGAGAACTATGAACGCTTTATGGATGCTTTCCAGTTCATTAAGGATGTGGCTCTGGACTGGGATGACAGCCGATACCTGGAAGCAGAACCGGGACGCTATATCACGGCTGCCCGTAAGGCGAAAGGTACGAATAATTGGTTTATAGGTTGTACCAGCAGTGAGCAGGGACATGCTTCTACTCTGAAACTGGATTTTCTGGATGCTGATAAACAGTATATAGCTACTGTTTATGCGGACGCAAAGGATGCTGATTATAAAACGAATCCGCAGGCTTACGTAATTCGTAAAGGGATTGTTTCTCCTAAGACTGTGTTGAAATTGAAAGCGGCTCCGGGTGGTGGTTATGCCATCAGCATTATGGAGGTGAAAGATAAGGAGGAATTGAAAGGATTGAAAAAGCTATCCGGTAATATCTGATAAACCGGAATATCTGATAGATAAAAATCCCCTTCCTCAGCTCTCCGATCACCAAGTACGGTAATTAAGAGTGGAGGAAGGGGATATTTTTATTTGAATAAATCTTTCATATACTCCAATGAGCGGCTGATATCGAAGTAGATTTGAGTGCCCTCATAGTATGGACTGCTTTCAAATTCCATCAGGTCGCACTTGTTCACCAATGATTGTTGCTTCAGGCCTTCTACTTTGAAGACATTGTTTAATATCTGATATTCATCATTGACGCTGATGACTTTAAATGCTGTATCTTCGCTTGTGCCATCTCCACTGGAGATGATGGCAGAGGAAAGTTTTATGTATTTATCTATATAAGCCTGAACTTCTTCTTCTCTTTGCAGCTCACTCGCCAGATTCACGGCATAAATGAGTAATTTAAGAGATACAGGATTCTTTTTCCGGCATTCTTTTAATTGGGTATAGGCTTCTTCCCATTTCTTTTCTTCCATTAGCGTCTCAAGCTCTTTCCAAAGCTCCATACTCCCTTTGTATTTTGGGGTGAAAGAATGACCGTAGTAGATTAGCGCGTAATCGTTTAAGGATAATAAGCTGTCATTAGCTTCAAAGCGTTCAATCAGCTGTTGGTAATCATCCGACTGGTTTTCCACATACTTTTTAATAGTAGCATAGTTTACTTCGATATTCTCTTGCGGGAATACACATACAGAGAGTAGAAGAAGATTGATGAGTAATAGTGTTCTTTTCATGGCATTATTATTTTAAAGCATTACCACAAAGAAAAGCCTTTTGCGAGGATATTCCAAACGTATGGACATAAAAAAAGGAGTACCGCTGTACTCCAACCTTTGTTAACCTTAAATCTAA
>ENA-UEQB01002392-UEQB01002392.1-human-gut-metagenome-genome-assembly--contig:-NODE-2392-length-13563-cov-5.845840_pt1 | contig 13563 bp, 10 predicted proteins | sample MGYA00242901_ERZ507918 | MGnify/ENA primary metagenome ERZ507918 (study PRJEB26167, sample SAMN06115405) | human gut metagenome | host: Homo sapiens | place: China:Sichuan | collected 2016-04-06... | reverse complement strand
CATTCAGGGGAGACAGATATGCAGACACGCATGCGTACAGAGATTGTCACGAATGTCAGAGACAGCGTGTTGCCGTTCTGGATGAATTACGCAGTTGCCGTTGACGGAGGATTCTATGGGACAGTATTGCGGGATGGTACTCCGGTGGAGGATGCTCCGCGTGGAGGGGTGTTGAACTCCCGGATTCTGTGGAGTTTTTCGGCTGCATACCGTACTTTCCAGGATAAGGCTTATTTGGAACTGGCTAATAAATCGCAGCGCTATTTTATAGATACCTTTATAGATAAGGAGAAAGGTGGAGTATATTGGTTGGTGAATCCCAACGGCGAGGTGCTGAATGCCTCTAAATATACCTATGCCATGACTTATGGTATTTATGGACTGACAGAGCACTATTTGGCAACAGGTAATGACGAGAGCTTGCAAACCGCAATCAGTTTGTACAGAACACTGGAAGAGAAAGGACGCGACCCGCAGAACGACGGTTATGTGGAATCATTCACAGGAGATTGGGAATTGCTGGATATGTATGACAACAACGCTCCCAAGACGATGAATGCCCACCTGCATGTACTGGAGGCTTATACCCTTCTGTATCAGTGCTGGAAAGACGACGGGCTGAGAAAGCGGTTGGAGTTCTGCGTCGATTTGTTTATGAACCGGATGTACGACCCGGCAAGAAAGCATTTCAACCTCTTCTTCGATAATGAGTGGAACAGCCTGGTTGAGATGGACTCTTACGGACATGACGTAGAAGCCGGATGGTTGCTGTGCGTCGCCGCCCATGTGTTGGGAGGCGAAAGCCTGATTCAGAAAACGAATCAGCTGGCACTGGATGTAACGAAAACCTGCCTCGCCGAAGGTACTAACAAAGAATTGGGCTGCATGATGTACGAGAAGGTGGGAGATAAGGAAAGCAAGCGTTGTTCCTGGTGGGGACAGATAGAAACCATGATGGCTTGCGCCAATGCCTGGCAAATCAGCGGGGATGAAGCCTACCTGCGTGCGGCCGATACTGTCTGGAACTTTGTAAAAGGGAACATGATAGACACAGAATATGGCGAATGGTATAGCGATTGCTTCGACGGGAAACCCAGCAAAGATGCTCCTAAAGTGAGCATGTGGCGTTGCCCGTATCATACGGTTCGTTTAGGAGTAGAAATGTATAATCGTTTAAAATAATAGTTATGAAGAAATTAATGATGTGTGCAGCATCACTGATGCTTTGTTCCGCTTTGGGAGCCCAGGATTTCAAGATAAACTCTTCCGGGTACTTCGAAGATTATGGAGCCAATGTGATGGTGTTCAGTGATGTTTACCCCGAGGGACACCAGGGCGGTGTGACTTTGGTCTTGAATGGAGACCGCAGGGCTGCCGGTGGTGACGTGCGTTTTGAAATATCGCAGGGACAATGGCAGGGGCTGCCCAAGATGCGCAGCCGTGTAGTGGACGAGGCAAACAACGAAATTCGCGTCACGCTGAGTTATCCCGATTCCACCAAGCACATGGCGGGCTTTAACCCCATGATTTATCCCGATTTTGTGTTCAGCTACACCATCAAGGTGAAAGGCGAGAAAGACTACCTGGTGCTGACCGTTGACCTGGATCAACCGGTTCCCGAACGCTTTGCCGACAAGCTGGGCTTCAACCTGGAACTGGTGCCTTCCACTCTCCTGGGCAAGCCCTGGATTATGGACAACAAGACGGGCATTTTCCCCCATCAGGCAATGGGACCCACGATGAAGCAAACTTCCAATATGGAACATATCGGCGACTTCAATCCTAAGGGCAAGGCCGATCTGGATCAGTTGCTGTTGGACAGAAAGACCTACAACCCGATGATTGCCGATGATATTGTGGCTGCTCCTTTTGCCACCGGAAAGAAGTTTGTACTCAATCCGCAGGATGATCTGGCAAAGATTACGATAGAGAGCGAGAAGGGTGACCTGAAACTGTATGATGGCCGTATGAACCACAATAACGGTTGGTTTGTGCTGCGTTCGGAGTTCCCCGCAGGAACAAAGTCCGGTGCTGTGAAGTGGATTATCCGCCCCACAGTGAGCAAAGACTGGCAATATGCCCCGGTAGTACAGACCTCGCAGGTGGGCTACCATCCCGGACAGAAGAAAGTAGCCGTTATCGAACTGGACAAGCGCGACAAGAACTTCAAGCAGCCTGCCCTCTACCGCATTGCCGCCGATGGCCGTAAGCTGGTGAAGCAACAGGCAGCCAAGGAGTGGGGCGACTTTATGCGTTACCATTACTTGCAGTTCGACTTCTCGGAAGTAAGGGAAGACGGACTCTACCAGGTGATGTACGGTGATGCCGCTTCTCCGGTATTCCGCATTGCACAGGACGTTTGGAACACAGGCGTTTGGCAGGCGGAGATAGAATACTTCCTGCCGATACAGATGTGTCACATGCGTGTGAACGAGAAGTACCGTGTATGGCATGACTTCTGCCACCACGACGATGCCCGCATGGCAAAGACCGACATCAACCATATCGACGGATACGAACAAGGACCCTCTACGCTGTGCAAGTATCAGCCGGGCGATATTGTTCCGGGCTTGAACATCGGTGGTTGGCACGATGCCGGTGACTACGACCTTCGTGTGGAGTCACAGGCAGGCGAAGCCTATATCCTTGCCATGGCTTGCGAGAACTTCGGCGCCTACTGGGACGAGACTTCCATCGACTTCGACAAGCAGATTGTAGAACTGCACCAGCCGGACGGCAAGAACGACTTCTTGCAACAGGTAGAAAACGGTGCATTGACCATTGTAGCCGGTTGGAAAGCTTTGGGACGCCTTTACAGAGGTATCCTCTGCCCCACCGTACGCCAGTATGCCCATCTGGGTGACGCATCGGCACACACCGACCACATCAGCGGAACGGACGACGACCGTTGGGTATTTACCGAAGACAATCCGGGACGCGAACTGCAGGTAGCCGCCCAGTTGGCAGGCATCTCACGCGTGCTGAAAGGACACAATGATGCATTGGCAGCGGACTGCCTCGAAATAGCCCGTGAACTATTCAAGACTACCCGTAGCGATAACAACAGACTGATGTCCGGCAGAATATACGCAGCCGTAGAGCTTTACCTCACCACCAAAGAGGCACAGTATCGCGACTTCGTCTTGAAGCAACAAGATTATATCTGCAAGAATATCTTCCAGACGGGCTGGTATATCGGCCGCTTCGACCAGGCTGTGGGCAATGCCCGTTTCAGCAAGGCTATCCGCGCCGCGTTGCCCGCCTTGCAGGCCATGTATAAGGAATATAGCGAAAAGACCCCGTACGGCGTACCCCACGATAGAGGAAACCGCAGCTCCGGTTCTTGGGAACCGCAGCACCTGGGCTACAACTACTGCTACCTTAATGCCTCTTATCCCGACTTGTTCGAGCCGGAGTATATCTTCAACTCCATGCAATACCTGCTGGGTATGCACCCGGGACGCAATCAGGCTGCTTTCGTTACCGGCGTAGGTGCCGAAACGATGAAGGCTGCCTATGGCACGAACCGTGCAGACTGGTCGTACATTCCGGGTGGAGTGTCTCCGGGTACCAACCTGATTCGCCCCGACCTTCCGGAACTGCTCAACTTCCCCTTCTTGTGGCAAGAGGGTGAGTACTGCCTGGGCGGACATGCTACCTGGTTTATGTACATGACGCTGGCGTCTCAAAAAATACTGAACGGCAATGAATAATAGAAACAGGTTAATAGATAGATTTTTGATTCTAAGTGTTTTGCTCTGCATGGTCTGCAATACGGCCGTGCAGGCAAAGGCTTACAAGAGCTTCAAAGTTTCCATCTACGTCCGCGCTTACGAGGTGGACAAGATGAAGGACATACATTGGTTGGATTCCACCTGGACTGCGATTTCGCAGCAACTGGACGTGGATAAGATATACCTGGAAACCCACCGCGACTTGCTGATAGTGGACGATGCCACTCTGGAACAAGCCAAGAAGTACTTCCACGACCGGGGCATAGAAACCGCGGGCGGCATTACGTACACCATCGACGAATCGAACAGCTTCGAGACGTTCTGCTACTCCGATCCCGAACACCGCAAGACGGTGCAGAAGATTGCCGAGCACACCGCAAAGCACTTCGATGAATTCATCCTGGACGACTTCTTCTTTACCAGTTGCAAGTCAGAGGTAGAGATAAAGGCAAAAGGCGCACAAAGTTGGACGGATTACCGCCTGAAGCTGATGACCGAAGCCGGACGCAACCTGGTGCTGAAGCCTGCCAAGAAGGTGAATCCCAAGGTGAAAGTAATCATCAAGTACCCCAACTGGTACGACCACTTCCAGGGCATGGGCTTCAACCTTGAAGAAGGTCCGCAGCTCTTTGACGGCGTATGGACGGGAACCGAAACAAGAGATCCGGGTGGAAACCAGCACTTGCAGAATTACTTGAGCTATAACGTCATCCGCTACTTCGACAACCTGCGTCCCGGTTATAACGGCGGTGGCTGGGTAGACTCGGGCGGACTGAACATGGGCATGGACCGCTATGCCGAACAGCTCCACCTGACGATGCTGAGCAAGACTCCCGAGATTGTTCTCTTCGCTTATCACCAGCTCTTGGGCGTGAAGCTTTCCCCCCGTTTCCGTACTCCCTGGCAGGGCATGGGCACCAGCTTCAATTACGATGAAATGACTGCACCTATCCACTTGAAGGACGGAACAACGGTTGAACCCACCACGATGGCACGCATTGCCGACGTAGTATTGAAGCAGACCGACCAGCTGATATACAAGTTGGGCAATCCGGTAGGCATAAAGTCTTATAAGCCTTTCCACTCTACGGGCGACGACTTCCTGCAGAATTATCTGGGTATGATAGGTTTGCCGATGGATATGCAACCCACCTTCCCCGAAAACGAGCAAGTGGTGCTTCTCACGGCACAAGCTGCCAAAGACCCGGCAATTGCCGATAAGATAAAGAAGCAGTTGCAGAGCGGCCGCGATGTAGTAATTACAAGCAGCCTGCTGAAAGCTATCCCTGAAAAGATAGCCGAAATATCAGAGTTGCGTTGCACCGACCTGAAAGCTCTTGTTTACGACTTTGGCCGCTATGGGCAGGCAAGCCGCGATTTGCTGATACCTCAGGTGTTGTATTCTACCAACGATGCTTGGGAAGTGGTCAGTGCAGGACGTCCGTTGACGGGCGGTGTATCGGGCTATCCCATCATGCTCCGGGCACCCTATGCTTCGGGCAATATGTATGTCCTCACCATCCCCGATGATATGGGCAACCTGTACGATTACCCCGCCGGAGCGTTGAACGAAATACGTCGTATTATGAGCAAGGATGTGGGCATTCACTTGGAAGCTCCCTCTAAAGTAGGCTTGTTTGTATATGATAACGGGACGCTGGTGGTTGAGAACTTCAATGACGAGCCGGTAGAAATAAGCATCGTCACCGGCGATAAGGTGAAGGGACTGGAAGACCTGGAGTGCGGCGAGGTGCTCAGTCCGCTTCCTGCAAATCCGGTAGTATCGAGACGCCCTGTGGCTCCGACAAACTCTTTCCGTGTAATGTTATTGCCTCATTCTTACAAGGCATTCAAGCATAATAAATAAGGTATAAGGTAGGAAGATTGTTGATTGTGATTTTTTGGGAGAGCTAAGCACCGGGGATGTATTCCCTAATGCTTATGCTCTCCCAATATTCTATGTGGCAGTGTGCCGTGCCCCAGGAGTTCTATCGGGCAGTGGAAGTTACGCTCCAGCCACTCGCCGCTGATGCCGGTGTCGGGGTGGTAGTCCAGCGTTTCGTTGACGCAGGCGATGGACTTGACTTGTTGCAGCACGGTACCGATGTCGTGGCTCACGAGGATGATGGCGCAATCCTTGTTGATTTCTGCCAGCAGTTCGTAGAGGCGGGCTTCGAAACGCTTGTCGATGTAGGTGCTGGGTTCGTCCAGAATCACTACTTCGGGGTCGGAGATGATGGCGCGTCCCAAGAGGGCGCGTTGCAGTTGTCCGCCGCTGAGGGCGCCGATGGCGCGTTGCTCCATGCCTTCCAGTCCCATGCGGGCTATCACGTTGCGGGCTTGCTCGCGGTGCCGGGCGGTGAAGCGGGAAGTGAGGGATTTCTTGCTGCTCAGTCCCGACAAGATAACTTCTTCCACGGTGATGGGGAACTTGCGGTCGATGCTGCTGTACTGCGGCAGATAGCCCATCGTGAGTTCGGAACTGGCAGCCGATGTTTCGCAGCCCGTAGCGCGGCAGGCACGATAGCGTATCTCTCCGGCAGTGGGTTTCAGCAGGCCGAGAATGCATTTTATCAACGTAGTCTTTCCACCGCCGTTCGGCCCGATGATGCCAAGGAAATCACGGTCGTAGACGGTGAGGTTCACGTTGCGCAGCACGGTTCGTCCGTCGTAGCCGGCGCTGAGGTCTTTTATTTCAATAATCGGGTTTGCCATTTCTTTTTGGGGTATTATGGGGTTACTCTCCTTTTAGCGCCTTTGCCGTATTCAGCATCTCCGTCTCCCAATCATAAGAGAGCGGATTGATGCCTACCACCTGCGTACCTGTCTGCCGGGCAATGATTTCCGCATTGCGGCGGTCGAACTCCGGCTGAACGAAGATGATGTGCACTTTCTCGTCCTTGCACGTATTTATCAACTCACGCAGATGGGCGGGAGACGGTTCCTTGCCGCCGGCCTCAATCGGAATCTGGTGCAAGCCGTAGTCGCGGGCGAAGTAAGACAGCGCCGGATGATAAATCATAAAAGCACGGTCGGCACCGGGAGCGGCGAGTTGCCGGCGGATGAGGCTGTCCGTGCGCTCTATCAGGTGGCAGAGGCTGTCGTAACGTGCCCGGTAAAAATCTCCGTTCTCGTTGTCGAGGGTGCAGAGGGCATTCAGCACGTTTCCGGCTATGATTTGGGCATTCTCGGTAGAGTTCCATACGTGCGGTTCCACGCCGGTGGCGGGATGATGCTCTTCGCTTACCGGATGGAGTTCGCTGCCGGAAAGTTCTTCTCCATGTTCGCCGTGGTGATGGGCATGGGTGGTGTCGTATATCAGGTTGATACCCTCGGACATATCGAAGAATTGCAGATGGGGCGCGTTGTCCGTCAGCTTGTCTATCCACGTTTGTTCAAAGCCGATGTAGCCGATGCGGAAGTAGGCTTCGCTCTTGGCAAGGTCTATGAGTTGTTGCGGAGTTGGGTCGTAGGTCTCCGGGCTGGAACCTCGGGGAACCATGCTGGTGACGGTGAACCGGTCGCCCGCAATCGCCTCGGTGAAATAGCGCAGAGGTTCGATGGTGACGGTGATGACGGGTTTGTCGTCGTCCGTCCGGCTTTGCTGGCTCCCTTGCTTGCAAGAGAGTACCAGGATAGCTATGAGGAGTAATAAAACGTATTTCTTCATTCCTTTCATTCTCAATTCTTCATTTTTCATTCTTCATTCTTCATTCTTCATTTTTTAATTCCCCTCAGTATTTCCCGTTTTCCACCCGGGGGGCCGGGGAGCCGTTCTACCTCAAATCCTACGGCTTGCAGCATACGGCGCACTACTCCTTTGGCACAGTAGGTGGTCAGCACTCCGCCCGCGGTCATGGCGGCATGGAGATTGCGGAATATGCTTTCTTCCCACATCTCCGGTTGCTTCTCGGGTGCAAAGGCATCGAAGTAGACTACATCGAATGATGCGCCACCGTTCATCATTAACAAGTGGTTGGCGTCTATTGTTTGTAAGTCTGCCTGCACTTTCCGCAGTGTGAAGCAGGGGGTGATGGCTACCTCTTCCGCCCACGGTGCCCGGTGCAATGCCTCGAACAGCGGATGGTCGCTGTAATGCAGCGCATCCACCTCTTCCCACGCCAGCGGATAGAGTTCGATGCCAGTGTAGTGCACGTGGCGTTGTTCCTTCTCGGCAACTTCCAGCGTGAGCAGTGCATTCAGTCCCGTGCCAAAGCCTATTTCGAGCACGTGCGGCGTGGTGGCGGCAGCGGCTTTCAACCCCATGTCGATGAAGATATGCTGAGACTCCGTACGCGCTCCCTTTACCGAATGGTAATGCTCATTCAGTTCGGGCACATACAGCGTTGCGCTTCCGTCTTCGGTTTTTTCTATGATTCGTTGCATATATATATCTGTCATATTGCATCTATAGATCCAGTACGCTGCATCTATAGATCCACCGCGCTGCATCTATAGATGCACCAACTGTCAGTGTATCATTGAAATAGCTCCTTGCATCATCCACAGCAGTGCCATATATCGTATCAGCTTTCCTGCGAACATCGACGTCACCGTCAGCGGCAGGTTGCTGCGCATAAAGCCCAGGGCGATGGAGATGACACTGCCGATGATGGGCAGGAAGGCGAAGAAAGCCATCAGTGCGCCCTTTCCCTGAAGGAAGTGTTGCATCTTGTCTATCTTTTCCTTCTTTACATGGAAGTATTTCTCTATCCAGTCTATCCGCCCCAGGTGCCCCATATAGTAGCACGTCATGCCCCCCAGCACATTGCCTACCGTGGCGGCAAGCACACAGCCCATGGGGTGCAGTCCCAACTGTACCAGTCCTACCAATACCAACTCCGAGCTGAACGGAATGACACTGCCTGCCAGCAGTGCGGAGACGAACATGCCCCAATATCCCCAGTCTATCAGGAGTTGTGTCAGTGTATCTATAAAAGTGTCCATACGTTGAATCCGAATAGGGCAAATAGCCCGATGAGTGAAAGGATAAAGAATATATTGGAACTACGGCTGTTGGTGAGTACAAACAAATGCCCCGTCAGGATGCTGACGCCAATAAGCAGCAGTGACAGCAGATGGACACCCAATGCCGGTTGTAACGCAATGTAGGCAAAGATGCAGAAGTTGAGGAATATCAGGAAATGCAGATAACTCCGTGTGCGTATCTTGTCCTCATAACCCGCTACCAGGCAATGCGCCGCGCTGACGATGAAGAGAAGGAACAGAAATCCCAGGGTTGCCAGTTCCCACAGCTGGAAATCGAACCGGATGGGGGCAAACGTTGCCAGTTCCCGGAAGGGCTGATAGAACAGTTCCATCTGCCCGTAGAAAAAGGCATGTCCCAGCAAGAACCAATAGGGTACGCTCCAGCCCACCAGCGAGGCAAAGAAACTCTTGGGGTGGAGCGACTGGAAACTGTAAGCGCCTATCCAGAAGATGGGCGCAAACAGCGTGAGTTGTGGGAAGAGGAGACTGCCCAGTCCGATGAATACAAAGGCATGGAAGAGGTTGCCCGTGGGACGTGCCTGCTGGTAACTCTTGAAGAGAAAGAACAGGGCTACCAGGAATGCCGCTGCCGCCATGTCTCCCGCATACAGCATGTGTATGCTGGGGCAGACTGCTATCAGCAGGAAGTAGACGGATGTCTGCACCGATGCCCGCATGCGGATGATGGCAAATGTATTGTTCAGCTCTATCAGGAAGTACCCGATGACGCTGTACAGTACGAAACTGCAAATACGGCTCGCCCAGGTGGGGATACAGAAGTCGCAGAATGTTTCCCACAGGGGATAACTGCTTTTCTGTGTCTCCATTTCGGGCAACAGCGCACTTGTCAGTATCCAGCAGGCTACTGATATCAGGATAGCGGCAGGCAGCGTAAAGCGCCCTGTTGTAATCCGGTTCTGGAATCTCTTGCTTCTCATTTATAGGTCGAATCCGATGTCTCTTCTGAAGTATTTCTTTTCGAAGTCTATGATATCGGCTACTTTATAGCTCTTGGCAAGGGCTTCTTCCTTTGTCTCTCCGTAGGAGCAGACGGCGATGACGCGCCCGCCGTTGGTCACTACCTGTCCGTCCTTCAGGGCGGTGCCGGCGTGGAAAAGGATGCTGTCCGTTTGGGCGGCTTGCTCGAAGCCGGTCATCGGTTTGCCCTTTTCGTAAGCTTCCGGGTATCCGCCGCTCACCAGCATGACGCAGGCTGCGGTACGCGGGTCGAGTTCCATCGTGCGCTGGTCGAGGTTGCCCTGGGCTACGCCTTGCAGCAGGTCTACGAGGTCGCTCTTGATGCGCAGCATCACGCTCTCTGTTTCGGGGTCGCCCATGCGGACGTTGTATTCTATCACCATCGGCTCGTTCTTCACGTTTATCAGGCCGAGGAAGATGAAGCCCTGGTAGGTGATTTCTTCTTCGAGCAGTCCGTTGATGGTGGGCTCGATGATGCGTGTGCGTACTTTCTCCATAAACACTTCGTCGGCAAACGGTACGGGGGTGACACTGCCCATGCCGCCGGTATTGAGGCCTTTGTCGCCTTCGCCGATGCGCTTGTAGTCTTTGGCTACGGGGAGAACCTTGTAGTGGCGTCCGTCTGTCAGTACGAATACGGAGCACTCTATGCCACTGAGGAATTCTTCAATGACCACCGTGGCGCTGGCATCGCCGAACATACCGCCCAGCATCTCTTTCAGTTCCTTTTGGGCTTCTTCCAGGGTAGGGAGAATCAGTACGCCTTTGCCGGCACAGAGGCCGTCGGCTTTCAGTACGTAGGGGGCTTCGAGGGTTTCGAGGAAAGCCAGTCCTTCGTCGAGGGTCTGCGCTGTGACGCTTTTGTAGCGTGCGGTAGGGATGCCGTGGCGTTGCATGAATTCTTTGGCGAACTCCTTGCTGCCTTCCAGCGTAGCGCCTTTGGCAGAGGGGCCTATGATGGCGATGTGGCGGGTGGCAATGTCTTTCTTGAAGTAGTCGAAGATGCCTTCTACCAGCGGATCTTCGGGACCTACTACAATCATGTCTATCTTTTGTTCAAGGGCAAAGGCCTTGATAGCGGGGAAGTCAGTGGCTTTGATGTTTACGTTCTCGCCTGCCGCACCTGTTCCGGCATTGCCGGGAGCGATGTACAGCTTCTCTACTTTCGGGCTTTGGGCTATCTTCCATGCCAAAGCGTGTTCGCGGCCTCCTGAGCCTAATAGTAATACTTTCATGACTTGTTATTTCTATGTTATTTATTCTTTATATTCTTTTGTATCAGTAGGTAAAGGGAGTTGTTATTTCCCTAAATAATCCTCAAAATACCTCGTTATCTTCTCGTGCAGATGCACGCGGTCACGTCCCATGACGTTGTGCTTGTGTCCGGGATAGATGAACAAATCGGGATAGGTGCGGGCATCCACACACGCTTTCATAAAGGAAAGTGTATGCTGGGGCACGCAGGTATCGTCGTGGTCATCGTGGATGATGAGCAGATGTCCTTTCAGGTTGCCGGCAAGGTTCTTCAGGTTGGTGGCTTTGTAGCCTTCGGGGTTGGTTTGCGGGGTATCCATGTATCGTTCGCCGTACATGATTTCGTAGTATGCCCAGTCGATGACAGGGCCTCCGGCAACGCCTACCTTGAAGATTTCGGGATAACGCAGCATCAGCGCCGTCGTCATGTGTCCGCCAAAGCTCCAGCCGTGTATGCCGATGCGGTTGGCATCTACATAAGGCAGGCTTGTGAGGAACTCTACTCCTTTCACCTGGTCTTTGCCTTCTTCGATGCCGAGGTGGCGGAAGGTGGCGTTCTCGAATTCCAGTCCGCGGTTGCTGCTGCCACGGTTGTCGAGGGTGAACATGATGTAACCCTTGTTTGCCATGTAGATGTCCCAAGAACGGGCTTTATTGAGCCAACTATTGTCTACCAGCTGGGTGTGCGGACCGCCGTATACGTAGACGATGGCGGGGTATTGCTTGTTCGGGTCAAAGTCGGCGGGCTTCATGATGCGGTAGTACAGGTCGGTCTTTCCGTCGGCTGCCTTGATGGTTCCTGTCTCGATGCTTGGCATGATGAAACCTTTGTAGGGGTTGGCGGCGGTCAGCAGGGTGTATTGCTGTTGCTTCTTCGGGTTGGTGGACATCAGTTTGATGATGCGCGGGCAATCGGGCGAAGAAGCCTTGTCAATGAGGCTGGTGCCCATAAAACCGGAAATCTCGGCAGAATGTACGCCCTGCGCATCTCCTATCAGGTTCCGTGCGCCGTTCTTCAGGCTGACGGCGTAGATGTTGCTTTGAAGCGGGGAGAGTTCTGTGCTTTGGATGAGGATGCTTCGGGTTTGTTGATTGAAGCCCAGTACTTTCTGCACCATCCATTCGCCTTGTGTGAGTTGCTTCAACAGTTCTCCCTCTACATTATATAGGTACAGGTGGTTGAAGCCGTCGCGCTGGCTCTGATAGATAAACTTGCTGCTGTCCCAGGGCAGGAAGAGGATGGGAGACTGCGGCTCCACGTATTTGGTGTGTGTTTCTTCTAAGAGGACTTTCGTCAGTTCGCCGGTTTCGGCGTTGTACTGGCAGAGTTTGGCGTGGTTTTGGTCACGGTTCAGTTCTATCAGGTAGAGGCTCTTCTCGTCCGGTGCCCAGCAGATGTTGGTGAAGTAACGGTCGGTGGGGTCGCCGGCATTCAGGTAGATAGTTTCTTGTGTTTCCGGGTTGTAGATGCCTACCTTTACTTGATGGCTGAGCATGCCTGCCATCGGGTAACGGACTTTCTCGACTAAAGCGATTCGTGGGGTGATGTCTACCAAAGGGTAGGGTGTCACCATACTTTCGTTCATGCGATAGAAGGCGAGTTTGTTTCCGCTGGGGCTCCAGTAGGTGCCTTTGGAGATGCCGAACTCGTTGCGGTGTACGCTTTGTCCGCAGACGATGCCTTCGGGTTCGTTGGTTACTTGCCGGGTTTGTCCGTCGGCGGTCATCACGTAGAGGTTATTCTTGAGTGTGTAGGCGAGGTTGCGGCTTACTTCGTTCCAGTCTTCGTTTTCTGCCTGGGCGGGACAAGGCTGGCTCCACACCAGTTCTTTCTTTTTCCAGTTGATGAGGGCGCGATGCTTGTCGGTTTGCAGCAACAGAAGCGGATCTACCTGTATCTGTATTCCCAGGTTGACGCTTCGGGTTGCGTTGACGGCCTTTGCCGATTGGAAATCATGGAGTTTTCCCAGTTCTTTCTCTGCCAGCAGGTTGTTGGCTTCTTCCAGGGTGAGAGCGGTGAAGTTCTTCCCTGCTTTTATTCCCGGTCCGTTCACTGCCCAAGTACCTTCTATGCGGTCGGTGCCCAATTCCAGGCAAGCAGCATCGCCATACCACTGGTATTCCTTGTTCTCAACCGTGAGATAGGTTTCACCACCGGGATATAAGTCTTCCAGCGTCAGCATCTTTAATTCTTGCTTGGCATCATTCGACTCTTGTTTGCTGGTATTCGTTTCTTGTGCCATAACGTTTGTTGCTAAGAGAGTGGGTAACGCCAATAGCGCTATTCCCATCCATTTACAGATTAGCTTCATGTTCATTGTCATTTATTGTCATTCTCTTTTCTGAATCCTTTTATTTCTATTCTGCCCATCGGAGTGCTTTTCACTTGTATTGCAGCACTCAGCTTTGCGAAGGCGGAGAAGAGCTCGTCGAATTGTTTCTCGTAACTGTCTCTGTCGGAAGTGACGTCTTCTTCCAGGTATTCAATGCGTTCTCTTAGTTCGTCAAGTTCTTTCTTTGGGGCGTGGGAGAGAAGATATTGTCGCATACGGACGAAGGCGCGCATGATGTTGATGTTGACTTCGATGGCTTTGGGACTCCGGAGGAT